>SDBT01002788.1_pt1 | contig 30593 bp, 25 predicted proteins | sample 2277101 | NCBI WGS metagenome assembly SDBT01 (sample SAMN10404973, study PRJNA504765) | marine sediment metagenome | isolation source: marine sediment core GS10_PC15, 103 cmbsf | place: Arctic Ocean: Southern Knipovich Ridge | collected 2010
GTTGCGGGCAGCCGCAAGGTCGTGCCTAGAACCGGGTCGAAGGATAATACCAGGAACTCCTTGTAGAGAAGCAGGATCGTCGCCACCACGAGAGCCCCCAGAATCGCGCTGAGCCAGAGATCCCCATCCGAGACTCCTAGGAGATTGCCGAAGAGGAAATGAGCCAGGTCTGTGGTGTAGCTTCTGATGGTGGACAACAGCGCCACACCCAGGGCGAAAGTTCCAGCGAAGATGACCCCGATGGCTGTATCCTCCTTGAGCTCCATCCGGCGACTCAGGGTCCCGATGCCAAATGCGGTCAGGATTCCCACGATGACGGCCCCCACGGAGAGCGGCCACCCCAGAAGGTGGGCGATCACCACCCCTGGCAGTATAGCGTGAGCCAGCGCATCGCCGAAGAAGGCCATCCCTCGTAGGACGACGTAGGTGCCCAGCATGGAGCAGACGATGCCCACGATGACCGAAGCCAGCAGGCCCCTGGTCATGAAGGCGTAGGAAAGCGGCTCAGCAAGCCATCCGATGGGGTCGCTCATGTTCGTTCCCCCCTGCCGTGACGGCAGGTATCGGCCAGCACCATGGATTCTCCCTCCGCCGAGAGGATATGTATCTGGCCTCCGTAAGCCTGAAGGAGCATCTGGGATGTGAGCACCTCCTTGGGCTTTCCCAAGGAGATCATCCGCCGATTCAGGAGCATGACCAAATCGAAGCGCTCCGCGGCGAGATTGAGATCGTGGGTTGCCACCATCACAGCCACGCCGTGCTCCCGCACCCCATCCAGGGTTTCCAGGATCGCCTCGTAGCTGGGCGCGTCCAGCCCCGTCAGCGGCTCGTCCAGCAGCAACAGCTCCGCTTCCTGGGCGAGAGACCGAGCGATGAAGACGCGTTGCCGTTGTCCCCCCGAGAGCTCCCCGATTTGTCGATCGGCCAACCGGGCCAGGCCGACCTGCTCGAGGCAGCTCATAACCAGATCCCTGTCGTGATGGCTGGGCCAGCGGAAAAGCCCGATTCTGCCTGTGCGCCCCATCATCACCACGTCGGCCACGGTCACCGGGAAGTCCCAGTCGATGTCGTTATGTTGAGGAACGTAGCCGATGCAGATGTGGCGGCCCGGTTCGTGGCCGTAAATGCGGATGGACCCGGAAATCGGGCGCAGTATCCCCGCGATTAACTTGAACAAGGTGCTCTTTCCCGAGGCGTTTGGGCCGACCACGGCCAGGCGGGTTCCCTCCCCCAGGCTGAAGGATATGTTATCCAGAGCTGGCTTGCCGTCGTAGCTGAAAGAGACGCCCTCCACTTCCAGCGTGGGCGAGGACTCCTCATGGAGGTAGGGCTTGGACCCGATTCTTGGTATCACGTCACTCATCCTTGCGGACGGGCTTCGTCTCCCGCTGTCTACTTCAGCGCCTCGACGATCGCCTCCACATTGTGCCGCATGAAGTCGATGTAGGTGTCGGCTTCCCCACCCGGCTCGCTCAACGATCCCGTATACAGGGTCACAAGTTTGGTACCGGTTTCGTCAGCGATCCGCTGGGACAATCTGGGATTGACTGTGGTCCCCACGAAGATGGCATTAACATCGTATTGCTGGATGGCGTCCTCCAACTCGGCGATTTCCCTGGCGGATGGTTCTGAGGTGGGGCTGAATCCGGGGAACACCGCCCCTATCTGCTGCAAGCCGTAGCGGTCGGCGAAGTAACCAAAGGCCGCGTGATCGGTTACCAGTTTTCGGTTCTCCTCGGGGATTTGAGACACCTGTTCCATGATCCAGGCATCCAGTTCGTCCATGGAGCTTTTGTGGCTTTCGGCATTGGCGCGGTAGAAGTTGGAGTTCGCTGGATCGAGGTCGCTGAGCGCTCTTTCCGCATTGTCTGCCCAGATCTTCATGTTGAGGGGTGCGAACCAGGTATGCGGATCGGTCGCTTTAGGGTGGGTGCGTCCTTCGCCCTCCTGCTCGCTTTCCTCGGAAGGATGGGCTGCCTCGAGGGTTCGAAGCTCGATCCCATCCGACAGGTGGACGATCTCGGCGTCGCCACCCGCGTTCTCGATCAGCTCGTCCAGAAACTCCTCCAGGCCTGCGCCGTTGACGAGCACGATATCGGCATCGGCCACGGCCGCTACGTCTCGCGGCGTCGGCTGGAAGGCGTGAGGGTCCACGCCGGTGGGCAGCAGCACCGTCAACTCGATTCTATCTGCGGCGATTTGCTCGACGACGTCCGCCACGATGCTGGTCGTGGCGACGGCCTTCAGCTTCACTCCCGTTTCGGGCGTCATCGGCTCTGCCTCGGCTTGCTCCGGCTTGGCCGTGGTGACCTGGGGCGCCGGCGCACAGGCGCTCAGCAGCCAGACGATGCTCAGCAAGCATAGCACCACGCCGTAATACCGGATAAGCGGAGCCTTCCTCGACGATGCGATTCTGCGGGGATGCTCTCCGCCGAAGCATGTGGGTTGGGCTGGCGGGGCGCCTCTGCAAATCCAGCCGCAAGTCCGACGAATCATTTTCACGCCATCCTTCGGGACGCTATGCGAAACGGCAGGTCGAGCACAGTCCCACCAGTTCGAGAAGGTGTTCTTCCACCTCGAACCCGGTGGTTCGACTGACTCGCGCGAGGAACTCGGTTAGATCACAGCCCTCGAATTCCGTCACTTGGCCGCACCGACGGCATAGCACATGGTGCCGATGGCCTGTCCCAATGGCCGCATAGCCGTGACAGCCGCATTCCGAGTGGATCCGGCGCGCCAAGCCCTCCTGGGCGAGCAGCTCCAGCGTGCGGTACGCGGTGACCAGGCCTATGCCGGGATAACGGCGTCGAGCCCGACGATGGGCTTCCGCTGCGGTGAGCGAGCCATCGGCTTTCACCAGGACGCGAATGAGCTCTCGCCTAGGGTGGGTGATGCGGTAACCTCTGGCGGAAAGCGTCTGGATCGCGTGCGCTTCAAGGTTCATCCTGCTGCTTCTATTGAAAAAAGTTTTCAATAGAAGTTTAGCATGGCATCTGCATCCTGTCAAGATGATGGAGGACTTCGCCTTGGCTGGCCTCAATCCGTGGTCTCCATATAATTGCAGGATGCGGGATGTTTGAGTTGCCGGCAAGAGGAGGAGGCCCCGATCATGTCAGATGAACAGGAAGCCGACGAACTGGTATTTCTGAAACTGGGCGGGTCCCTCATAACCGATAAGGCCAGGGAAGCTACCCCCCGTAGCGATGTGATCCGACGAGTTGCCAGGGAGATCGCGTCCGCTTTGGCTTCGAGACGGGGTCTGCGCCTTCTGGTCGGACACGCGAGCGGATCCTTCGGGCATTTCCCCGCCCGGCGCTACGGAACTAGGGATGGCATCTCCGGACCGGAGGGGTGGAAGGGATACGTTGAGACGGGGTTTGCCGCTGCCAGCCTGAATCGGATGGTGGTCGAAGCCTTCCGTGAAGCGGGGCTTCCGGTGGCCCCGTTTCAGCCCTCGGCATCCGTCAAATGCAGGGATGGCGAGATCGTGGGCTTGGCCGTGGAGCCGATTCGAAGCGCTCTCGGGAATGGCCTCCTGCCCCTGGTATACGGCGACGTGGCGTTGGACGAGACCCGGGGATGCACCATCATCTCCACCGAGCAGATCTTCGCCCATTTGGCTCACCGGTTAACCCCGGACAGAGTGATCCTGGCGGGTGAGGTGGACGGCGTCTTCACCGCGAACCCCCACTCGGATGGCGAGGCCGTCCTTATCTCGGAGGTCACCCCCCAAAACATCGAAAGGGTACGCGCCCTTCTGTCCGAGTCGCGAGGGACGGACGTGACCGGAGGGATGCTCGGCAAGATAGAGAGCATGTGGCGACTGGTGAACGCGTATCCTGGGATGACCGTACGGGTGATCTCCGGCCTTCGGGAGGGCCTCATCGGGAGGGCGTTGCGAGGTGAGGTGGCAGGGATGGGGACGGTGCTGCGGGCGCGGCAGCCATCTTGAAGGCTCCTTGGCTTTGTCGCTGCCATGACCCATGGTTGGCCACCACTCCGGCCGGGGAGTATAATGGGCGGGATGTACGCAGTCGGGCCTCTGTGAATGGGCAGAGCTAGCTCCGACTCGAAAGGGATGCCACATTATGCTGACCATAGCTGCGTTTATCGTCGTCCTGAGCCTGCTGGTCTTCGCGCACGAGTTTGGGCACTTCATCATGGCCAAGCGGGCGGGCGTGAAGGTCTTGGAATTCGGCTTCGGATATCCTCCGCGGCTGTTCAAGATCGCCACCATCGACGGCACCGAATACACCGTCAACGCCTTGCCCATCGGGGGCTTCGTTAAGATGGAGGGAGAGGAGGACCCTTCCTCTCCAGGGAGCCTAGCTTCCAAGAGCCGGGGGACACGAGCATCGGTCCTGGTAGCCGGGTCCGCCATGAACTTCCTGCTGGCGATCGTCATCTACATCGCCATATTCGTGGTGGGCGTGACAGTCGATGTGGGTCAGGTGGAGATCGTGGACATCGCGCCGGGGTCGCCTGCCAGCCGGGTGGACATGAAGGTAGGAGACGTGGTTCTGGCTGTGAACGACAAAGAGATCCGCCACACGGTCGATCTGCAGACGGAAGTCTTTCGGACGGTGGGTCAGGAAGTGAAAGTGGAGCTGCAGCGGGGGAAGAACACGGTATGGGTGGACGTGGTCCCTAGGGAGAATCCCCCCGAGGGGGAGGGTGCGCTGGGGATTGTCATTGACTTGCGGGTCACCGGAACTGAGACGCTGCAATATCCGATCTGGGAGGCGGTGCCCGCGGGCATCGTGAGGGTCTTCGAGGTTATGGGCCTGATGCTTTTCGCGGTCGTGGCCACGATCCGTGGGCTTATCGCGCCTCAGATCGCGGGGCCCATCGGCATCGCTCAGATGACCGGGGAGGTAGCAAAGGCCGGACCCATTCCTCTGGCGGACTTCACCGCCATCCTGAGTCTCAACCTGGCGATTCTGAACTTGCTCCCGCTGCCCGCGCTGGACGGCGGCAGGCTGGCCTTCGTCGTTCTGGAGGCGCTCAGGGGGGGCAAGAGGATCGACCCCCGAAAAGAAGGCCTGGTTCACTTCGTAGGGATGGCCATCCTGTTGGCGATGATGGTGGTGGTTTCCTATTTCGATCTACTGCGTATCTTCCGGGGAGAGCCGATACTATGATGAGTTCTTGGTCGGGGGGCATCGCAGCCGGATGAAGTGCGAACGGTGTGGGGCTGAGATTCCCCTGTGGGCCAGGATTTGTCCTTTGTGTGGTGAGCGAATCGAGGGGCGAGAACGCGACAGCGCCGGGCGCTGCTTCCGCTGTCGCTGGCCAGTGCAGGAGACCTGGAGCATCTGTCCGCATTGTGGCGCTTCCCTTCGGGGGGGAGGGGTTCCCTGGCTCACGAGCCTTTTCGCGATCGCGGCCCTGCTCGTGGTGGGCGTGGGGTTATGGTATCTCTGGCCCAGTGAGATGCCCAGCGTGCCCACCGTCGAACTCCCCGCCATCGGTGCGGTGGCCACTTCCACCCCGACGGTGACGCATACTCCCACCTCTGTTCCGCCGACTTCCACTCCTACGCCTGTGCCTCCCACTGCCACTTCCACCTCGACTCCGACTCCGACGCCCCCACCCGAAACGCCGACCGAAGCGCCGCCTGCCGAGGAGCCGACGCCTTCGCCTACTTCGACGCCTGCATCGACTCCCACTCCTGCCGAAACGCCTTTGCCCGGCTATACGGTGCCGGACTTGGTGGCCCCCGCTGATGGCGCGGACGATTTCACCGGTGAGGAAACCTTGATTCGTCTGCAGTGGGACCCCGTCGGCGAGCTTCCCCCGGATGTATGGTACGGATTGATGTTGGAGTACACGGGACGCGACGGGGAGAGAGTGATCACCGGGGGTTGGGTCAAGGAAACCCGGTGGGAAGTTCCCTCGAATATCTTCGATTCCATACACTTCAACGATCGCGAGCTGCGTTGGAATGTGACGGTCAAGCTGGAGACGGGGACGCGCGCTGACGGCGGGCGCGATGGAGTGGCGGTCAGTCTCCCCAGCGAGACCAGGTCCTTCTTCTGGCGGTAGTCGTCGGGCCGCATCCGGCTAGTCTACGTTATTCTGGGTTCCCTTCGGGCAGAAATCGACCTGTAGGCACAGAGCCGCGACGAGGCTTAGGTGGGGTGCCTAGGGGCGTGTTCGTCGGAAGGGGTCGATGGCCTGATCAAGGGCGGCTGCGGCTTTTCTGCACCCACGAGGCTACGGGCGGGACCTCGTCCACTTCGGAGGGACAAGGTGCGTCGATGAAGGCGGGTTTCCTGCCTTCCCACGCTTGATGCATGATCTCTGGCAGGTCGTCCATGCTTTCCAGGCGCCAGGCGTTCAGGCCGAATCCGCGGGCGATTTCCACGGGGTCCACGTCGGGATTGAAATCCACGGACAGGTATCTGTCTGCGCAGTGGAAATGCTGGAGGGCCTTGATCCAACCGAAGCACCGGTTGTTCAGGAGAATAATTGTGACCGGCGCTCCCACCCGGGACAAGGTCTCCAACTCTCCGACTGACATGCCGAAGCTGCCGTCGCCCGAGATGCCCACTACCGTTGCCTCGGGGCGCGCCAGTTTCGCCCCCAGGGCGCCCGGGATAGCGTAGCCCAGCCCCCCATGGGCGCGGGGTATGACGACGCTGCGGCCCGCCCGGCGCACTCGATAGAGGGCGGCGACCCAGGGGGTGGGGGTGCCGGGATCGGCTACGATGACGGCGTCGTCGCCTAGCAGGCGCTCCAGCTGCGAGACCAGGCGGCGGGGGCTCAAGGGTGTGCTCTCAGCCAAAGCTTTTTCCTGTGCGCTCCACCATTGCTGGCCGTCGGCTTGGACTCTCCTCAGCCAGGAGGCCGGCCTTCTGTCGTCTCCGTTTGCCGAGGACCGCGCTAGGTCGAGCATTTTTCGTAGGGTGGCCCGGGCGTCCCCTGCCATCCCCACTTCCACAGGATAGTTGTTCCCGATCTGGGCAGGGTCCACGTCCAGCTGGATGATGGAGGCGGCGGGCCGGATGAGACTCCGCCTGCAGGTGGTGACCGAGTTGAGCCTGGATCCGATGCAGAAGACGAGGTCTGCTTCTTGGACTGCTCGGTTTGCGTGCTGGCGACCGCCGTTTTCTCCGATCACACCCAGACTGAGAGGGTGAGTCTCGGCGATGCTTCCCTTCCCGTTGATGGTCGTCGCCACGGGCACTTGCAGGAGCTCCGCCAGTTCGGTCAGCGCATCCCATGCCTGGGATAGGAGCACCCCGCCTCCAGCCACCATGGCCGGCCTTTTGGCGTTGAGGAGGGAAGTCAACGCCTCCCTGATAGAAGCGTCGTGGGTCGTCGCCCGGCAGGCTGGGCATACACGAGAAGTTGATACTGCATCAAGGGAAGGTGGTTCGGTTTCCTGTTCCAGGACATCGGCGGGCAGCGATAAGTGAGCGACGCCGGGCCGTCCCGTGGTTGCCAGTCGGAAAGCTCTTCTTATCGACTCGGACAGCTTGGTAGCATTCTTTACTTGCTCGGATCCCTTGGAGACTGGGCTAGCTAGAGAGCATTGATCCAAGGCCGTGAGAGCACCCCTTCCTTCCTCGTGGAGTGGGACGTCGGTGGTAAGAGCCACCAGGGGGATCGATGATCCGTGGGCCTCCGCCAGCCCGGGGAGCATATAGGTAAGCCCCCCTCCACTGGGCCCCTCGCACACGCCCGGTTGACCGCTCACCCGCGCATAGGCATCCGCCATGAAGGCGGCGGACCGCTCATCTCGGGCCATGATGTGCCGAATAGAGCCGCGCGCGTCATACAGGGCATCGTAGAAAGCAGTGCTGGTGTCTCCGGGGACGCCGAAGATGTGGCGTACACCGTGGGCTTTCAGCATCTCCACCACGACTCGGCTGCCTCGCATGGTCGTCCTCCAACCCTTGGATTTCGACCAGAATACGAGGGGGAATGAGCTGTGTCAAGAGGGGGGGGGCGAGGGCGAGATTTGGAAGTCGAGATAGTGGCTGCGACCAGGGTCCGAGTTCGAGGAGGCGAAGAGGTGGACTTGGTGGGCATTGAGGTCGGCGATCAGGTCGTGGCTCTGATCCTGCAATCGGAGGGGAGGCTGGAGGCGAGGTGGGTGGCGGTCATCAGCGAATAGCTTGGCCTCCACGGGTCGGCGCAGGAATGGCCATCGAAGCCTTTTGGCACTTCGGGGTCAACCCATCTTACAGGCAGGGTCGTCCAGCGGGCTCTTCGATATCCGCTCGCTCAGATTTGACTTTCCACTGACTTTGCGATAAACTATCGCAAGGTAAGGAGTTGCTCTCCTTATCTTCATCTTCTCCTCCTTTCTTGGAAAGGGGCTCCTGGGTGGTTTCGGGAGCCCCTTGGGTTTGCCGACGGGTCTCAGGACGGCGCTTGCCTATGGGAAACAACCCAGCTGGCACTGGCAGATACGGATCCCCAGGCCTTCGGCAGCGTTGCTGATGTCCAGGTAACTCGCTCCCAACCGGCGAGCGATGCGATGCGCTTCGGCGCATGCCAGACCGCATTCCGCCGAGGCCGCCTTACGCAAGGTCGCCTCCCAGTCGGGAGGGACGTTCTCCAAAGGCTCGACGATGCGTTGCTTCCCTTCCTCCTGGGGGCCGTAGCCGAACAGGCCCAGCTGGCACCGGGAGATCCGGATTCCCAGCTGGTCCGCCGCCTCCCCCACCTCCAGAGTGGACATTCCTAGTTCCTCCGCTATGGCTAACCCCTTCGCGCAGGGAAGGGTCCCCTCGGATGAAACCTCACGAATCCTGGCCTTGACGCTCTGGGTCACGAGATCCTCCTTGTTGATAGGATTATTACGCCTCTTGGATTGGAGGGAATCGCTATAGATCGACGAAATAGGCCGCACAGGCTCTGTCGATGAAGTCCTCGGTCAGGCGAGGGGGGCGACCAAGGTAGCGTGCGATGTCCATCAACTCTTCGATGATATCCCTGGGGTGACAGGAGCGCAGAGGCCGCCCGTTCTTCAGGTAATGCTCATTCAGGAGGTAGGCGAGCACGCTCTCTTCGTAGGCGATTCTCTTGGCGCGACAGACGCGACGAAAGATCTCTCGATACTGGTCGAAGGTGGGGTCGGCCACCTCGATCTTGTGACGAATCCTCCTCAGAAAGGCCTCATCGACCAGCTCGGTGGGAAGCAGGTTGGTTGCGAAGATGATGAGCGTATCGAATGGGACCTCGATCTTTTTACCCGTGTGTAGGGTCAGATAGTCGAGGCGCTTCTCCAGGGGAACGATCCAGCGATTGAGCAGATCCTTGGGCCGCACAAGCTGGCGGCCGAAGTCATCCACCAGGAACATGCCGCCGTTGGCTTTCATCTGATAGGGAGCCTCGTAGAACTTGGCGACGTCGTTGTACACGAGGTCCAAGCTCGCCAGGGTCAATTCTCCGCCCACGATGACGACGGGGCGCTTGGCCAAGACCCATCGCTTGTCCCGGCCGCTCCTCACCTTCGCGTTCTTGCCGTCGTCCGGGGAGGGCAATCGCTCGTGGCTGAGAGGATCGAACACCTTGATCACGGTCCCGTCCACCTCCACGGCGTGGGGGATCAGGATGGCACCGCCCAGCATGTCGGGGATGCACTCGGCGATGACGGTCTTGCCGTTGCCCGGGGGGCCGTAAAGGAAGATGGAGCGCCCGGAGTTGACGGCGGGGCCCATGAGATCCAGGAAATCCTCTCCTAACACCAGATGCCGGAGGGACTTCCTTAAGGTATCCCGATCTACGCTTAGCTTTTCCAGGGATTGCAGCCTCACTGCTCGCCGGTACATGTCCAGCGTCACCGGAGCCGGGCCGACGTACTGGGAGCGATCGAGGACCTGGTGAGCCCTCTCGCTGCCTTTCTGGGTGATGGTATATTGATAGCTGGCTTCTCCCACCCCATCGCTTCCCTGGATCTCGACGAATTGCTCGCGCCTGAGGAATTCCATGACATTGATCAGCACCCCTTGAAAGGGGAGCCGCACCTCTTGGGAGATCCGGCGGCCTGACAGCACTCCCTCGAAATACGCGACCTTGAGGACCAAGTCGGAAAGAAAGGAGAGGCTGAGGCCCGTCTCCTGGATGGATTGGGGCTCGGGGAAGGCGGCGGGGTGGGCTCCGACCTCCTCCTGGACAGCGCTATATGATCCCGTTCCTGCTTCCATTTGGCGTGATCACCTCCTGAATCTAAGCTGTGGGGCGACGGAAGCTCACTCGATGGAGTCTCCGGAGCTCGCCCGGACGGCTGCTGGGTCATATGTGGAGCCTTTGTCGGCGGGGGGATCATCTTGGAACTCGTACGCACGGGCGATTCGTTCGGCTGCCAACGCGAGCTTTTCCTCGTCGTTGGCGTGAACCGTGAAGAGGCTGTCGCCCCGGCATACCTGGTCGCCCACCTTGGCGTGGAGCCACACTCCCACCGAATGATCGACGGGATCCGACTTTCTCCGCCTCCCGGCTCCCAGCTCCATGGTGGCTATGCCCACCTTTCTGGCGTCCAGGGCCGCGACACGGCCGGACCTCTGGGAAGTGATCTCTCGGATCAAGCGGGCGCGCGGCAAGAGACTCGGGTTTCGTACGATCCCCGCTTGCCCCCCTTGAGCCCCGATCCATTCCTCGAACTTGGTCATCGCCTTGCCGGAAAAAAGGGCGTCAGACACCGCCCGCTGAGCTGCAGCCTCGCCCTCGCTCCGGTTGGCCAGAAGCCACATCTGGCAGGCGATGTCCATACAGTGATCTTGCAGATCCTTCGCGCCATTTCCACGAAGGGCTTCCATGGCTTCCAGCACTTCGAGGGCATTTCCCACCGCCTTTCCCAGGGGTTCGTCCATCCTTCCCATGACGACGGAGACCGGCTTGTCGAATCTCTCACCTATGCGGGCCATGAGGTTGGCCAGGACCGTCGCCTCCTCCTCGTGCCTCGTGAGGCTCCCCAGGCCTACCTTCACGTCCAGGACGAAACCCGAGGCTCCCGAGGCGATCTTCTTGCTCATGATGCTGCTGGCTATGAGGGGGATGCTCTCCACCGTCGAGGTCACATCGCGCAGGGCGTAGAATTTGCCATCGGCGGGGGTCAGATCCGGAGTCTGGCCGGAAACGACGATGTGGTGGTCTGCCAGGGTCCGAACGAATTGGTGCGCCGACAGATTCACTTGGAAGCCAGGAATGGATTCCAGCTTGTCGAGAGTGCCTCCTGTGAATCCGAGACCTCTCCCTGACATTTTGCCCACGGGGACGCCGGCGGCCGCCACCAGGGGTGCCACGACCAAGGTTGTCTTGTCGCCGACCCCCCCAGTGCTGTGTTTGTCCACCACGGGGGAGCCAACCGAGCTGAGATCCATGATGGTCCCCGATCGCATGAAGGCAGAGGTCAGGGAAAAGACCTCATCCTCGTCCATGCCTCGGATGAAGATGGCCATCAGCAACGCCGCCGCCTGGTAGTCAGGGATGCCTCCCCGGACGAATCCCTGGACGAAGGCATCGATCCCTCGGGAGGACAACTTGCCACTGTCTCTTTTGATGGCGATAGTGCGCAAGGGATCCAAATTCCGCTCCTCCGAACTTACTGCTGATATTCCTCCTCGTTGGCCAGGTGTTCCTCGTACGTCTGGGCGAATACGTGGGAGCCATCCCCCCGGGAGTAGAAGAAGAGATAATCGGTGTTCGCCGGATAGAGGACGGCCCGAATGGAGGCCATCCCCGAGTTGCAGATGGGGCCCGGCGGCAGTCCGGAATACATGTAGGTGTTATAAGGGGAGTCCACCTTCATGTCGGTCTCCAGCGACATCGGGATCTTCCACCACTGTCCCGTCTCCGCTTGGTATCCCAGGGCGTATTGGGCCGTGGGATCCGATTGCAAGTACATGCCTTGCTTGATGCGGTTGAGGTACACCGCTGCAATGGTGGGCCGCTCGTCTGGGATCACGGCCTCGCGCTCCACGATGGACGCGTAGGTGACGACCTCGTAGATGCTCATACCCTGGGCGGCGGCCCGATCGCGCAGGTCGGAGGTGAATTGACGGTCGAAGTTCTGCAGCATGAGATCGATTGCCGCCGCTGCGTCGTAGTCCAGCGGGACTCGGTAGGTGTCGGGAAAGAGGAAGCCCTCCAGGGAAGTGGGAGCGTCGGGAGGACGGTCTTTCAGGAATGGGTAGTCGAATCTCCCTTCGCGAGCCAGGGTCAGGAACTGGTCGGCATCGACGATCTCTGTCTGGACCAGCAGCTCTGAGATCTCCTCCATCCGAAGACCCTCTGGCACGGTCACTACGCGTTCCTTCGAGCGCCCGTGCAGAAGGTGCTGGATGATCTCATCCATGGTCATGTTGGCGGCCAATTGGTAATCCCCCACCTCCAGGCTTCCGTCCAGGTCCCGGTATCGTATCAAGTAGCGGAACAGCTCGGGGTCGGAGATCAGCCCCAGTCTCTTCAGGCGGCTGGCGACGGTCTGGGCGGTGTCCCCGGGCTCGATGCTGAAGTCTACCAGGGTGGGGTCGTCGCTGGCGGGCTTATCTACATCCGCTTTTCGGAAGTCGAGATAGAGCTTCAAGGCCATTTGCTCCATGGAACCGGGCACCTCGGCCGCTTCTGTGGGCGGCGAGACCTCCGTTGCGAGCTCCACCGGCGCGCTGGCGGTGGCGAGGGGTTGTGTGGCGAAACGGTAGAGGCCGATTGCGGCTCCAATCAGCACTCCGATGACCACGATGAAGACCAGACCTTGAACCACCAATTTTCGGTTCATTTCGCCCTTTCGGAATCGAGATAGCTTTGGAGGATGACGGCGGCGGCCACGGCGTCGATTCGATCCCGCTTTCGCCCTCTTCGCTTTCCTGTGGTCTTCCTGATGTCCAGAGCGGTCTTGGTGGACAGTCGCTCGTCGCACAGGACGATAGGCACGGGGATATGCTCTCGAACTCTTTCGGCTAGCCGCTTCGCCCGGCGAGCCTGAGGGCCTTCCGAGCCGTTCATGTTCACGGGATACCCGATCACGATGCGCTCGATTTGAAGCTCGTCCACGATGGATCGAAGTTCAACCACGTCCTTCTCCCAGCTCCTTCGCTCCAGGATGCGAAGAGGCCTCGCCAGGATCCCCTTCTCATCGCTGACGGCCAGGCCGATTCGCTTCTCGCCAGGATCCACGCCCAGCGTTCGCATCGGGCTTATCCCGTCAACACGTGCAAGCTGATTCGGAAGGGAAACCAAGGGATTCGATTCAACCAGTTGGGGGCGACGGCCACGGCCGGGTCGGCGTTCAACTCGAGGTTCTCCAAGAGATACCGGCGCGCATCATCGATGGGGCTGCCTCGCAGCGTTCCCTTGATCTCATCTTCGTCGATCTCGGCCATGGTCGTCCCCGCAACCTGCATGGAGAAGTGGGCTGTCCTGCCTTCGATCTGGAGCACTTCCCCTTGCTGAAAGACCAGGCTGTCGGGTATCAACTCATGTCCTTCCGGGACCTGGAACTGGATGAGTCGGCTGGCGAGCTTCCTGGCGTCATCGGTCGAGATGGTGGTCCCGCTGACTTTGGCTCGCATGGAGAGATTCAACACGTCCGCCGGGTCACCCACGTTTCTGTCGTAGGTCTCGCTCAACACCTGGACGATCAGCGATTCCGGGGGGACGAATTCCCCTTCCGTAAGCTCCTTGCCGATCTGCGCGTAGCCCTCCTGCCTCACCCGTTGCAGGAGCGATTCGTACAGTCGATTTTTATCCTCCGCCGTGACGTAGCCCACCTGCTTGGCGCCTCCTCCCTTGGTGGGAGCGTCGTTGCGGAAGTCCACTTGGAATGCCAACCCCCCCTCTACTACGTTGATCTGCCAGGCGCTCACGTTTCCGTTGGGCCCGGGTTCGAGGGCCACGATTCCCACCTCTCCCCTCCCGTTGGGGGGAAGCGTTAGATCCAGTATGGTGTGAAACCGGACGGTGGTCCCGGAGCTGGTGCTGACCACCGTGCCTTGGGGCACCAAGGTTTCTTCGCTTCGCCGATTGCTGAAGATGACGGTGCCGGTGGCGCGGGCCTCGGGAACGTCCTTGCGAGCGGTGGTTGCGGTTTGCCCGGTCTCCTCCAACTGGATCTCCACGATCCGCGCGGGGATCTCGCTGCTAACGTAATCGATCTCATCGATGTTGGGATTCGCCTTGACCGGGTAGGCGCCGGAAACCACCTCCGTTCGAGGCACCAGGGTGATCTCGGCTCCCGGCAGGATGAGGAGGGAGCCCACACCCAGGGCGAGCACCACGAAGACGATCACCGCCAGGCCGACCACCAAGCCCATCCAGTCGAAACCTCGACCGGGCACTCGCAACCGTATTCGCTTCTCACGCGCTTTGCGGGCGAGGGCTACGGGGTCCGCGCCCCGAAGCAAGGGCTTGGGCTTGGTTCGCTTCATCTTCGCCCTGCGCCCTTGATTCACCGAGAAGAAGACGGGGATGCCCACCTCCTTCGCCAACGTTCTGATCTCACCGTCCCTGACGACCAGGCCGATTTGAGCCGCCTGGTAATCCGCGTAGCGCCTCAAGAGTTTGAGGTTTACCAGGCTGCGCAGGGACTCGCATTTATTGGGCACGACCAGCAGCACTTCCTTGGCCTGGGCGCGTTCCACCTTGTCTCGCACCGTGGCGATGCTGTCCTGGGGTTCCAGATGAATTATCTGCCTCACGGCTTACCCTCTCCGTCTGTCAATCGGTTCCGGCGTCGATGTGCGCTCCGAGCCACTCCCGAGCCTTAAGAAGGGCATCATCGAGCTTCGAGGCGTCCTTTCCGCCGGCTTGGGCCAGGGTCGGCCGGCCGCCCCCGCCGCCGCCGGCGACCTTGGCCACCTCCTTGATCAGGTGATCGGCGCTGAGGCCCCGGGCCACCAGATCCGGGGTGACCATGGCCAAGAAGTTTGGCTTGGACTTGATGAGAGCTCCGAGGACGATGACGCCCGAGCCGATCTTGTCCCGGTAGCGGTCGCCCATGGATCGAAGCGCTTCCATGTCCGGCGCTTCCACGCGCAGAGCCAGCAGCTTGATGCCGTCCACTTCCTGAACCTGGCGCAGCGAGGAGGTGACGGCCTGATGGGCGATCCTCGACCGAAGCTGGCTGATCTCCTTCTCCTGTTCCTGGATCTGTGCCCTGAGAGCCAAGGCGCGCTCCTCGAGCCTCTCCGGTGGGGTTTGAAGAACGTCGGCGACTTTTTCCAAGAGGTAGAATCGCTCTCTAATAAATTCCTCCGCGCCTCGTCCCGTTACCGCTTCTATTCTGCGCAACCCCGAGCCGATGCTGGATTCGCTCAGGATGTGGGAAAAGCCGATCTGTCCGGTGGAGCGAAGATGGGTGCCTCCACACAGCTCATGATTGCTATCTCCCGCGCTCACCATGCGCACCCGGTCGCCGTATTTTTCCCCGAAGAGGGCGACGGCGCCTCTGTCTAGCGCCTCCTGGTACTCCATCGGCTTGGCGGTGACGGGCAGGTTGGCTCGTATGTCCTCGTTGACCAGATGCTGAACCTCCTGGACTTCCTGGCTGCTCAAAGCGGTGAGGTGGGTGAAGTCGAAGCGGAGCCCGTCGGGTCCCACCCGGGAGCCTGCCTGTCGGGCATGCTCTCCCAGGACGGCGCGCAGGGACTTGTGCAACAGGTGAGTTGCCGTGTGGTTTCGTGCTATGTCCAGCCGCCGCTGGGCGTCCACTGAGGCCTCCACACGGTCTCCCACATGGAATTGGCCTCGCTCCACCTTTCCCAGGTGGACGATCACCGAGGGCGCGGGCTCCTGAGTGTCTTCCACCACGACGACTTGACCGTCGAGGCCGGTGATGACTCCCGTGTCCCCGACCTGTCCACCCTTCTCCGCGTAGAAGGAGGTCCGGTCCAGGACTATGGCGACTGACTTTCCTTCGCCAACGACATCAACCTTGCTCTCGGGTATCGAGTCGGGACTCGGTCTGCTGACCATGGCCTCAATCGTGGACTCGGTGGTCAGGCTCTCGTAACCCTCGAAAGTGCTGGCGGGCAGGTCCATCTGTCGAAAAGCAGCCATGGGGTCGGGCAGCGCATCGCTCCTGGAGGCCTCTTGGTGGCTTCGCTGGGCCGTCTCGAACTCCTCCCTATCAACTGTCCAACCCAGGTCATCCAACATCTCCTGCATCAGGTCAAGGGGGACTCCGTGGGTCTCGTAGAGCCAGAAGGCCTTGTCTCCCGGCAACACTCGCGACTTTTCGCCCTGAAGTTCAGCCAGGACCATTTGGAGGCGCTCGGCGCTTGCGCTGAGCGTGCGATGGAAGCTCTCCTCTTCCTTGGTTATAACTTGGAAGATGAAGTCGGCACGGCCCTTCAACTCGACGTAGTGGGAGCCCATGATATCTATCACCGCCTGGGTCGTTTCGGCGAGGAAGGGTCGGTCGAAGCCGAGCATCATACCGTGGCGAGCTGCCCGGCGCAGGATACGTCTGAGGATCGAGCCGCGGCCCACGTTGTCGGGGACTACCCCATCGCCGAGCAGGAAGGCGAGAGCACGGCTGTGGTCGGCGATGACCCGATAGGAGACGATATTCTCTGTCATCTCATCAGGAGAGTGCTCCAACATCTCTCGCGTGCACTCCATGATGGGAGCGAAGAGATCGGTCCGGTAATTGTCGGCCACCCTTTGCATCACCGTGGCTATCCGCTCCAAGCCCATGCCGGTGTCGATGCTGGGGTGGGGCAGGGGGGTGGTATTGCCCTGGGCATCGTTCTCGTACTGCATGAAGACCAGGTTCCAGAGCTCCAACCATCTGCCGCAGTCGCAGGTGACATCGCAAGTCGGCTGCCCACAACCGAAGTCCTCGCCCCGATCGTAGATCACCTCGGAACAGGGACCGCAGGGCCCGGTGTCACCCATGGCCCAATAGTTGTCCTTCTTGCCCAGCCGGGCGATTCGATGGGCTGAGACGCCGGCGATCTCCTGCCAGAGGGCGAAGGCCTCATCGTCGTCCACATAGACGGTGGGGCACAGGCGTTCCTGAGGCAGTCCCAGGTTCTCGGTGAGAAACTCCCAAGCGTAGGAGATCGCCTCCCGCTTGAAATAGTCGCCGAAGGAGAAGTTGCCCAGCATCTCGAAGAAAGTATGATGGAAGGGCGAAGGCCCTACGCTCTCCAGGTCGTTGTGCTTGCCGCTGACGCGCATACACTTCTGGGAAGTGGTGGCCCGCCGATAGTCTCGGCTCTCCAGACCCAGGAACACATCCTTGAACTGCACCATCCCCGCATTGGTGAACAGCAGGGTGGGGTCTCCCTCGGGTATGAGGGAGGAGCTGTGGACAATCCGGTGCCCTTTGGACTCGAAGAAACGCAGGAAAGCCTCTCTGATTCGGGTGCTTCTCATGTGGGATTTCCGCTCCGTTGAAATCCTCTCTGGCGATATTCGTCCGATTTTAAGGCGAACATAGGACTATGTCAAATATGTTGGCCGGCGCTGGGCATGTGCCGCGGACTGGCTGAGCCCTTTTGGGGAGGGGGGCGGATCTGAGGGAGTTGTGGAGCTAAAGTTCCCGGCGCCCCTCCAAGGCGCGCCCCAGAGTTAACTCGTCGGCATACTCCAGGTCGCCTCCCACGGGGAGGCCTCGCGCAAGGCCGGTGATCCGGATGCCCAGGGGGGAGATTTGGCGAGTCAAGTACATGGCGGTGGCCTCGCCTTCGAGGTTAGGGTTGGTGGCCAAGAGGAGCTCTTTCACCGGCTCTTTGCGCAGGCGATCCAGCAGTTCCGCGATCCGCAGATCTTCGGGCCCTATCCCATCCACGGGCGATATGGTCCCGTGGAGGACGTGGTATCTTCCCCGGAACGCCCTGGTCCGCTCGATGGCCTGGACGTCCAGGGGCTCCTCCACGACGCATATTATGGAAAGATCGCGATCGGCGGCGCTGCAGATGGGACAGGGGTCCTGCTCGGTGATGTTGAAACAGGTGGAGCAGAGAATGATCCGTTCTTTGATATCACGAATGGCAGACGAGAGATTCTCGGCACTTTCCTTGGGGAGTCTCAGTAGATGAAAGGTTAAGCGTTGAGCCGTTTTGGGACCGATTCCGGGCAGCTTCTGGAACTCGTCGATGAGGCGGCTGACCGGGATCGGTAAGCTTTGAGTCAAAGATGCTCTCCTTATTATGTAACTTATTTCGACTGCACGCGGTGTTTCATCAGAAGAGGCCTGGGATATTCAACCCGCCGGTGACTCCACCCATACTCTTGGATGCCAGTTCATGAGATTTGTCCACTGCATCGTTCACCGCCACCAGGATCAGGTCCTGGAGCATCTCCACATCTTCGGGGTCCACCACCTCGGGGTCGATGGTGACCGATTCTACCTTCTGGTGCCCGGTCATCACGATGGTGACCGCTCCGCCTCCTGCGGTGCCGGCGATGCTCTGGCTTTCCAAGGCTTGCTGTGCCTCTACCAGCTTGGCCTGCATTTCCTCAACCTGCTTGCGTAAAGAGGCGCCACTTGGAGCGGCTCTTCCCATCCTGCCTTTTCCTTTGCTCATAGTTTTTCATCCTCCTGTTCGGAAGTTCCTGAGTCGCCCGAATCGGGGGTTGATCCCTCAGCGCGATCATCGGAATCGGATGGCTCTGCCCGGGCGGGTGATTTCTTGTTGGGCCTCACCGCCACCACTTGGGCGCCCAGGTGGCCCACCGCCTCCTGGACAAGGGGGTCCTCCAACATTTGCGGCTGGAGGGAGCCTGTGGGTTGAGGATCCGGCTCCTCCTTGTTCAGCAGCTCGAATCGGACGATGCAGGGCCTCCCCAGCAGCTCGCTCAAAGTTTCTTCAATGAAGGATTTATGTTCGGAGTTCTCCATTCTCTTCTTGTGAAAATCGTACGAGAACCCGAGCACGATCACTTCCCCCTCGGATCTCATCGGCTCGCAGTCGCGCAGGATCGCCTCCACCGAGCGGCTCAGGGAACGCACGGCTTGCAAGACCATCGGCCACTTTTCCTTCACCTGTGAGACTCCGTCGTCATCTTCTCCCTCGGTCGAGGGCGCGGCGACCTGAGGTTCCGGATCGGCGCCGGGTGTGGCCAGGTCCGGCTCCGCTTTGCTTTCCCCAGGGGATACGGCCTTGGTCGGGGCAGGCTTTGGCGGCTTTGCCTCAGGGGCTCTCGATTCGACCGGGGTGGAGTTCTCGTCCTCTTCCTTCGCCGGGGTTGCGGCGACTGGAGGTTGTGGATCGGCGGCTTCTCGCTTGGCCTCTCGGTGGCCGTTCGAATCGGTGTCGGATGCGGCGGCCGGCTCCACTTCGCTTTCTTTGGGAGGTGCGACTTCAGGTGGGGCAGGCTTTGGCGCCTTCGTCCTGGGAGCCCCGGGCTCCTTTCGAGCTGGGGTGTGGCTTCTGCTGGGAAATGGATTCCCCTGTTTCCCTTGCTCCTCCGCGGAAAGCGCCGATTCTAGGAAGGCCAGTTCCAGCGACAACTGGGGCTCTAGGCTGGTTTTCAGTTCGAACTCCAGGTCGTTGAAGCGCCGTAGCGCCTGCAGCAACCAGGGTCTGGACGCCCGCTGGGCGATCTCCCGCATGCCGTCCAGTTCCTCCACGGTCACGTCCAGTGGCCCGTCACCGGGGGATACGTGAACCAGCATGACCCTTCTCAAGTACTCCACCAATTGGCTGGCCAATTGGTGGATGTCGGTGCCCTCATCGAGGGCGTCCCGAATCGCGTGCAGTCCCTCTCCCAGTTGTCCTGCGGCCAAGAATCTCGCCAGATCGGCCACCGCGCCTGCGGAAGCGGTTCCCAGGATGATCCGCGCCTGGGCCATCGTGATCTCTTCGTCGCCATAGACAGCCAGCTGGTCCAGCAGGCTGATAGCATCTCTCAGGCTGCCTGTCGAGGTGCGGGCTATGAACTCCAGAACCGCAGGCTCGATCTTGAGACTCTCCTGGGAGACGATGTTGCTCAAGTGGGAGATGGCCGCCTGGAGGGGGATCCTCCGAAAGTCGAAGCGCTGGCAACGACTCAATATGGTCTGGGGGAGCTTGTGCGGCTCGGTGGTAGCCAGAATGAAGATGGCATGGGCTGGCGGCTCCTCCAGGGTCTTGAGCAGGGCGTTGAACGCGGGAGGGGTGAGCATATGAACCTCGTCTATCACGTAGACCTTGTAGCGGCATTCGGTGGGAACGAAACTGACCTGCTCTCGCAGCTTGCGGATCTCGTCGATTCCGCGGTTGGATGCGGCGTCGATCTCGATCAGATCCAGTGCGCGGCCCTCATCGATGGCCTGACACATGGCGCATTTGCCGCAGGGCCGCTCGGCCTCGTCGGCGAGGCAGTTCACGGCCTTGGCCAGGATGCGCGCCATGCTGGTCTTGCCGGTGCCTCGCGGCCCGGAGAAGAGGTAGGCGTGGCCCACCCTATCCCTGAGCACAGCGTTCCGCAAGGTGCGGACCACATGATCCTGGCCGACCAACTCGTCGAAGTTCTTGGACCGCCACTTGCGGTATAGGGCCTGAGTGGTCATTTCCCTCGCCTCAAGGCAGTTGCAGGCGTAGTCTACCACCTTAGCGGCATGACGTCAACCTTGGGAGTTGGGACATCGACGGTAATCGATTGGCTCCTGCTTAGCGTTTTACGGCTCGCGGTTTGCCAAGAATGGATGGCCACTGTATAATCGCAACCTGCAATCATCAGTGAAGGGATGGAGAGATGTCCGAGCTGCTGCGTTCGTTCGACCAGTTGGAGCGCAATCCGAATGTCCCCCAACTTCGACCTGGCGATCAGGTTAAGGTGCATTTTAAGATCGTGGAGGGGGATCGCGAGCGCACCCAGGTGGTTCAAGGCACGGTCATGCGGTTGAAAAAAGGGGGAGCCAACGCCAGCTTCACCGTGCGACGAATCGCCGCGCATGGGGTGGGGGTGGAAAGGACTTTCCCCTTGCACTCGCCGCGGTTGGAGAAGGTGGAAGTGGTACGCCACAGCCACGTCCGTCGTGCCAAACTCTATTTCTTGCGGGATCGTCGAGGAAAGGCCGCTCGGCTCAAGGAAAAGCGGATGTGAGCGATGGCGGCTTCGGCGTCGCTGCCGTCTTCCGGCCAATCGAAGAAGGGTCGGGCTCCACGAAACGGGGCCGCGGCTCTTTTCATTTGATGGGGGTTTTGGGGTGACTTTGTCGCGGGAGGTCCCGGAAACTCCCACTCTTGATGAGGAGCTGGCGCTCCGCGCTCTCGGTTATCGCCGGATCGCTGGCCTGGATGAGGTGGGGCGCGGCTGCTTGGCAGGCCCGGTGGCAGCTGCAGCGGTGATTCTGCCGGTGGATTCGCGGTCCATACTTTCGGATTTGGAAGGCGTTCGGGATTCCAAGCGACTCACGGCTCGACGACGAGGCTCTCTCTACCGGCGCATCCGGGAGATGTCCATGGATTGGGCCGTGGGCATGGTGCATCCCACCATCGTCGATGTGCTGGGGATTGTGCAAGCCACGCGACTGGCGATGATGCTCGCCCTGATGCAGATGCGACTTTCCCCTGATTTCCTTCTCATCGACTACCTCATGCTTCCCCAGGTCAGTATCCCTCAGCGAGGCATCGTGGGCGGGGATGCCAAGTGTATCTCCATTGCTGCGGCTTCGATCCTGGCCAAGGTAGCCCGAGATACGCTGATGTATGACATGGACTCGCTGTACCCGGGCTACGGCCTGTGTTCCCACAAGGGCTATGCGACCTTGCGCCACCGGTGGGCTCTCCACTGCCACGGTCCATCGGCCATACATCGCCTGAGCTTCGCTCCCGTCAGGTTTCTGATGGGAGACGGTGAGAGGTCATAGTGCCTGATGCCTGACTCGCGCAGGGCTCTGGGAAGGTGGGGCGAGCAGGCGGCCGCCGACTATCTCCGCGAGAATGGCTACCGCATCGAGGAGACGAATTACCGCTGTCCTCGCGGAGAGATCGACATCGTGGCGCGGGATGGTCCCGTCGTCGTCTTCGTCGAGGTCCGCACTCGTCGCAGCTTAGGGCACGGAACCCCTCAAGAATCGGTCACCCTTGCCAAGCAGAGGAAGCTCATCGAGGTCTCGCAGACGTACTTGCAGGAACGTGAGCTGAGCGATGTGGACTGGCGAATCGATGTGGTGGCCATCTCGATCGATCGAGGCCGGCCGCGAATCCGCTTGATTCGCAATGCGGTATCAGGCTAGCTCCATGGGAGCGCCGGAGAAGCCGTCACTGATAGCCGTCGTCGGTCCCACGGGGGTGGGGAAGACGGCTCTCTCCCTGAGATTGGCCGGCGATCTCGCGGGCGAGGTCGTGTCCGCCGATTCGCGCCAAATCTACCGCTATATGGACATTGGCACGGCGAAGCCCTCCGCCGAGGAGAGGGCACAGGTGCCTCACCACCTCCTGGACGTGGTCGATCCCGATGAGCCTTTCTCGCTGGCGCTGTATCAGGAGATGGCGTTTCGGGTCATCGATGACGTCCTGGGCCGCGGAAAGGTGCCCCTTCTGGTGGGAGGCACCGGCCTCTACGTTCGAGCCGTGATCGACAACCTCAGGATTCCCCGAGTGCCTCCCCATCCCGACTGGAGGGCCGAGTGGCAGGCGATGGCGGAAGCTGAAGGGGTGGAGGCGCTGCACCGTCGCCTGCAGCAGGTAGACCCTGTCGCCGCGCGGCGGATCGACCCTCGAAATCTGCGGCGGGTGATCCGGGCATTGGAGGTGCATCGGGCCACCGGCGTGCCCTTCTCGCAGATAGGGGGGGCGCGTGAGGTCACTTATAGGGTCCATCGCATCGGACTGACCATGGAGAGATCTCTGCTTTATGGTCGCCTCGACGAGCGAGTGGATCGTATGATGGAGCGGGGGCTGCTGGAAGAGGTCCGGGGTCTGCTGGCGCGTGGCTACTCGCCTCAGTTTCCGGCGCTGAGTGGGCTGGGCTACCGACAGCTGATCGATCACCTGAAGGGGCTATGTGATCTGGAGGAAGCGGTCAGGCGAATCAAGCGGGATACCCGACGCTACGTGCAGCAGCAATATAACTGGTTTCGACTGACTGACGAGCGGATTCGGTGGTTCGACGTGCAGGAGGCGCCTTACGAGGCGATCAGGGACTCGGCCCTCTATTTCCTGCGCCGCCGCTGATGGCGGGCACCTCGAAGTCCGATGGGCCGGCTTCTCGGTTCGCGGCTGCTGGTGGGGAGCGAGGCGCGCCCGTCCTGCACGCGTTCAGGGCGCCCGGATGCCGCGCAGAAACGCCTCCAGGTCCGCCAGCGATCGCTCGGCGTAGGCTCGGTTTCGGTCCCGTTTTCGGCGGACGCGGCTTCTGAGCGGCGGTAGGAGGCCGAAATTGGGCTTCATGGGCTGAAAGTTGGAGGGGCTGGCGGAGGACACGTAGTCGCATAGGGCGCCCAGCATGGTGGTGGCTGGGAAGCGCAAGAGTTCCTGCTCTTGCGCCAGGCGCGCCGCGTTAACTCCGGCCACGAGGCCGCTGCCCGCCGAGGCGACGTAGCCCTCGGTGCCCGTCAGTTGCCCCCCGAAAAATAGCGTGCGCAATTTCCGAAATTGCATGGTGGCATCGAGGGCCTGAGGCGCATTGATGAAGGTGTTCCGGTGCATCTGGCCGAAGCGGATGAACTCTGTCCGCTCCAGGCCGGGGATGAGTCGGAAGACGCGCTCTTGCTCTTTCCATCGGAGGTTGGTCTGGAATCCTACCATGTTGTAGAGGGTCCCCGCCAGGTTGTCCTGTCGGAGCTGGACCACCGCATAGGGCCTGCGGCAAGTCAGAGGGTCGGTCAGCCCCACGGGCTTCATGGGGCCGTAGGCCAGTGAGTCCATTCCACGTCGCGCCAGGACCTCCACGGGCAGACATGCTTCGAAGAAGCGCTCATCCTCCCGCTCGAAGTCGCGCAAGGGGATGGTCTCGGCTGCCAGCAGTTCCCTCACGAATCGCTGATACTCCTCCCGGTTGAAGGGGCAGTTGAGGTAGTCGTCGCCCCTGCCGTAGCGGGAGGCGCGAAACGCCTTGCTGAAGTCGATGGAGTCGCGTGATACGATGGGCGCCATGGCGTCGTAGAAATACAGGTTGTCGTTCCCCAGGAGCTTGCTGATGGAATCGGAGAGGGCTGGGGAGGTGAGCGGGCCCGTGGCGATAACACACGGCACGTCCTGTGGGATGCTTGTTACCTCTTCCCGTCGGACGGTGATCGAAGGATTCTCCAGCAGCCTTCGCGTGATCAGGTCGGAGAAAGCCTGGCGATCGACGGCGAGCGCACCGCCAGCCGGAACCGCCGTGGCATCGGCCGCGCTCACGATGAGAGACCCCAGCCGTCGCAGCTCGGCTTTCAGGAGGCCGGGAGCGCGATCCACCAGGTTGGATCCCAGGGAGTTGCTGCAAACCAGTTCCGCCAGGTTGCTGGTGTGATGGGCTGGGGTGGAGAGCTGGGGACGCATCTCGAATAGCATCACGCGGACGTTCCGACTGGCGGCCTGGCAGGCCGCCTCGCAGCCCGCCAGGCCGCCCCCGATCACCCAGATCTCGCTCGGAGGGTTTCCTTCCACGTCGTCACCGTTGACCGATGGGGTCAGGCGAGAGAAACATGGATTCGGCGAAGAGCTGGCTGAAATGGGGGAGAGACATCAATTCCAGGTAACTAGCCTTTAAGGCGATCCTTGCCGCCTCCGCCCGCTGGGCCCGTGAGATCAGCACCCGCTTGGCTCCCGCGCCGGCGGAGTTGCCCACCTGGCGAAAGCGGCCCAGTGGCAGCGGAGGGAAGAGGCCGATTGCGACGGCGCTGGCCGGGTCGATGTAGTTTCCGAAGGCGCCGGCGATGATGATCTCCCGCAGGTCGTTGAAATCGATTCCCGCCTCTTGAAGCAGGCTTTCGATGCCGGTACGGATGGCTCCTTTGGCCAGCTGGATCTCCCTGATATCCTTCTGGGTGACCACGATCTCCTCTTCTTTGCCAGCGCAGAGGGGGGCCTCCAGGCCGCCGTGGTCGCCCTCGCGGACCAGTGGGTGATCCTGGTCCATGCGGCCCGGCGCGCTCAAGATTCCCGCGCGGACCAGGGTGGCGACCGCGTCCAGGATGCCCGAGCCGCAGATTCCGACGGCGGGTACGTCGTCGATGGTGGCCACCTCTATGGAGGAGCCGTTGAGGCGTACGCGCTCGATGGCTCCCGATGCGGCCCTCATCCCGTGATGGATGTGCGCCCCCTCGAAAGCGGGGCCGGAGGCACAGGAGCAGGTGAAGAGCTGCCCCTGATGCGCCAGGGCCACCTCGGTGTTGGTGCCGATGTCGATACCCATGACGGGTCCGGGCAAGTCCTGAAGTCCCGTGGCCAGGATCATCGCCACGTGGTCTCCTCCCACGAAGCCGGCGATGTTGGGGAGGAAGTGGGCGTAGGCGCCAGGGGAAGCTTTCAGGCCCAGGTCGCTCGCCAACAGGTCGATGGGCTGACTGATCGCCGGCACATAAGGGGCAGCTCCCAGTTGAGCCACCGACAGGCCCGTGCAAAGGTGATGCATGGCGGTATTACCCGCGATGACGATCTCTTTGACCGAAGCGGGGTTCCCGTTTTGCCTTTCGCATAGCTGTATGATACGGTCGTTCAGCGAGTCTACGACGACTTTGCTCAGCTCGGTTGCGTTTTCGGGCGCTCGGTTGGCGTACTCGATGCGCGACATCACATCTTCCCCATAGGAGATCTGGGGGTTCATGACGCCGTCGGCGGCCAAGATCTCTCCGGAGGTCAAATCCATCAGATAGCCGGCCATCTTGGTAGTTCCCAAGTCGACCGCCACGCCCCAGCAAGGGGCTTCCGGCCCGCTGACTCCCACGATCTCCCGGCCTCGTATGAACACCGCGACCTTCCACCCGTGCTCCCGCAGGGAGGGTGATGCCTCTCGCAGCACGGCCAGGTTGGCGCGGCCATCGCAGGAGTTGGGGGCGAGGGCGAGCGTTTCGGACAGGCGTTGCCAATCCGGGCGGAGGTCGCTCAGGTCGGGGGGCAGCAGCTCAACCGTCCGGCGGGTTACGGCTGGGTCGAGGACGATCGCGCCCTCGTCGGCGCCGGTGATCTGGAGCCGCTGGGAGGCGACGATGGACTGGGGTGGGATGTGCACCACCAGGTCTCCCAGCACCCTGGTCTGACAGGCCAGGCGAACGCCGCTGTCCAGGTCGGCCGCGCTGAGCAGGAGGCTCTCCTCGGAGGTAGGAGGTGAGACCTGCCCCTCTATTATCTTGACCCGGCAGCGGCCACAGGTGCCGGCGCCTCCGCAATCGGCCACCAATTGCAGTCCGGCCTCACGCGCGGCCTCCAGGAGGGAGATGCCTTTCTGGCAGGGCCAGTGCCGTCCGATGGGTTGAAACTCGATGTGAAAGGTGGTCATGGTGCCTCCTGGGTTGAGCATTCCATCTGGAGGAGCATGATACCACATTGGATTTCCGGTGACCAACGATGTGTGTGCGGCGGACTCGCTCCTCCCTCTGGGGCGGGAAGGGGCCTCCGGCGGCGGGCGATTGACCTCTGCCCATATGATGCTACAATACGTGGCATGTACGCGGACGATTACAGGCTGCGCCAGAGGGAATACCTGCTGCAGATCAGCCGGGCGATGACATCCAAGCTGGATATGCCATCCGTGCTGCGGCTCATCCTGGGACACGCCGTGGACATGCTCAGGGGGGTGAGTGGGCTGATCGCCCTGAAGGAAGAGGATGGCAGTTTCTCCATTCGTGCCAGCTACGGTTTGTCTCCCGACTTGCTCCCTCACTTGAACGCGCTTTTGGGGGGTCTCCCCGTGTCCTTGGGGGGAGGGGGCACATCCCGCTGGAGGATTCCCGGGCTTCGATCCAGGCTCGCTCTGGTGGTGGCCTCGACGGGCGTAAGCCTGCGCCAGGTGGTGGCGCTGCCTCTGTTGCAGGAGGACAATCTGGTGGGGGTCATCCTCATATTTGGGGACAGCGACGTCGCTTTCTCCAACAACGACCGCCAAGTCCTGGCCAGCTTCGCGGATCAGGCCGCTATCGCGATGCAGAACGCCCGGCTTTACCAGGATCTGGCCAGGGAAAAGAGCCGGCTCGATGCTATCATCGATATCAGTGCGGATGGGGTGATGATACTCGATCCTCAGGGGCGCATCCAGGCTTTCAACGTCGCTCTGTCTCAGATGACCGGTTGGGCCGAGGAGGCGGCTCGGGAGCAGCCTTGCTGGCGGGTTTTGGATCTGCGCGACCGAAACGGGGATAAGCTGTGCCGCAAGTCATGTCCCGTCAAGAATTCGCAACTGCTGGAGGGCAGGCTGATTCAGGAGGGTTACATCCTTCGCTCCGATGGCACTCGCACCGATGTGAGCGTGGCGTACACGCCCCTGTACGACCAGCAGGAGAGACTGGTCAACGTGCTGGCCAATGTGCGGGACATCACTCGCTTCCGCGAGGCGGAGGAGATGAAGTCCACCTTCATCTCGGTCATATCTCACGAGCTGAAAACCCCGGTCGCTATAATCAAGGGCTATGTGGGAACCCTGCGGCGCGAAGACGCGCACTGGGACGAGAAGACGCTGAAGGAAAGCCTGGCCTCTGTGGAGGAGCAGGTGGATCGCCTTAATCATTTGATCGACAATCTTCTGGATGCCTCTCGAATCCAGTCGGGGGCATTTAAGATGGACGTAGGCGACGTCGACCTGCCTGGACTGGCGGAGAGGGTGGCGAAACAGTTTCGACCCCAGACTCAGACGCATCGCATCGCTGTGCATTTCCCTCCCTGCTTTCCGCTGGTTCAGGGGGATGCCGAGCGACTGGAGGAGGTGTTCGCCAACCTCATCGGCAACGCCATAAAATACTCGCCCCAAGGGGGGGGCATCCAAGTTGGCGGCCAGGTAGGCTCGGGTGGGGTCCTGGTCTACGTGGCCGACGAAGGGATCGGGATCCCCAAGGGGGAACAGGAGAATATCTTCCGGCCTTTCTACAGGGTGGAGGGCGATGCTGGCCAGGAGACCCAGGGGGCGGGATTGGGACTGTATCTTTGCCAAGCTATCGTGGAAGCTCATGGAGGACGAATTTGGGTGGAAAGCGGGCCCAGCAAGGGGTCTCGCTTCGTCTTCTTCCTGCCGTTGCAGGAGGTTGCAGAGGAGGGAAACCTTGACCTCGTCAGAAGGGAAACTGATTCTGCTGGTTGACGACGAGCCTCATGTGATCCGGTTCATGCGCATGAATCTTGAGATGGAGGGTTTTCGGGTCATCGAAGCAGCGAACGGCCTGGAAGCCATCGAGCGGGTGCGGGAGGATCTTCCGGATCTGGTGGTTCTGGACGTCATGATGCCCAAGGCGGATGGATTTGAGGCTCTGGGTGAGATTCGTCGCGTTTCCAACGTGCCTGTGATCATGGTGACCGTGAGAAGCGACGTGTCGGATCGGATTCGTGGCCTGGAGCTGGGCGCGGACGACTACATAACCAAACCTTTCGATCCCAGGGAGTTGTCCAGCAGGATTCGAGCGGTTCTGCGGAGAACGGAGGTGGTTGGTTCCTCCGACGAGGCGGGGATCGAGATCGATGACGATCTGACCATCGACTTCCGGAATAGGGAGGTCATCGCCCGGGGAAAGCACATCAAGTTGCGCCCCACGGAGTATCGGTTGCTCTACCATATGGTGAACAACGCGGGCTGGTTGATGACCCACGAGATGTTGCTGGCCAAGGTCTGGGGGCAGGAGTATCGAGACGAGACTCACTACCTGAGACTTTACATAACCTATCTGCGGCAGAAGATAGAGCCCGATCCATCCAATCCGAAGTATATCCTTACCGAGAGGGGAGTGGGCTACCGCTTCGTGGATTATCGGAAAGGTCAGAGCGAATGAGGGCCGGCGGTGCGGAGCTTGCTGCCGCCTCCAGGTGCGTTGGAGAGCGCCTCGGCGCCTTTGCACGGTCCGCCCGCGGGAACTAAAGCTCTGCCCCGCGGTTCAGGTGACGTCGCTCTGCCCGTAGCTTTGTCTACGACTCTCATTCTGTCGACTGGCCCCTCGTTTTCCGCATCCGTTTCCTCCCCTTTTCTAATGAAAGTCTTACACTCCTCTAGCGCGCCTCTAATAGCCCTCCCCTATAATTCAGTCAAATACTAGTGACCGACAAGAGCGAATGTCATGGAGGAACGAGTCTGTGCCAACTGCGGGATTTCGATCCGGTGGGCTGGCACGATAGTGGACGGGCGAACCTATTGCTGTGTGGGATGCAGTCATGGCGGTCCCTGCACATGCGATTACGCACGTCTTCCGGAGGAGGAGATACGCGTGACGTTGGTTCGCAGCGAGAGTAGCTTCAGGGCGTTTCTCCCTTAAATCGTTCGAAAGGAGACTACAGAAAATGAGAAAGATCGTGGGAATCGACTTAGGGACGACCAACTCCGCCATCGCAGTGATGGAGGGGCAGGAGGCGGAGATCATCCCCAACGCTGAGGGGGGTCGGACGACGCCCTCGGTGGTAGCATTCACCAAGACGGGTGAGCGCCTGGTCGGGCAGATAGCCAAGCGCCAGGCGGTGACTAACCCCAGCAATACCGTGTTCTCGATCAAACGTTTCGTGGGCCGGCGCTACGATGAGGTGAAGCAGGAGAGGGGGATGGTCCCCTTCGAAGTGGTGGAGGGGCCCAATGGAGATGCCAGGGTGAAGATCCCTGAGACCGACAAAACCTACACTCCCCAGGAGATCTCGGCCATGATCCTCCAGAAACTGAAGACCGACGCGGAGGCCTATCTGGGAGAGAAAGTCACACAGGTGGTCATCACGGTTCCGGCCTACTTCAACGATTCGCAGCGGCAGGCGACCAAGGACGCCGGGCAAATAGCGGGGCTCGAGGTCCTGCGGATAGTCAATGAGCCCACGGCGGCCTCTTTGGCCTATGGCTTGGACAAGCGGGAGCTGGAGACCATCCTGGTGTTCGACCTGGGCGGTGGCACCTACGATGTCTCCCTTCTCGACGTGGGGGAGGGCGTCGTCGAGGTCAGGGCGACCAACGGCGATACCCATCTAGGTGGAGACGACTACGATCAGCGGATCGTGGACTACGTGGCCGACGAGTTCAAGAAGGATCAGGGCATAGATTTGCGGAACGATCCGCTGGCGGTGCAGAGGTTGAAGGAGGCGGCCGAGAAGGCTAAATGCGAGTTGTCTACGGTGACGGAAACCGAGATCAACCTGCCGTTCATCACGGCGGATTCGGCGGGGCCGAAGCATCTGCAGGTGAAGCTGACCCGATCCAAGTTCGAGCAGATCACCGAGGATCTGACCAATCGCCTAGAGGGGCCGTTCCGGCGTGCGTTGGAGGACGCCAAGATACAGGCCAGCGAGATCGATGAGGTCGTGTTGGTGGGCGGCGCCACCCGGATGCCCGCGGTGCAAGAGCTGGTCAGGCGACTGGCCGGCGGCAAGGAGCCTCATAAAGGTGTGAATCCCGATGAGGTGGTGGCCATCGGCGCGGCGCTGCAGGCTGGAGTGCTGAGCGGAGAGGTGAAGGATGTTCTCCTGCTGGATGTGACCCCGCTTTCCCTGGGTGTCGAGACTCTGGGCGGCGTTATGACCAAGCTGATCGAGCCCAACACGACCATCCCTACCCACAAGAGCGAGATTTTCAGCACGGCGGAGAGCGGGCAGACGGCGGTGGACATCCAC
>SDBT01002789.1_pt1 | contig 30589 bp, 47 predicted proteins | sample 2277101 | NCBI WGS metagenome assembly SDBT01 (sample SAMN10404973, study PRJNA504765) | marine sediment metagenome | isolation source: marine sediment core GS10_PC15, 103 cmbsf | place: Arctic Ocean: Southern Knipovich Ridge | collected 2010
TGGAAGTTAAATACGCACCACCTTTTATAAATCTATTAGGATACCCATTTTTAACCACCTTCTCAATAGCCTTACGAAGTATCTCTTCGTCTTTCATAGCCCATTCTCCTTGATACATTTTTGAGGACGATAAACATTATCCCAATAGCTTTCTTTGAGAATTATTGTACTATAAGTTAGGCAGTTAAGTCTTACTCCGTGGTCTATATGTTCTTCTGTCATATCGTGCAAACATACACATCCATTACAATACTTCGGGTCTTTCAGTTTAATCTCAAGCTTCATAATATCTCCTCTTTCCCAAACTTTAATACTTCACCGCTTGCGAAATATACCCAACTACGCCCGGCCATGATTACCACCTTTATGCGCATATCCCGGGTTTGCGTAACAGCCACGCTAAATTCCCCAAAGCCATGCTTGACTATATCCTCGGCCACTTTGATCAAACGCACTTGATATTCAGTTAGGCAATACGTTCCGGCGCTCATGGCGTATAAACTTTCTTGCGGCTTATTTTATATACAAGGCCGCGTCTATTCCTGAATTTAGCTGCTTGGCGCGGGGTAGGCTCAACGTTGGCTATGCTGCACCAGTGCTTGAAATGCTCGTCGATTTTAGCGAACTGTTTGTTGGTCATTTATTGTTTATATCCAAGCCTACAATTTCCCCCACCACCGAGATAGCCACAATCTTTACATTGTGCCTTGTAAGGACAATGATTTTTTATTGGTTCTAATGACCGACTATCCTTTGGTAATTGATAATCACAATAAAATGTGAAATTACACCCATACCCTATTGTTCCTGTACCGAGATAACGATATTTACAAGGATTACCGGAAGTACATGCTTTGCTCATTTTAAAACCCCTCCCCAAAGAACTTCTTTACAAACCGCACAACCTTATTTGAATGCGGCCGCTTCTTATCCTTGTCAATTAAATCATACTGAATTTCCGGCGGCGGGGTAAGCTGTCTTACAAGCAAGGGCTTGTGGTTTTTTGGCTTACCAAAGGCGCCGGGTGTTTTGCAATCTGATCTGTTAGCTACCATGTTTGACTTCTCCTTAATATCGTGATTATAGCTTCACGTGTAATTTTCTTTGGGCCGTCTTGTATTTTTTCATATTTCAATGCCTCATTTGCCATACGATCTACATTGAAGAAATCAGGCAGTAAGGTTCTTTCAAACTCCGGCAATTGCGGTAATTGATAATTAACATATTTAACAACTTCATTGAATATCATAGCCAATGCCCGGCCATGCGGTACGTCATACATAAGGGTGATTGGGTATGATATGGCGTGTATTATATTGGTTTTAGTTATTTCAATTGCCTGACCTGCCCAACGACCTGCTTCTACCAAATCAAAATCATTATCATGCTTTTTAAGCATTGATAACCCATTAAGGCAATACTCTTTGCTTTTTTTTGTTTTTCTATTTGACCATAAACTTTCAACAATATGTGACAAACAATCAAAGCGCGTAGCGTGCCGCACACGATCATTCAATAATACAGGCATTGTTAGACCTGTATCATATGGCTTTTTTAAATATAATGTTATTTTTTTACGGCCCCACAATGTAGCAGTTGATGTCATTGATGCGCCAGATGCGGTTTGTGGGTAAGCTAAACATTGTCGGGGGTAAGCTATTATTTTGGCTACATCTATTACGCCGCCGCCACCTACTGCAATTATATGTGCATCTTTAAGTCCTTTGCGCATTTTTAAGTAAAATTTATAATCGCTTTCTCTTGGTGACACATTTGCCAGCATATCAACCCTTTTTGGGCGAAATATTCCAGCAACTCGCATTGCATTTGGCTTGCTGCTTTTGCTGCAAATCATTAACGCTACTGGTTTTCTGGATTGCATTTTTAAACCTCCTCATTATATATTCCGGTTTGTAGGGAACGCGCGGCGCGAACCCCTTTTTTGAATGTATATCTATAATGGTTGTCATAGCGGATTCTGCCATATTCTGATAATGCACCATAGATGCTATGGTTGGCTGGCCCCCGGTGGTTGAATGGCACCCATTATCAAGCACAAAATGATGTATATTTGGCGGTATCAACGTGCTAAAAAGAGCAAAGCTGCCTAAAGCCATAAGCACGGAGCCGTCACCGGATATTACGATCACGTTTAAATCAGGTCTACACCACGCTATGCCAAGACCGAACATTAACTCACACCCCATACTGCCCATAATATAAAAGTTCCGGGGCCGGTCTTTAATATCGCATACTTCGCGGCTGTTCATTCCACATGAAGAAACAACAACCTCGTTAGTTACGTGCGACATTATCCTTTGGATAACTAACCGTCGTGTCATTGTAGATTTCCAATAAAATTAAAAGCTTATATAATATCATGCCCATATGGAAATGATGTTTGGGCCAAAATCTATTTTGAATTTCAAATTTTATTCTAATTTTGTATGGATTTAAGAGGCTTGTAATAACATCAACACAATGGCCAAGGCCGGAGTTCTGCATAAAGACCAACGGATCGCCGCCAGCCAACTTATACCCGGCCGCAAACGCCACCGCCTCATCCTCGCGCGTAAAGCGCAAGAGGCTTTCGTATGGGCAATTGGAATATGGAACGCCTACTGTTACCTGTTTTTCTGTATCCATCTCATTAACGCCTTATATTGAGCATCCGCTTGCGCTTCTTGCCTTCTCTTAATACTTTGGCTTATTTTATATGCTTGGTATATTACGCCCTTGGCTTCTTTTGAATTGCAAATTATATCTATGGTTATACCGCCCATGCCCATTATGGCTTGCAAGCCACTTGTGTGGAATTGCCAGACTATCATTTTACAATAAGCCTCAATAATTCTATAAGGGTATTTAACTTACCGCTTATAATCATCAAGATAATGATAATGATTATTCTACTAATCATTTGGCATCAATCCTTTCATATCCTCAAGTGTAGCCGACAAGCCATCTTCAATATACGAAGCTGTATCTTTTTCTTTTAAGTTCGCCAGCGCCTCGCGTATGGCCTTTATCTTTACCCGCTCGGTTTGGTTGGCCCATATAACCATTGAATATCCCAAGTCAAACATTTGCTTGTTTGTTACATATGGGAACTTTGTGGGTATAATAGCCAAGGGCTTGTTTACAATTTTCTCGGCCTTGTAGGGTATGCACAGCGCTTCGGCCGAGGTTTCATCGCGCGTGTGTATCAAAATAATATCAGCCACGCTTGCATAGTTAACGGCGCGCTGCAATGCCTCTGTCATGCCGTATTTGCGTATGAGGGCCTCGGTGCGCGCTATAATTTTTAGCTTATGCGGCACGTCTATTTTCTTAACAAAGTCGGCCATAGGCAATAGGGGTTTCTTCTCACCCCATAGTGAATTGGTCTTGTCCGGTAAGTTGTCCTCAACACATATGCCGGCCACGCCTATTTTTTCAAATTCTTTGACAGTACGCCTAAAATTCCCATACCCAGTATCCACATCAACATAGACAGGAGTGTCCACGCTATCCACGATCGGTTTAGCAATATGCAACATTTCAGTAAGAGTAATTGACCCATTATCAGCAAGACCCAAACGAGCAGAAGCTTCAAAACCCGAAATCCATATGCCATCGAAACCAGCCTCCTTTACTAATTTTGCGGTGAGTGCATCACCGGCGCTGACTAAAATACTCATCACTTTATCCACATTTCTTTTTGACAGTGAGGACAAGTAAATTTACCATTATGATTGGTTTTAGAAACTATCCTCAAATTAACTAATCTGTTATCAGTTTTTATACCGTTGATATGATGGACTTCTTCCCAATAAGATAGTTTTCTTCCCCGAAATTTTTCCATAATTAAACGATGTTCTTTTACATATCTTTGTTTGCTTTTACCTGTATAAAAATCGGGATTCCTAATTATGATATACCCATAACAATGTGATTTTCCGCCTTTCCAGTTACAATTTTTTTCTCCGGAAGTTAAGGGATTTTTCACACCCTTTTTTGATTCACTAATTTTTTTGCGCCACTCTTTCGAAAAAACTCTTTTTTTCATTTCAACCCCACTGGTATATCAATTGACGGCGAGTTGGGCATAGCATTTTTTGTGTCCTGAACCAAGACCTTATTATCCACAAGGAATTTTAACATCTTTTGTAAATCCTCGTACGGCTTGGCCCACCGCGGCTCAATTTGCAGCGCCATTTTCCAGCAATCCATTGCGCGCAAAAACCTAAACTTGCCTTCCTCTGTTTTTAAATGCGCCGTAGCAGCCCACGTAATGCCGAGGTTATACCACAACAGCTTATTGTGCCTGTTAATTGCAAGGCCGCGCTTAACAAGCGCCCGGGCTTCCTCGTAGCGCCTTTGCTGTATCAAGAAGAAACCAAGGTTGTTATAGGCGTAATCACTGGCCGGATGGTTGCGCACGTTCTCGCGGTATAGCCTTTCATCGCTGACCATTTGGCGGGAATAGTTATAGCTTTTAAAGCCGTAGATCGCCACGGCCGCTATAAATAAAACCGGGTATTGGTATAGGTAGGGCGCGGCCAAGAGTGCTAAACCTATGGTGCCAAAATAGAGGTATCTATCTTGTAAGTATGAATTTGTTACAAACAAATTCATATTCGGCAACATTCCAAGCAAAAACCACACCCCACCTATACCGCTTTTTGTCAGTAAAACTATCGTCACATAACCTATCACCCCCCATACGTTAAACTTATCCCAATCGCTATTATATCTAAAGCCACCCTCGTGGTACCAGCCCATTTTGACAGGGAATATAATGCTGAATATATAATACATATATACGCGAACAATATTATTGAAGCGCTTCCATTTAAAACGGAAGTTCTTGCGATCCAGTACCAAGGCGTGCCGGCCAAAGCGCAAGGAAAACTTCCACACAACAAAAGGCGCCATAGCAAACATGGCAATTATATAAGCATTGCCTTGCCATGTATCGGGGTGCATCATTTTTAATAATATGGGCATAAAGCCAATTGACACGTTTGTAATAGAACCCAACACATAAAGAGGAAAAGCTACCAAAGGGTGGCGCCACCATATAGCCATTAACAGGGCCAGTGTGGTTGCTATGCCGTAGGGCCGGCCGCTGCACCACACTACAATTTGGTTATGCATAGGATGGACAGACCATATAAGCGTTGCGAATATAGCAACCTTATCCCCCACCAGCATTATTGCCACAAGGTAAAAAAGGTATGTGTTTAATAAATGAAGTAGAAAGTTAAACAGGTGCCACCCAAAGGCCACGCGCCCGGACAGGCGGCGCAGTATCTTGTTAAGATAAAACATTACAATGCCGTCGTTAAATACCTTGAGCCAGTATTTTTCTTTGCGGTCGACTTTTTCGCCGTCAGGTATTATATCCTTGCGCGCCTCTATAACAGCGTGATCGTCTGATACAAAGCCGCAAAATAAAGCATAATGCCATACCAATGCGGTAAGCCACAACACATGCTTAATCGTTAAGAATTCAACCATATCAATATATCCCTCAATAATACTTCTTGTGCAGAATAAAAGCGTGAAATATATTCATCGCGTGCTTCTACATATTTCATTTTCTTTTCTTGTATATGCGAAAGATAATTTATCAGATAATCTTCGACCTTATTTCGCTCAATATACCCTTTGCTCTTTTTCCCCAATCCCATGTCTTTGCCCATTCGATTGCCTCTTGTGATTTTAACTTATATCGACCGTCAATATAATCAATAACAGCGCAAACAAATGCGCTTACATTATCATCATCCACTAATGCACAACCTTTAAGACCATTTTCAAATTCCATACACTCCATTATAGGATTGTTGAATGCTATCATGGGGCAACCACAAGCCATTGCCTCAACCGGCCCCATACTGAAATGCGCATATTCTTCCGGCACAGGATATAAAACCACTTTGCTCATTTTATAAATTTCAAAACGCCCCTCGCCCTTGTATCCAAACCAATGAACACCATCACCAGTGGTTTTAACCCAATCAGATATTTTTTCTCTTTCGCTATCCCCATCCCCTATTATTGCAAGTCGTGCTTTCGGGCGCTCAAGACGCACGCTATCCCATATAGCCATAAGTTTGTCTATGCCTTTGGTATAATGCAAGCGGCCAACAAACACAGCATCAAAATATTTTCCATTTCTACCCGGGCCGGCTAATTTCAAATCAACCCCACCATGCACAGCTATTTTTTCTTTGAAAGGGAATTCACAAAATAATGTTTCATTAGTAACACATATCACATCAGCAAATCTGTTTATAAAGAAACGTGCAAATTGCTGTGTAAACCAATAAAGGAATTTCTTTTTGGGTGCTACCATGTAAAAGCCGGCGACCCATTTATTGCCTTTCAATTTATATATGAATCCGGGTAGGCTATCCATCCAAAAATCGCTGGCGCTATATACAAATTCGTATTTATATTTATCAAACAATGCGTACCAACAAGCTAATAAAATACGCCAAATATAACATGCCAGAAACGGTTTAAAATCTATACGCATCATATCTACAACGTCTATCGTTCCTATGTATGTTGTATGCGCCCAATGCGTTGCAAGGTTCAAATAAATATTATCACTCCCCGACAGGCCGCCTTTACGCCTTGCATTCGCGATTATCAATATCAATTATGCGCTCCTTTATTTTGGTACTGCTTATACCCCGGCTATATGCAACCAGCATTTTCATGTATTTATTTGATACAAACCTGTTGTGCATTTCATTATCAAACACAATATCAGGCTGTGCAATTTCCAGTACCTTACCAAATTCAAAATCATATTGCGGCATTATTTCATCAACCCACTTGATGCTTCTTATAACTGCCATGCGTTCTTCGTAAGGCATAGCTGGTCTACAACCTTTATATTTTCTGACACAATTATCTGTCATTATGCCAACCACAAGCCAATCGCAATGATTTTTGCATATCTCTAAAAAATTCATATGACCGCTATGTAGAATATCACCTGTTATCGCCGCATATCCCTTTTTCATAATACACCTCAACTTTGCTTAAATCTATATACCCTTGTTCATACACCGGCAAGTCCGTAAAACTAACTTCATCTGACAGATTTAAAAGCAGCCGCCCGCGCGACGCTTGCTCCGGTGTCATGTACATGTTCCAGCCTAATGTGATTATCTTATCCTCGCTTAACGGCTTCTCGCCCCGGCCGTCATACCTTGCGCGCTTTAGCCACACCTGTGCCTTTAGGCTATCAGTAAGGATCATGCCGCCCCGGCCGATCGGCAGGTGCTTCTTGCCGTGAAACGACAGGCAATAGAAGCTGGCTGGTATATACATGCCCTTTTTAAACCGTAGCGCACTGTCATATATGGGGTAGGGCCGCAAACGGTATACGCCGGCCCAATGTTCATCTGTAAAACACGCTTTGCCGCCGGCATGTATTATGCTGCATGCCACGCCCGGGTAGGTATAACGCGGTATATGCACCCACTTAACGTCAAGGTATTTGCAACATAAGAATATGGCATTGGTGCAGCTTGATATAGCGACAGCATACTTTGCGCCTGCATAGGCCGCGACTTCTTCCTCGAATTTTGCTACTACGTCATATGCGCTCACGTTTTGTTCTCCATGCTTTTTGCGCCACCTTATCATATATAAGATGACACCTCTTACACAAACGCATCCAATCCGACCTTTTTCTTTTATATTTTCCGCTTATATTTGCCCAATCATAGCGTTTCTTATTTTTGTTCCTACATATATCACATCGTTTTGGTTGACCATATTTTCTATAAAGCCATTGATGTTTAGCGCTTTTGCTTGCTTTATCGCCTTTCCAATTATGATTTTTTTCATTTGTTAGTTGCTTGCCAAATTGATTATTTTTTTTGAATTTACTTTTTGGGGGATATTTTTTTTCATATAGGCCATAACATTTCCGATTACAAAATTTTTGTTTTGGGGATGTTGAAATATAAAACTTCTTTCCGCATTGTTTACAAATATTATTTTTCATATACAAAGTATATCATATTAAATGTCGTTAGTCAAGTTAAGTCATATGCCGACATTTATAATACTCCTGTCTATCCCTGTCCATTATCGCCAAGGCCTGACATACCCACAGGTTTTTATATTCTGCCAAGTGCAGGGCATAAATTATGTACATGATTGTGCATCTGAAAATTGTATATGTTGTAATTACTAAAAATGCTGCCTGCATTATATTTAATACTGCCCCTATCACAATCCAATATCGAATAGTGTACATCCATGTCGCGCTAAAATTTGTAGTCGGGTCTAACAAGCATTTAAAAAAATAGTTAATAAACGTCGGCTTCATATCCATATATTTCCTGAATATCGTACTGCCATTATAGCTATCAAACCCAAACCTATTATTATATTGAATGCTTACAAGGTTGAGCGCGCCGTTAAATATTAGGTAGACTATTACAATAAGGGGCGGTATGTTTGCTCCAATGCCTATGGCCGCCATGATTGCGTTCTGTAATATGACATCGGTTGCCGGATCGAGCCATAAGCCCAACCTTGACACCTGCTTCGTGCTTTTCGCCAAGTCGCCATCCGCGTAGTCCAGAAGCACGTTTAACGCACATACACCGAGGCCTAACATGTAACCCATGTGCGTGCCGCGTGAAAAGAACCAGCAGCCGCCCACAAGCGTTATAATGAAGTTGGCCAAGGTTAATTGGTTAGGGGTTATGCCAAGCTTTAAAAATATGGATGTAAATGCGAAGCCGTATTTTTTATAAAGTTTATGCGTGAAGTCCATCAATATCTCTCTATGGCCATGCAAATTTGGCCTTTGCGTTCGGTACATTCTTTTATGAGTGTATTTTTAGGTAAAATATCTCTGAGATAGCCCAACGTAAACCCTGACCATGGATGACCTTGTGCATAGGTTGCCGTTGGGATTGTCAGCAATAATGTACCACCATAATATCTTAACATATCAACCATATTTTTTAATGCTTCCTTGCGATTATCAATGTGTTCTAAAACAGATATGCAAGTTATGAAGTCAAACCCATTACGTAATCCCAATCTTGGTTTTCTTATATCATGTTCAATAAAAAAAATACTTGAAGAAACTTTTTCTTGGTATGGCCGTATATCCATAGCTGCCATAACGTATCCCCTACGCAAAAGCTCATACATAAACAATGAAGATGTTGCGCCCACATCAAGAGCGGTTATATATTGATTCTTGTCAACTTTCGGCAAATAATTCAATACCCAATCCCATTCCGCATCCCTGATGTGTAGCCCCGGCCATATCTTATAAGCCCAATAAAGCATGCGCCACCGCAATGCACCTGCAAAACCAAGGCGCTTAAACCAAAGCACTACCGTTTTTGAAAGGAAAGTTTTGAGCATAATGCCCTCGCTGTGAACCATAGTTCGTTCTGTATCATTACAGCCGGAATAAACCCCCGGCCTGCTTTTAAATACGCGATCAGCTTTATAAGCGGCACAGGCAGGAACTCCGCGGCAATGCCCCCGGCCGTCAAGCTAATAAAGCTTTTAGCATATTCATCATAAAACTTCTTACCACTATTACCTACTTGGTACGTTACGCCCTCGCCATTGTTAATGCGCTCAATACTGGCCGGCGTCAGGTAACCTGTCTTTAATGCTATATCATTTATTTTGGCTTTAGGAAAATACACCAACTCATAGCAATTTAAAATGTCCGGCTGTATTTCGTTATATAAATTGTAGCTTATTTCCTGCGACAATTCATTCTCTGTTGGTATGCCAAAGATATGGTCTACAATAAGTTTCATTTTATATTTTTTGATTAGCGCGCAGGCATCCATTATCTCTTTGTTTGTTTCAGGCCGGTTGAGTATTTGCTTACGTATGCGCTCGTCAGCCGTCTGTACGCCTATCCAAATGGTATGGCAACCGGCGTCACTTAATTTCTTAATGACTTCCTCTTTAAGATATTTCGGATGACCGAAACAGCAAAAAGGCAAACCGATATGCTTACTATATAAAGACAGAAAATTGCCAAGCCAAGTGCTATCGCAGGTAAATATATCATCAACAAACAGAACATATTTCATACCCCTTTCTTTTAGGTGCTGCAATTCTTTAATGCAGCCCTCGCGCGATCGCTTTATCATTTTAAACTGTTTAACCTTGCGCAGTTGCTCATTGCCACAGAAGCTACAATTGAATGGGCAGCCAAAGGATGTCATAAACAATTGATACTTACGGTGAATTGGCGGCAGAAGCTTTAAGAAGCTTTCCCTGTCCGGCCATAATTTATCCGGCTCAAATTTGCCGCCAAAATGCGCAAGGCCATCACCAACTACAACCTCATCTATCCATTCATGTGTTTTAACAACTTCCGGCATAAGTGTGGCGTGAACACCGCCGAATACAATTTTGCAGTTGTTTGTTTCTTTAATGCGTTTAGAGATTTGCAAAGCATGGGCATATACCGCCGTGACGGCTGAAAAACAACATACATCTGGTTTATATCTTTCAATGCCTTTAATAATTCTGTCTGATATGTTAAGGAGTTTACCAAGGAATTTATTTCGCGCATACCCTCTTTTGTATTGCAATGGGTCGAAAAAGAGTTTGACTTCATGGCCTTCCTTTCTCAAGTGCGCCATTACATACCCCGCACCTATATTTATGTCCTCGAATACTACGAATGCGTATTTCATATGTTATAGCTTATCTCCTCATCAAAATGTTCTTTATATAATTTTTTTGCCAATCTTTCGCGTTTTGGAAAGTTTGCAATAAAAGCACAGAATAATTCAGAAACACAAGCCGTACAACCACCGTCTGCTGTTGCCATAATATTTAAAACTGCTTTTGCATCTTTAATACTCATTTAAAAACACCTCCGCGTTTTTACTGCTGAACATTTTTTGCGCATAATTGTATGCGCGCTTTTTATTTTCTGCCAATACTTCGCGCCGCATATACATGCGCACGATTTTCTTTTTAAATATTTCGACCGTGGGTTGTATCACGGTACCAAATGGTTTAACAAATTCCAATAGCGAACCTCTGTTGCTTGATATAATAGCACATCCACTTGCCGCGGCTTCCAACACCACACGCGCCACACCCTCATCATACAGCGAGGGTATAACGAAAACATCCGCAGTTTGGTAATATATAGGTAATCTTTCATATGGCACATGCTCGGCGTAAAAAAATTCTATCTTTAACTGTTGATCCCTTAACTCTTTTTCAACCTGCTGTATTATATGCTTGCCCTTTTTCTTTATGGGCCGGCCTATATAAAGCACATGGAACCTATCCTTATACACATTATCAGCTGGCTTAAACCTATTAAAGTCAACCCAATGCGTGAATATTTTTATTTTCTTATCCGGCACATCAAGCATCCGCATATCAAATTTGCCAATCTCATCTTCAACAAAAACCATATCAACATGCTTCATTATCCACTTTAATATTTTTTCTTTGCCGTTAAACCTGTGTATGGCCAGCGTTGTTGATATAAGTTTTGCGTGGGATTGCGATATTGTTTTTAACATCTGACCTGCGGCAGTTGCTATTATGCCAATACAATGAATGGTGCTATATGATTTAATATTTTTCGGTAGAGCGCGCGCAACTAAATGTAATGCCATTATTGCGCTATGAGCATATCCTTTCTTATCCCATGCATGCACCGGCGGCAATGTTACAACCGTAACATCGAACTGCTTGTGCGCTTCCTCAATTAACCCCTTTGCAAAGGTTTCCGCGCCGCCTATGCCATTAGGATTGAACGGCGAAATTATAAGCACTTTTTTTTTCATTTTATTTTTATCTTATTTTCAAGTTCTATAATTCTTTCTTGTAATGTCTTAACAAAAGTATTACATGGATGGCTTCCCTTTGAAACCAATGCCAAATTTTCTATTCTATTGTCATCCCGTATTCCATTTTTATGATGAACAAACTCATCCTTCTTCAAATATCTACCTAAATGCTTTTCCATTATTAACCTATGAGTATAAACATAGTTATTTCTATTTTTAAAAGGATGTCGTGGGCAATATGTTATTAAATAACCTTTTGCTGAAATTTTATGCGGATTCCAAAAACGGTGTTTGCTTCCTTTTTTAAACTCTGTTTTGTGACTATAATGTTTTCCTACCCTGCATTTTCGCATTGCTTCAATATGCTTTTTTGTTCTTTTATATACTCCACTTGGCATGATACACTCCCATCAGGATTTTTTTACATTCCACAGATATATTATTCCTCTTATAAAAATCATTGTAAACATTGCCACTGTTAAATGGGGGGCGATTACCAAACGCTTCCACTTACCATTTTCAACAAACACCCCAAAGCAACGCCATTTGAAATTGAGTATTTTATCATTAGGCCACTTGGCCTTAAACCGCGCCATGCTTTCTGCATAGTAGGCTTTCTTTTTGAAATAGCCAAGCACTCCTATTTCGTCAAAATGGTATGAGCAACGCAAGCTTGTTGTCCGTACGCCACCACCGACCCTCCTATCCCAATCACTGTCCTCCGGGCCATGCAGGCTTTCAGAGAACCGAGGGCAAAACACAGCCCGCACGAAGCGCACGCAATCAACCGCTGTACCTGTGTAAAATTTACGTTCCCAATTACGCAACCTGCCAAACCAACCTACGGTTGTTATTTCTTCTGGGATATATATTGCATCTATTCCTCTATCAAATATGAATATGCACTCATATATAAGGTCATGGTGTATTATCATATCGCTATCAAGAAACAAAAGATATTCACTTTTGGCCCGGTCAATGCCTATGTTGCGTTGCTTGCTACGTTCGAAACCCTCGTCAACAACAATGATTTCGATGTCCTTATACGAGGATTTCTCGATGCTATAAACACAACGCTTCGTTGCTTCTTCTGCGCCTTTGTGCGTAGGAATAATCACGGAAACTGTCATCTTAACGACCCCACTTTAAATTTACATACCCTATCCATAATCTTACGAAATGTCGTTGGGTAAAAATTCCAAACATCTACACTGACATTTACTAAAGTGAAATTTTCGTCTTTCCATACTTCCCATTTTTCATGTACATGTCCAACGAAAGATAATTTATAACGCAAGTTGTTTGGCGCAATATCATGGGCAAGACAAATTTCCTGTTCCCCAATTTTGATTATTGCTTTTTCAATTACAGTATTATCATCCTCTATATGGTTGCCCCTTATAAAAATATGTCGGCCCTTTAGTTGTTTTATATAATGCTCTTTTGATGCACTGCTTTCAGCGTCATCCGTAAAATCCCCGATGTGAAATACCACATCAAGATTGCCCACAACCTCATTGTGTCGCTTTACCATTTCGCCATCCATTTCAGCGAGGTTAGCAAACGGTCGGTTTGAGTATGTCCGCACAAAATCATGTCCGTAATGTTGGTCTGATGTGAAATGTATCAATCTATCGCCACCTTTCCGAGATCATGGAATTGACCAAAGCGATCGTATACCTTTCGCCCAATACGCATGTAATATTTTAAATCATCCATACCGCGTATGCTTAACAGTTTGCGCCATATGAATTCAGGGTGAAACGCCATATTGTAAATGCCGCGTTGCAATGCAAATAGTTTCTTTTCATCGTAAGGAATTTTCATAATAGGTTCGGTCATATCATAACGCGGCCAATCAGTTGTTACCAAATCACCTTTTTCTTTTACCTCTTTCCATAGCGGCGTGATTGGGTAAGGTATGCAAATTGTGGCCTGTGCGCTTGAAGCAAAGCCTTTGCGTAACCAATACCTGACCATATCATATGTCCGGCGCGCATCATCGTAGCTTTCCCAAGGGTAGCCAAACATCACGGTGAGGTGGGATTTAAGGCCAGCATCCCGGGCCAGTTTCAAATCAACTGAAATATCCTTAATGTCATAGCCTTTCTTTAGCTTGTTTAAGGTAACCTGATTAACGCTTTCAAGCCCCCACAGTATCATGCGAAAACCAGCCTTTTTCATCATTTTAAAATCTTCCGCGTGTAATGTGCCAAATCTCATATTGCAACCGAAATCAACATGCTTTTGATAACCTCTCTCGATAATCCCCTTACAAAAATCAACGAGCCACATGCCGACAGGGAACGTGCCACTGTCGTCAAAGATTTCCTTGAAGCCACTTTCAATAAGAACATTCAATTCATTAAGTACATCCTCAACCGGCCGCAATAAATATTTATTGTGGTATGTGGCCCATGAGCAAAACGTGCATTTCTTATGCCAACAATCAATGCTGCTCATTATATATGTGCCGGGCAGGTATTTGAAGTTGCCATTTTTATAGGCATACAGCCACCATTGCGTAACGTTGCGGTCTATGTGGGGCGGCCCCTGATCCTTGGGCCAAGGCTTGCCATTTACAATTTCAAACACTTTTAAATGCCAATCCCCTCCCGGGATCACATAATCAGCCTTGCATTCTTTTCTGCTTTCTTCCGGCAGCGCCGTTACATGCTCACCGCAAAGTATAATTTTTATATTGGGCAGGTGTTGTTTAATACCGTTTATGATTTCCCAATACCGTTTTATCAATGGTGTCGGGCATTCAAATATCATATAGTCCGGCGTAATTTGAACCATAAGGCGGCTGAACATAACTTCGTCTAATTCAGCCGCAATGCAATCAAGCCATGTGATTGAGTTACCCGATTGCGTAAGCATTGTTGCTGCTATGGCCGGCACAATAGGATAAACAAACGTTGGGTCTTTAAACCATTGGAACTGGCGGTTGTTTCCGGTGGTGGGATAACCTTTTGGATTTTTGAGTGGTGGCCAAGCAAAGATTATTTTTTTCATTTAGCCTCCAACAGTTTAATGATTTTTTTCAAACCAACCCATATAGCAACCGGCATTACAAATATCAAAACAAATGTATAAGCCGATAAAAACCATGTACCTATCATTGTAAGTTTATCTAACATTTATACCATCCTTTCTTAACTCTATACCATACCGCCAGCGTGTCGCGCGCTGTGTCTATTATGTTACCTACATTGACGCTGCCCTTGCCGCGTTGTTCTTCAACATACACCGGTGCATCTGCAATGCGTATATAGTTTTCCCTAAACGCCATTAGCAATTCCAAATCAAACGCAAACCGCTTAACTAATAATTTTGGGTACACTTTATCGAGCGCCCATTTTTTAAATAATTTCATGCCGCACTGCGTATCCCTCAATGAAAAACCAAACAACACCCGGCACATAATATTGTAAGAAAAACTTACAATTTGGCGCAGCAATGAATAATGCGTATAACTATATTTATGTCTTTTATTACCTGTAACCACCGGCGCCCTGTACATATCCATTATATTAAAAAACGACATTAAATCAAGCAGGTCAATTTGCAAATCGCTATCCATAAGCACAATGTAATCCCCTGTGGCCTTGCAGTAACCCTTTAAAAACGCAGCGCCTTTACCCTCGTTTTTTACTTTCATAATCATTGTCATGTTATTATACTGGCGCGCCGCGCTTTCCATTGTAAAAAATGTATCATCAGTTGACCCATCATCAACAAGGATAATTTCAAATTCCTTATTTTCAATGCTTTGCAATTTTTGCTGGATCGCGTGGATGTTATCTGCAATCGTTTTTTCCTGATTGTAGACAGGTATAATAACTGAAATCTTATCTTTTATTGGTGTTTGCATTATTTTTACCACTCCTCGTTATATACCAATTCAAAAACGCCCTTTTCGTGGTCGCAATCCGTAGAATAAATCCACCCTGCCATAAAAAACACACTACATAGCGTAAATATCAATAATGCAGTTATTAGCTTTTTCACCTCAAACCCCCTTTCCTGCCCTTGGAATTTCAACACACTGGGCTTGTGTGGCCATTTAGAGGCTCAAATAGCCCCCAATCCACCCTTTTTACTATGTAATTTTCTATGTTGTTTAATTGTAACGAGTTGTAGATTTTCAATTTTATTGTCAGTTCTATCGCCATTGATATGATGGATATGAAGTCCTTGGGGTATTTTATCGTTGTAATATTCCCATACAAATCTGTGCATTCTTATGCAACCTTTTGTGCTTGTAAAATATCCCTGACTTGTGGGTATAAATTTAACTCCTTGGAACATTATAAATGTTTCTGCTTTTTGTTTTCGTAGTTTATAATATCTTGTTGAAAACCCCTCCCATATTGCTTGCCGAGAAATTCCAAATGCCTTTCCAACTTTGGCAAGGGAATATCCCTTTTTGTATAATCTGTACATTTTTTTATATTGTTCATTTTTAAATTTTTCTCTCATGCTTAAAGTATATCACATTGTCAAGGATATGTCAAGGTTAAAAAAATGTTCCTTGTTTCTGTTTTTCGTTAAGCAATAATTTTAATGCTGAATTATGAGAGCAAGTTCCCTTTTTATTGTACCCCTGACATGAACAGGAAAAATCCCCGCTTGGCCGCCTATATAGCGTATACGTTGTTTTATTGTAACCGTAAATCGGCCTGCAAATCCAAGCATCGGTATTAACCTTAACCAAACATCCATGAGTAAGAATTTTATTTATTTTGTCTTTCTGCGGGTGTACCAGTTCTTCAACATCGTGATTATAATATTGGACACGCGCCATCACTTACCCCCTTTCATTTTACGTGCGGTTTCGCTTATCATTTTGGATACGGCCGCATGTTCTTTTGGATTGGGGTTCATTGGAGAGGCCACATGTTTTGGCGGCTCAAGCGGCCGGGGTTTTATATTGTCTTTCCTTAACCATTGCCTTATCGTGGCCGCGTAATCCTTATATGGCTTCTTTCCGGAAGATGAAAGGTAATCATTTATTTTGTCTATATACAACCTTACGATTGTTGTTCCATACTTGTTTGCGAGATCATTAAGTTCTTGAAGTTTTAAATTAACAAATGGGGGGTGGCTCTTACTCTTACTCTTACTCTTCTCTTCTCTTATCTGTGTAACGGATTCGTAACGGTTATTATTTTCTTGCGTAACAACCTCTAAAAAGTTGTGTAACATGTGTATTGTTACTGACATAGAACGTTTTTTAAGGTCAAAACCTTTCTTAGTCCAATAAATAGGTAGGTTAGGTAATGGCTTTTGGGCGCGGAGTTCTAAAAGTATCATTTTTATGAGCCTTGCCCAGTCTATTTCGTTCTCTATTAACTCGGTGTCCGGATCTCCTTCTGCCATGTTTATGTATATTTTACCCCATTGCAATGTTCGATCCCTATATCCGGGGTGGTATTTCTCTAAATTTTTGACGTGGATATATTCCATTAGGTTCTACTCGCCATTATCTTTTCGCTTTTGAATTTTACACCGGCTATCGGCACCGCACCTTTGGTGGCCTGTGCCATCTTGTTAAGCATGGTCATATTCGGCAATTTGTATTCATCGGTCAGTTTACCGAAATCAACAACCTCGGCTGTCCACTTTGTCTTATATGATACACCCTTGGGTGTTTCAGTTCGTGGGGCCAACACAGGAGCGTCAACTTTTACTTCTTCTTTCTTCTCGCGCAGGGCTTCGGCCTTTTCAGTATTGCCATTTTCCTCTGCTTTTTTGGCGCGATCCTCAAGCGCTTTCTTCTTTCTATCTTCCTCTGCCTTTGCCTGCCGGGCCAACTTGTCCTCTTGCTCTTTACGGATACGCTCTTGTGCATCGGTGTAGGTTATCATAGATTTTTTAATGATACTTTCGGCCTTGGTTAATGCTTCCAATGGTTTCCTGAATAAATCCATAACCGCTTTTTTAGCATTGTCAAGCGGTACAGTAATGCCGCGTCTTTGCTCGGTTACGATTTTAGATGTCACCTTTACATCCTTTAATATACCGCTTGCAGATTCATACTGGGCCTGATCCTTTATAGTGAGGCCATCAGCCGATTTGAGAAAATTATCCGCGCGTACTGTTATATCCTTTGCAAATGTAGTATCTATTGGTTTTACTTCTATTATGTTATCCATTCCTCATCCTCCAGTTCCGCAATGTCAGCGCCGCAAGAAAGACGCTGAAATCGCTTTTGCCCTCGTAAGGTTCTATTTTATACAATCCGTTCTCTTTCAATAAAACACTGTAACGCTTTTTTATGCGTTGCTTAAACGGTAATTTTTCATTTACGGCATTTTCGTATGCGGCAGTTTGCGGGCCGGTGGCTTTACCAAAATCTGCGCCCGACTTCAAATCTATAAGGGAATGAATATCATGCAACATGCCCCTGCGATCCAGCGTTCCCGCATAACCATACTTTGCTGAATAGACTTTTTCTTCTATACCCAATGGAACAAAGCCTGTATCCTTGCGGAATTTAATCCACGCATTAAGCGAGCCACGAAGCAATGGGTCAAGCAACTTGTCGTCAAGCGTTCCCCTGTCGTAGAGTTCGCAGGCCAAGTGCGTTGCCGTGCCATACTTTTGCGCGCGCTCCATTATGTCCGCAGGTATCATGCTGAAATCCACAAGCCCGGCTTCTCGGATTACTTTTGTAACCCCGGGTACCGGTATGCCGTCTTTTGTGTAGGAGTGGTTTTCAGTATTAAGTTGTATCAAGTTATTCACCTATGTTGGTGCTAACCATTTCACCAAGTATTTTTTCACCCAAATCTAATGTACGAATTTGATTAGATTTTTCAAAGCCGTGTTTATTAAGTATCTTGTAATAGGCTTTTTCACCGAGCGCGGCTTTAGCTGTGGCAAAACTATCAAGCATTGTCTTGTACGCATTATCTTCCGGCGGTGCAACAGCCTGTGGCATTTCCACTTCCGGCTTGCCTGCAAGCTTGGGTGCGGCAATGTCAATCGGCACATCATAATCCTTGTCAACTGCTTCTTGGAATTCAGACGACAATGGCAACCATTTTGCATGCCTGCGAAAGACGGTCTTTTTTGCCATTTCATTCCAATCAGTAACCCAAGGGCCGTTCCCGGATGCCTTTGATCGCTTGCGTATTGCCGCAATTTCGTCAATGCTCATAACTTCGTAGCTTGCGGAGCCATCCTTTAATTTAACAAAGGAGTACGCGGCTATAACCTTACCTTTATTAGAGAGGGCAGGTTTGTGGAGAAGCTTTGCGTCAGTTCCAAAGGAATAATCAAACTTATCATTTTCACAAACAACATCAGCGTGAATGTCTGATATTTCCCCGGATCGCCGCGCCAAATCAACCAAGCCCTTATAATCAATAATGAGCGTGCATTTCTCGCCATAAGGTATAAGGTGGGCCTTTCTGCCATCCGGCTCAAGGCCGAGTTGCGACAAATCCAAAAGACACGATATAAGGCTTGCCTGCGTACACTGCATAAGCTTTGGTGTCCTTGTAAGCGCTGTCAGTGCTATGCGTATAAACCTTTCCGGTTTTAAATGCTTCGGTAAGGCCATAGCAAATTGCCTTTTGTACATGTCCGAAGCTATCAAGCCACGTATGCTATCCGGTTTACTTGCCACCATTGTTTTTTCTTTTGTCAATTTATGCCTCCTTATTTTCCATCGCTTTCTGTTCTATAACTGTATGCTCGGCATACGCATCATATGCGTCGCCGTATTCACGATCCACTATCTTACCCCCTTTTTTATTACGGTTAACAACAATTTAAATAACGACCATTCGGTAAAGCGTTCTTTTACTTTACCGTCGTTTCCGATAATCAATAAAGTATAAGCACCCATGTTATCTCACCGCCTTTCTATTTGAAGCAGAGCAAAGTTGGCCAAACCAGAAAATCCCAACTCGGGGAGTCAGATCTGTCTCGTAGACCCTTTGCGGGTCAGGTGAGAAAGACATCGGCCATTTGACATAACCGCCAGTTTTCCCATGCGTAAGCACTGCTCTAAAAAAATCAGCCCAAGACGGCTTAACTGGCACGAGGTCAGTCCCGGGGCCTCGCGGCTTCCGGCGTCTTGGGCTTTTAAAATAAAAAACCGTGCAGTATTAAGCGTTCTTGTCATATTTATATCTCCTTTTAACTACCCAAAGTATACCACATGTTGCAGGAAAATGCAAATTTCAAAAAAATTATTTTATTTCGCCCTCCCAAACCAACTCAAAATATCTTTGATTTAAGAAATCGGCTGGCATGTACATTTCAGCTTTTTTTGTAAGTTTGTATTGCCTACCCAACGCCAGCGCGCATGAGAAGCTGCAAAACATACCTGATTTTAATAGCCGATCTTTACGCAGGAATTTCCTGAATACCGGCCAATCCTTTATTTTCCACCACATAATGGATCGCAGGGAATACTTGGTGCCAACATGCGACATTGACCAGTAGGCTATTTTGTAGCGCTTCTTACCGTAATCCGGCGCCTTAAATTTCATAAGTCTAACATACTGGCCCTTGTGAGCTTTGCTTATATTAACTACGCGCGCGCGAGGCCAGTTTACATTAAGGGAATCAAAGCCGCCGCCTGATACTTCAACATGGTTATATAGCGCGTTTTCAAATGGGTGGCCTTCTTCCGTTTGCTCTTTAAATATCATGCGGCTCAACCAGCGATTGTCGCCTTTGTAGCAAATGAAATACCCCATCTTAAAAATGTCTGGGTGAAAAGGTTGGAATTTATTTACGTTTGGCTCCGTGTTCATATGTCCTCTTTTCAAGGGCCATTAAATTATCCCTTATCAGTTTTAAATCTTCGACATAATCACATTTGTAAACCATACTGTCACGCATATCATTAAAACTTTTCCGCATTTCCCGAATATCAGTTTGCATGTTATTCATTATAAAAAGTACAAGCCCAAGCAATACTGGCGTACCAAACCGCAGGAAAACACCGAAGCCGTTTATTCTTTCTGTGAATGTTTTAGACATCTATTAGGTACCCCCTAATTCTTATATCGCCCGCAACATCACTGGATTCGTTTTGAAATTGTATTTGTTGCGCGTTATCGGTAAAACACCAACGTTCGGATGCAATTTCCGCAGTCGAAGTACCACTCTCAACTCTTAATCCATCAGCTGCTTTTGTACTACCTACGCTGCCATTAGGTTTAATCCAAATGGCGGCTCTTACGCTATCATTTTCTTTAGCATATAAATTGAAAAGCGCGTATCGCGATATTGCGGGCATACCGGAACCACAGGTTATAGCCGTACTCCAAACCGCTGCTGATAATGCAGATATAACACGTACTGATACATCCCACATAAACATATCCTTGCGCTGGTAATAGCTTAATATATCGCTGTTAGAATTAAGCACAGCGCCTATTAACATGGCATATGTAGAAGATGGCAATGGCAATGCTGAAACCGTCGAGAATACAGCGCCATAGGTTGTTGTCGCGCCATCGCCTGTAAGCCATACATAATACCAACCCTCGGCCGCTTCTGTGCCGGCATCAAGGCCAATTGACAGTGCGAGCGTAGAAGCTACTGCATTATATTTTATAACATAACTGCTTGAGCCTGAATGCATAACAACACCTTTGCCCTCTATGCCGATTGTATCAGTATCAATATAAGAAGTTGTGGGTACAGGTTGAGAACTAAACCTAAAAGCGTTCATCAGTGTTGTCATTTTTGATTGCGCATTGCCTGATGCGCCAATAAAACCTTGTATGGCTTCGATGGCATCGAATGAGTTGTTAGGATCTGAACTGGCTATCGGGTCAGAGCCGGTTTTATTTACAAATATATCTGGATTGCTGGGAAATAAACTCATAGCTTTATCCTTTCTGTATCAATCAGGAATTCCAATCTCGCTAAATCATCAACAAGATTTGGCGGGATTGGCCCGAAAGATAAACCGATAGTAACTCCGGTATCTGTTAAAGTGTACCTGATTTTTTCTATTTGAAATGCTTCCAAACCACCATCGTATTTTAAGTCACTATCGTATAGCTGTGTGGCAACATCGTATAAATATTTTATATTCATGCCCGGAGTAACTGCGGCCTGTCCTATTGGTATTATACTTTCAATGCGCCTGTTTCTTTCTATCAACGTGCCGGTATACGATCTGCGCGGAACGCCATGTTCCTTTAAATATGCCCTTGCAAATTGGCTGCCAACCTGTCTTGTTGTTATAGCCGAATTGCTTACAATCTGTTCCCGTATTGTAATTTTATTTGTAACCTCGAAAACATCTTTATAATCACTGCTGCCCTCAAGGTATATGCGTGTAATTATAGGGTTAAAATCTGTTTGTGGCCTAAAGCTTGAAAAATCTTCCGGTATATAATAATATTCTTTTATCCTATCATCGCGCGTTAAAAAGAAAAGGCTTTTATCTGCGCGCACGCCCCATTCGCGCCTGCCCGCTATACCAGCCAATTTTTTTATGGCATCATAAACTGTTTCATTAAAATAAACGCTATCAGCGGAAAACTGTGTATCTTCAAAATCATCCGCCGTAGTTGTAATGCTTGTTATGCCTGTCGCATAAACTTCTGCTACATTTTGCGCTATGCTGCCAATCTCTTGGTTGGAATAAGTTTTTTCCCTTACAATCGCGCGCTTTAATTGATTGACATATCCCAAACATGATACGCTTATAAGTTCTCTGTTGCCCTGTAATGACGGCGCCACCCTATCCACAAATCCTGCATACCATAATTCAGCCGTGCCGCTTACGGTAGGCAGATATATGTTAATTTCATAATCCTCGTTATTGAATTGGTCTGATAATTTGCTTTCCCATTCGGTGTTTATAACCAACCGGCATAGGCCACAACCGCCAATGCGATCCCATTCCCAACTTACCGCTTCAACCTTGTTTTGTATATGGTCAACTATATTGCCATTGTTATCTTTGAGTACAATAGCGTAGCCGGTGGGTGATATGGTTGTTTGTACTGGCACCACCGCAGCGACAGTTCGTATGGCAATGGTAACCGCAATAGTTCTTTCTGTTTCAGATAAAGTAAAGGTTCCGGGGTCTTCTGTTTCTATTGCGTTTTCTCTCCTTGCGCTACCAACTTCGCAACCGGCATTTCCGCCTGCGCCGGAAACAGTATCCACACCGTTGGTGTAGTCAGTTGGGTATGCCAAAACGGTTGCATCATCATCCCCCCCATGAACGACAGTGAGCCATAGAGTGTCTTCAATGCCCCATGCTCCGGGGTTAAGTGATGGTGGATCGGGGTTTGCGCCTTGAGCAGCCGCGCTTTCTGCACTTTCTACACCGGCTAATGCGCCAAACCAATTACTGATACGATATACCTGACTGCTGCCAGCTTGTGAATCACTTGTGACCACATCAACCGAGGTACCACCCTCGGTTCCAGCCGCTACTTTTACATAAGCAGCAACAATTACAAAATCATCAGCTGGTGCTTCGGACTTGTATAGTTCTGTCCAACCAGCAGGGGTTGTCATTGTATTTGTTCCCGGATCGTCATCACTAACAGAAATTAAAATTATAAGCAAATCCCCGGCATCAACCGCAACAGGCATATCCACATCGTGTGATGTGTCGGCTGCCATCTGTGTTTCTGTTACGGATTCAACCTGCGGAAACCCCATTTAAAGCCCCCTGTATTATTGTAAGAATGTTTCCCGCCAATAAAACTCTATTGTTCCTGCGGCCGCGCCTACATAAACAAATTTATTCTCACCCGGTTTAAGCGTAAATATATCACCCTCGTATGACCCAAAACTTGAGTTGTAGGATAACTGATTATTGCTTCCAACTGTTACAGCGTAATCATTGTACGTATCGAATCCTTTATCAATTATAAGTTCCTGTGTTGCCACAAGCAAACCTGTATATTGACCGATTTGGTCTGCGGTCGCGTTTATCAATCTACAACTATTATCTATCGTGCCGGCGGCCGATCCGGTTATTATTACTTTAAGAGGGATTTCTATATCGCTATTATTGACCACATAAAAAGTAGCGTTCAATACAGGCGCAGTTGAAAAATAGCTTGCCCATTGTTCCTGCCAGAATGGATACCGGCATTCAAATGCCACGTTAAATGAAGCATAATCCTGTGTAGCCGGGCTTAAACTAAAGGCAGTATGCAGCCCATCAATAAATCTTTCATCATCAATATAAATACGTTGCGTGCCGGCCTCAAGTAGCTTTTTAAGTTTGCGTACATTATCCCTGAAATTATCATACCCGGTACCCGAGATTGTACCGTTAAGCCGTAGGCGCACCGCATTCATGTTACCTTCCGGCACTATGGAATTGTTGGAACGTATGATATTGTTTACCCTTGTGCGGCGCCTGTCTTGTAAATTTAATGTTGCAAAGTGCCAGCTTTCATCTGGGAATAATGCTTCCTCGGTATTGTAACGCATGTAAGCCCACCGTGTTTGGCCACCAAATGTTGTAAATAAATCCCCAAAGAATATACGCTTTGTATGCGCAGTACCGGCCTGACCCATAGTGCCTGTTATGCGTAGCACATCATTAACAAATACTTTGATCTCGGTATCCTTAACCGTAATACGATATTTATTAAAATCTGTGGTAGCGAAAGCATATGTCGTAGCATCAAAACCCAATTTTATAAATGCTGTATTAAATACCAAATATTCTTTATTATTTCCATCTTCCCAATATACAACTTGGCCGCCATCGGTTTTAGCATCTACGACTTTTAATAGCGTTTCAATTGTATATCCTTGGTCTTTATCAACATTTTGCGCCCAAGGTGCTGTACCTAAATCATGGGCATAATAAGCTACCTCTGTTCCGGCAGCCGATGGGGTATCTATTTGCAATGAATACGCATTGGGGGTTGTGCCTGATGTCGAAGCAATAACTGCTATGGTTTGGCTGCCTGTCATGGTTTTTGCCCATATCTGCTTTTGCCTATCGTTATCAGGATGTTCAAGCGATCCATCAGCCCAAAAATCAACCCAGTTACCTATTACTATTTTAAAATTACTCATATTCTTGCCCTTCGCTGTTCTTCTATCGCAGTTGATATTTCAAATAAGACATCCTCTATATCCTGCCCGCTTTCAAATGAAGCATTTTCAATATTGACCGTAAGGCCGGCCACCCCGCCGCCCCGGTTAATATCATTGAGCGCCCCGCTGCCGCCAATGGCCTGCATGCCCTTGCGCGACAGTACGCCCTCGCCGCGCTGTGCTATTATAGGCACTTCGTCTACCGCAAGGCCGTCATGGGCCTTTACAACACCGCCTTGATGGAATTTTTGACTTGCTATGGTGGCAATCTGAATGGCCCCGGCTGCGGCCATAATGCCACCTACGATTAAGCTGAATGGAAAAGAATAATCACTAAATGCTTTTGTAACAGCAATTGCTGTATTCATGATTGCTTGTGCAAGTGCAACGGCTTGTGCGGCCCGGGCAAGTGTTTTGTTTTCTTGGGCTGCACCCATCAATGCTTGTGATAAAAAAGTAAAATAAAAACTTGCGGCCTCGGCTTGTTTGTTGAATGCTTCTATTTGTTTTTCAGAAAAATCAAGAAATATTGCGTTATCTTTTTTTACTGTCTTGCTAACTTCTTTTTGAAGTTTTATAGTATTTACCATAGCCTTTTGGAAAGGCTTCGGTACAAAAGCAAGCGTCTGCCACATTTGATTTAATTGTTCACCTGTTTCTTCACCTTCTTCCCTTACTTCTCTTAATCTACTCGCTACCTCGATAAGACCGGTAATAAGGCTACCCTCAAAAGCAAACAAGGCTGCCCACGCTTCCCATACCTCAAGGTCTGCGTCTGTGAAACCCCGCATTTTTTCAGTAAGGGCTTCCATCAAAGCGTTTGTAGCTGGCAAAGCAGCATCGCCAAGTTCTATGTTTAACTCATTAAAATTATTTTTTAATAATTTTATTTGACTTGCGGTTGTTGCAAATCGCTTTGACGCTTCTTCATTCAAGGCAATGTTTTCCTCAAAAGCTTCGTTCGATTGTTCTATCGCTTTTGTCAATATCCCCGATGCACCACCAACTGATAAAAAGGCTTGTATAAGACGTTGATCGCCAAGTTCCAATTCCTTTAATATTTCAGCGCCTTTCCTACCTTCCCGGCCCAAACCCTCTATAAATAATGCGAATACTTTGGCCGCATCTTCCTCAAATCCCCTCTTAAATTCCTCTGTTGTCAATCCTGCTATATCAGCAAAATCCTGTAATTTCTCACCACCTTCTTCTGCTGCCGTACTCATTAGGATAAGGGCTTTACTGACAGCCGTACCACCGCGTTGCGCCTGAACACCAACAGAACTGAATGCCGTACCAAAAGCAAATATATCCGCGGTTGATAAACCCACAACCCTGCTGGCTCCGGCTATCCTTGTCGCAAAACTTACTATTTCTAATTCTGTCGTTGCAAAATTATTACCCAATTCAACTACGGCCGAACCCATGCGGTCAACATTTTCAAGCGATTCCTGCATAATATTTGCTATGCGGGCAAAGTTTGTGGCTGCGGCCTCGCGCGTGAGGTTGGTTGTAACGGCAATTTTGGCAACTACTTCTGTGAATCTGGTAAGACTTTTAACACCCCGGACACCTAATTGTCCGGCTATGGTTTGGATTTCGGCGAGTTCGATTACAGTAACCGGTATTGTTAATGCCATTTCCCGTAGGCCAGCGTTTAACTGTCTAAATTCTTCTTCCGTAGCATCAACCGTCTTACGTACTCCTGCAAAAGCATCTTCAAAATCAATAGCAGCACCAACTATTTTTGAAAAAGCAACAGTTGCCCCAATTATAACCGCTGTGGCCACAAGCCAATGGCTACGTAGCGCCCGGCCCACGGAAGCAATATTGCGCGTTGATTTTTTGGTTTGCCTATCTATTTTACCAAGGGATTGGTTAAGCGGGCCGGTTGCTCTATCTTGCAGTTTTAATAGGACTTCAAGGTCAAGGTCGTTTGCCACGATTGCCTCTTACTGGTTTTTTGCGTTTCATTTTACTGTTTTCCATCTTTGCAATTTCATTATCTATAACCGTCATTGCATTTAAAAACTTATCACTTTCGTCGAGCCAACCCTTGCCATTGGGCAGGAAATTCTTTTTATATAAATCATACGCGCGTATATAATCCCAACTCATACCTGAAACAAGCCTAATTGGGCATCTAAAACGTGCTTCATTATCTATGTAAAACGGTAGGGTACCCTTACCTGTGCAGCCGCGCTCTTTTTTTAATTGAGCATCGCAGCTTTGGCAATTCAGGCTCATGTTAAGAACCTGAACTGCCAAGGTTAGTTTTTTATTTCAGAGGGTGTTAATTTTTGAAGTTTAAGTATCTCTGTGCCTAATTCGATAATGGTGGTCAATGGGATTATGTCAATCAAAGTCAGGCTTATGCCACCGTCATTATCCGTGGCATACACAATATCCTTATCTTTTATCTTGAAATTTTCCCATCCCTTTAAACCAAACCGAACCACCTCAATCATTCTTTCAGTGGCTTCAACCACCGAAAGTCTGGACATCCACCTGCTTGATATGATACCCAGCTTCCACTTCGTTGGGTTCTCTTTATCGCTTTTACAGGTGTATTCTACTATCTCGCCCAAATCAACCCCTGAAATCATAGCTACCCCCTTATGTTACTGCATCAGCGTTAAACTGTACTTTTAATTCATCGTTCTGCGAATTGACAGTGCTTGACACAAGCGATGCCACGCATTCGTACTGGCTAACGCCCTCTGCGTCGCCATATTTATTGGTATCTAATTTATAGAACCCGGTGAGTATAACTTGCTGACCAAGCCCAGCCGTGGAACCAACCACGATACCGAATGTGTCTATAACATCACCTGACCAATCACCCCAAAACGGATTGCTGGCCTCAACCACGGCATCCGCGTTGAATTCTAATTTAGGTGTGCGGCCTGTAATACGGTATTCCTTAACGCCATAGGTTGAGTTAAGGTCATCGCGCCGGGCCACTTGGTTGCCAAGGTCAATTACCGCGCTATTACACACAGGTGAGAAGCCGCCAATATTGAAGTTAGACGCATATATTATAGGTGGCTTGGTTTCGTCGATAGCCGACAAATCCGGGTGCGTAATGGCCACAACGGCGTTGTACAAGCCATTCATATCCCATTCACACACACCAAACTGCCCGGCTTCCATTACGAACCTTACCGTGCCGCGCGCGCCAACAATCTTGTGCATGTTGCCATCTTTATACACAAGAAGCGATACGCTCTGCAAATCTGCTTCTTCGGATTTAAGCGTGTAAACAATTGGTGCTGTGCCGCTATGTGCTGCTGTACCAAAGCCACAAGCTACAAGTGCCAAATCCATTTCCGGCACAGACCCCGGATCGCCGGCTTTTAGTTCGGTCTTAAAGGTAAGCCCCTGATCCTTTAATCCTACAACCGAGCCTATGGGTGAAATCGTATCACGCATAATGCTGCGTTCTAACAATTCACCCCTGACATCCAATTCAACATCCCACGCCAACATAGGGCTGAAATCCCCTATTGCCGGGTCAGTTCCCGCAGTAGCTTCCAAAGCTATCTTGATCGCAGTTTTTCTTGTAAGCATTGTATCCCCCTTTTTTGTTATTCCAGTTCATTAAACACCGGTTCTTCTACCATTTCACCCCACCACGTGCCGGCCGCCGTAACAATATAAGCCTGAAAGCGCCATGTGCCGGCCACATCCAAATCCCCTCTTGCAAGCGTGTACTTCACAAAGTTTGTACCGACCAAGCCGGTTATTTTGCTAAAGCTTGAAAATAGCGAGCCTGTAAATTGGCCTGTTGAGGCCCCCGCGCCATCCCGCCATCTTATTTCAGCTACCGAAGCGCCTGATATATCAATACCGGTATCAAGCAATAAATCTGTGCCTACCTCTCCTACATAATGTTTACCCATTTAACACCTCTGAATTTGTGATACGCGATTCTTTGAGTAATGTTTGCGTTATTGGATTTAGCTCAACCAATGTTTGTCTTATTTGAGATAGGCCATTAAAAAATGCATCTGCAATCAAACTCGACACAACTTGCACACCATTATTATCGACAACAAACGCCCCGGCATTGTCAATAATATCTGCGTTAACTTTGCCGGGCAGGTTTGATTTTTCAATAAGCGTTTGGGCTATCCTCGATTCTTTATTCAAATCCTGTTCAATCATTTTTCTTTTTCTTTTCTTTTGTTTCAAGCTCTACTTCTTCGGCATCGTAAATACGCGCTACCATTTCGCCGTCATTTCTTGCATATCCCACGAAGTCATCAAAGCATTTTTTGACAATTTCGTAATCAGCCTTATCAAGCGTAATGGTATCATTCTTATATTTTTCAATCTTCATTGCAATTTGGGCTACGGTATGAAATCTAATGCCCTTATGCTTTTGCGTAGGGTGGCACATAATGTTAGCTATTACTTCTTTGATATTATAATCTTCCTCAACTTTTTCGGTTTCGCCTATGGTAGTATCTTTAACCAATTTTGTTCTTTCCGCACGGTAATCTTTTAGATTTAATTTGTACGCTTTCATTTGGCCACCTTTCTTTTTATAGCGCCAAGGCCGCGGCCTTGCGAGCATTAAGTTTGTCTATCTCCACTTGGATAGCGTCTATACGCTTTTGCCAACTTGCTGTCTGGTCGTCAATACCTACCAAAGTGAACTGGACTATCTTATCGTCTTGCTTGACAATATCTTCAAAAATGTCATTACCTTCTGATTTTTTTCTTACTGTCATAACTCCTCCTTTTTAGATTAACACAACACTTAATATGCCGCTTGTGGCATCGTTATAAACAAAAAATACGCTTCCATCGTCGGTATCTTCCCATAAGAGCATTTCCCCTGTATCTATTTGCGTGGCGCCTGTACCGGCTCCGGGAATGTTTGCTTGGGCAATCCTGCGTGGATACCAACCAGCAGTTCCAACCGGGCTTAAATCACCATTGGTTGCAATGTTTGTATAATTTGTTGTTCCCCCATCCCCAATTTGAGCGCCGAATGCTCCTTTTATTAACGCATTAAAAGTAAGAACCTGATTAGCAGGAGTGGCGTGCATAATCCCATAGATGATTGCCCCTGTTCTTCCTGCTGCTTCGCTGAATCTATCTCTATCATCAATTATTAAAGTATTAGAACCAGTTTCATCTCTACCAGCGTGAATTCCAAGAAATATATTATTATCTCCCATAATTGAAGTAGTTTGAGCAGCACTCCTTCCAATTATAACATTTCCTGCTCCCATAGAGGTTGCGCCTGTGCAAACCCATTTACCGATAAGGACATTATCATCACCACAAGTTGTCGCACCTCCCAATACACCATCTCCAATCATAACATTATAACTCGTTACGGTATTTATAGCATCAGCAGTTGAAGATCCCATCAAAATATTTCCTGAACTACTTGAAGCTATAAGAAGCCCTGTATTTCTTCCAATACCAATATTATCAACTCCGTCTGTTATTATTGAGAAAACCGCCCTTCCAATTCCAACATTATCTCTACCTGTATCTAATAAGTCTAAACAAGAAGTTCCTAATGCGAAGTTCCTAATGCCAGAAGTTATATTTCTCCCTGCGTTCCAACCAATACATACATTCTCATCGCCACTGGTTAAATCTTCTAATGCTGCGCTACCTATGCCGACATTTTTGACCGCCCCACTTGAAGTTAGATTCCCTGCACCGCCTACAAAGATATTGTCAGT
>SDBT01002790.1_pt1 | contig 30586 bp, 10 predicted proteins | sample 2277101 | NCBI WGS metagenome assembly SDBT01 (sample SAMN10404973, study PRJNA504765) | marine sediment metagenome | isolation source: marine sediment core GS10_PC15, 103 cmbsf | place: Arctic Ocean: Southern Knipovich Ridge | collected 2010
GTGCAGATGGCGCAGCAGGCAATGAAGGCGGCGGCGGTGGTATAGGCTATGGCGGCGCAATGTATTTTGACGCCAACAGCGCTCCGATCATTCTGCACTGCACGATAATCGGTTGTAATGCAATCGGTGGAAGCGGAGGTTTCGGCGGTCAGGGCCAGGACGGTCAGGATGGCCAGGATGGACAGGATGGCCAACCCGGCCAACCCGGCCAGAACGGCGGAGAGGGTTTCCAGGATGGAGACCAGGGAGCAGCCGGCAATGGCGGTAACGGCGGCGCCCCCGGTGCAGGTGGTAACGGTGGTGCTGGCGGTGCCGGCGGGAAAGCCGGTGCAGGCGCCGAAGCCTTAGGCGGTGCGATATACTTCGGCCCCAACTGTCGTCCGACAATAAGACATTGTGAAATTTCCAACTGCACTACTACCCAGGGACTGGGCAGCTCCGGAGGACTCGGCGGCAACGGTGGTGCCGGCGGAGACGGCGGAGGCGGAACAAGTGCTGATGGCGGTGAAGGCGGCGACGGTAATCCTGATGGAGAAGATGGCCAGGAAAATACAGATGTAGCCTCCGGCGGTAACGGCGGTGACGCAGGCGGTGGCGGTGACGCGAGCACCAACGGGGCACGATCATGGGCTGGCGCCATATATTTCGGCGAAAACTGCGAAGTTGATATGTCAGACACTATCATCTCTTTCAACTCAACCGCCACACTCGATCAAACAGCAGCTTATCCCGGCGGTAATGGCGGCACGGGTGGCGCAGGCGGTAATGACGGCAGTCCTGGCGGAGATGGCGCTGCAGGTGCGCCAATAGCACTTAGTACCCCAGAATTTAGTCCTATTTCGACCCACGGAGGTGGAAATTACTACGATATCAACTCGAAAGTCAAACTGACCAACTGCATAATAGCTAACAACATATCGGTAATGCATGATGGCGGCGGCGAATATTATGCCGAGGGATCCACAGCAATACTTACTCAATGCGATGTCACAGGCAACACGGCCCGCTATGGAGCCGGTCAATACTATGATCCAAACTGCTCGATCGAAGTGGTTGACTGTGAATATGGCTTTAATCTCGCAAAAATGGCAGGCGGCGGTCTTTTCTTCTGGCACAAATGCTCATTAGATATCGACGGCAGCAGATTCAACGACAACTTTGCTTTCGGCCCCGGCGGTGGAGTATATGCCGGTGGAGCATGGAATTTGACCGAGGAACAAAGCAGGTGGTACAACGAGAGCACGATAAATGTCGAAGACACCGAATTTTACCACAACATGGCGGGATCCGGTGGCGGTATGTACTGGCACGGCGAAGATTCCGAAGTAGCGGTTTCCTACTGCAAGTTCGATGATAATACTGCTGACGTTGGCGGTGGTCTGTACTTCACGGCAGGCGCACCAAAAATTACCGGATGCACTATCACGAATAACACAGCCTTAACAAGTTTGTTTATTCCTCTACCTTTTAACCAGGCTACTTTACTGCCTGGCATTGAAGATCCCAACACATTCGTCTTCTACGGCGGTGGAGCTGGAATCTTCTGTTGGTCATCCGATGCAAAGATCGAAAACTGTCTCATAAGCGATAATTCGGCTTCCGGCTCCGGCGGTGGTGTGTATCTGGGTGGAGATCCATCCGCGCCGTTACTCGAAAATTGCCTGATCGAACGAAACTCGGCTTCCATAGGCGGCGGCGGTATTGTCGCCAACTGGTTCGTAGAGCCGACAATCTCTAATTGTACTATCGTAGATAATCAGGCAAATGATCTCACTGATTCCGGCCGTGGAAAAGGCGGTGGTTTATCGTGCAACTACGAATCGAAAACGATCCTTATTAACAGCATCCTCTGGGATAACAGGGGTAACATTGGCAACCAGATTGCAATTGGAAGCGATGCGGAGCCAATTTATTTCAACAGACCTGCTACGCTTACAGTTTCATATAGCGACATTAAGGGCGGCCGGGCCGCGGAAGCTATCCATCTCGAACCGGGACGCACCCTTAACTGGCTCGCCGGAAATATCGACGCGGACCCAATCTTTGTCGGACTGAAATACCTTAGCCAAACTCAAGCAGGACAAAGTGTGGACAGCCCGTGCGTAGATGTCGGCAGCGACCTTGCCGACAATCTGGGCATGGATTTCCTTACTACGAGAACCGACCATGTTGAAGATGCCGGTGTCGTGGATATGGGTTATCATCGTGTCATACGCGGATCGGAGCAGGAATTAATTCTTGTCGTGGTTGGTCCCGGAACTGTTGAGGTGGATCCCGAAACAATCGATCCGATCAATAAATTGCATGAACCCAAGAAAAAAATATACGCATACAAACAAAACAGAGGCATTGTTGTAACCTTCACGGCAAGGCCTGATGAAGGCTACCGGGTCAAGAGCTGGAGTGGGACCGACAAGGATCCATCCTGGAATACAAATACCAATACGTTGACAGTCAATGGCAGCGAGATGGTTCGTGTCGAGTTCGAGCCGGACATTACCCGCAACCTGATGGTTCCATCTGAGTACATGACGATTGAGGAAGCTGTACAGGCTGCCGACCAACACGGCACGAATATTATTGTCAGCCAGGGAACTCACTTGGTTACCAGCCCGGGTGGTATTGACTTCCAGGGCAAGAACGTCACTCTAATGTCTACCGATCCGGATGATCCGGAGGTTATAGCGAGCACGATTATTGACTGTCAGGGGGCCCGGCTCTCCAATACCCGTGCCTTCCACTTCCATAGCGGCGAAGACTACAATACGAAAGTAATTGGATTCACCATCAGAAACGGTTATATCAATGGCGGCAACGGAGTATTCGGGCGGTACGGAATGCTCACTCCTTTTCCGTACGAGCTTGAGCCGGATCCCGATCCCGATCCCATTCAAACCCCGCCAAGAGCCGAAGAAGGAGCATCCATTATAGGCAATGCTTATGGTGGTGGTATTCTCTGCGAAAACGGCAGTTCTCCTACTATTAAAAACTGCGTGATAACCAACTGTACAATCACCGGCGCTCACGGTGGCGATGGTGCTGCCGGCCAATATAATCCTTTACTTCTTACTAAGCCTGGTGAGTGGCCTTATTTTCCGGCTGGTGCTACTGATATTCAAACATCGAGCGATGGGCGGTGGGGCGGCCACGGTGGTGCCGGAGAAGGAATCGGTTATGGCGGTGCTATTGCTTGTTTGTCTGGAAGCTGCCCGATAATAACTAATTGTATAATAAGCGACAATATCGCTCATGGCGGCATGGGTGGAACCGGCGGCAACGGAGGAGAAACGGACAGTGGACTTGAAAGCGGTGGTGGCTTCGGCGGAACTGCAATTGGCGACGGTATCGGCGGTGGTATCTACAGTGATAACCAGAGCTGTCCGATCATAGCTGATTGCAACTTCGTAAACAATATAGCTACCACGGGTATACCCGGGCAAGGTGGTGCCAGAGGTCCGGGCGGCGACCATGATCCGCGTGGTACTCCTGGTCCGGTTGGCTTTATCTTCAACTATGGCGGCATAGCCGGTGGAGCGGTATACTTTGACGAAATTACCGATGCAAACTTTGCCAACTGTACATTCTCCGGCAACCAGGCCTATTATACATTTAACAACGGAATTAGTTTTACTGATACATATACCATAGGCGGGGCTTTGTATTCCGCGATTAACAACGACGTTATTCTTAAAAACTGCGACTTTACAGGCAACCTCGGCGGAGCAGTCTTTTGTAGAGCCGGATGTAATTTGGACGTCGATGACTCTTCGTTCTTACAAAACGCCGAGACGGTTGACGGAGGTGCAATCTACATTGCCGACAGGGCCCGGATGGACATTAACGACACCAGCTTTACGAGCAACTCCGCATATAATGACGGCGGCGCTATCCGTTCCATGAGTAATGCCGACCTCAAGGACTGTTTATTCGGCGGCAATATAGCCGGTAACGACGGTGGTGCAGTTTATGCGTATTATGACAACGGCAACCCCGAAATACGCGTGATACTGAGACTAAACTTCGAGTCATGCAGCTTCAGCGGAAATATGGCAACAGAAGGTTTATACGGATATGGCGGAGGCTTGCGTCTCCAGGACTTCGATGCCAAAATTACCGACTGTTACTTCATAAAAAATACCGCCAAGAGTGGCGGGGGCTTATTCCTTTCAGGTGGAACCGTCGCTTTAGACGGAGGAGCTATAAACGGCAATAAATCTATTGGCGGCAGCGGTATCGATATACGAAATGAACAAAATCTTTTGGATCTGTACCTGTCGAACACGTTCGCGTTTGATACCTATATCGATCTCTTCTTCGACGATCCCAGTATCATCGGTGTAATCGACCTGAGTAGCAGTCACGACATCGGTGGAGCTGTGGTCTGCGCCGGTACGGCGGCGACAATAGAGAACTGTATTTTAAGTGATAATATTGCAGACGGCGCTAAAGGTTCCGGTGGCGCTATTAATTTCTATGGTGGATATGTCAAACACTTAGTCAGGAACTGCCTGCTGACCGGCAATTCTTCCGCTGAGAACGGCGGCGCGATTTCCGTCAACTTATTCGCAAAGCCCGAGATTAAAAACTGCACTTTCAGCAACAACCGAACAAACAGCATGGGCGGAGCAGTATTCAGCGATTTTATTTCGGATGCAACGATTACCGACTCTATATTCCAGAGCAACAATAAAGGCGCGATAGTTGATGAAGACTTTAGCAATACAACTGTGAAATACTCTTTATTCAATGACAACTCCGACGGCGATTACGGGCTTTATGATACCGGTACGAATCAGATGACTACCTCCACCGGCCCTGAGCTTGATATTACCAATATCCAGGGCGATCCGCTGTTTGTGGTCGGGGCGTTAGGTGAGTATTATCTTAGCCAAATCGAATCAGGCCAGTCCGAGAACAGTCTGGCTTTTGACGCCGGCAGCGACCTGGCCATCAATCTTGGGTTGTCTGATTTAATTACCCGTACCGATGGTGTAGGAGATTCGGAGCAAGTTGACTTAGGTTACCATTCTCCTGACTATTCGTTGATTACCAAATATGACTTAACCGCCGCCGTATCAGGTGGTTATGGTACGATTAGTCCGGTCAGCGGCACTTATTACAGCGGCACGTTCGTAATTCTCACTGCTGAGCCTGAGCCAGGCTGGCGGGTTGCAGGCTGGACCGGAACCGTCGCCAACGCCGTAACAACTCGGACTAACTTTGTTATCATGGGCCCGGACAGGTATGTAACCGTCGAGTTTGACCAGCCAAGGACTATCGTGGTTGGGAGTAGCCCCAATTATACGACGATTAAACATGCTATCGATGATGCAAACGACGGTGACATTGTTGTCATACCGCCCGGGGAGTATAATGCCCCCGCCAGTCACGAAGATCGCTGGTACGGATTCGAAATGATCGAAATCCACGATAAGCAGATTACTATTACCGGTACTAACCCGTACGACCCGGATGTAGTAGCGGCCACGGTTCTGGATAACTATTGGTTCCGCATCTTTAACGTCGGTCCCGAGACAATCATTGACGGTATTACCATCAGAAATTCGAACCGGGACGCTGGGATTACAATCAATCCGGGCAATTTCACCGGAGATGGTCCTGACGGTTTTCCTCTCTACGGCGGGGCAATGCAAATCATAAATGCCTCACCTACCATACGGAATGTTATCTTTACGGAGTGCTCGGTTACCGGCGGCGATGGTGCACCGGGCGATAATGGCGTTAATCCCGGTCATCTGGTCGGCTATGACGGCGGCTGGGCAGGAAAAGCTTACGGCGGTGCCGTATATTGTGTGTATAAAAGTAATCCTACTTTTGAGAACTGCTCCTTTATAAACAACTTTGCCCGCGGTGGTAACGGCGGCGATGGCGGCACCGGCGCTAATGGCGTCATAGGCGGAAGAGGCGGTAGCTTGGTATGGTCGGATACTCTCGAAGCAAATTTCGCCAGTCTCTGGTGGGACGGCTGGGAATGGGGCGATAGCGGAGGTGGCCCTTACGATGCTTACCAGGACCCGTACTGGAAGTACAGTGGCTATGGCGGTGCTGTCTACTGCGAGAACAACAGCTCACCGAAATTCAAAGATTGTACATTCGAGAATAACCACTCCTATGGAGGTGTTTCCGGCGTTGGCGGTAATAATTGGCCACATCCGGACAGAGTTATCAAAATTGAAAATGCCGGTGGTGCAGTTTATGCCTGTGAAAACAGCAATCCGGAATTTCTAAATTGTTTATTCGTTGGTAATACAGCCGATCCGTCAAACGACTATATGCCCACGACTGGCGCCTTATCAACCGTTATAGCCAATGATGATCCTTTCATCAGCTATGGCGGTGCTGTTGCCTTCGAGGATGATTGTTCACCTAAGTTTACAAACTGCACCATTACTGACAGCAATGCATGTATCGGCGGCGGAATATGGTGGTCTAATTCAACAGCTACGATTATCGATTGTGACTTTTCAGACAACACCGCTTATCACGGCGGTGGCGTATATGTTGTCGGGGGCACAGCCGAAATTGGCCGGACCGAATTCAACCAAAACGAAGCACTAATCAACGCAAATATACCAAGTATAGTTGATCCGAATCTCGCAGAGAGAGTGCTCGGTGAAGGTGGCGCAATGCATTTCTATGATACCGATGCGAAGGTATACGATTGCAATATCACCAGAAACGACGCTTACGCCGGAGGCGGTATATACTGGTCTTACTCAACTATGTCCATCACCGATTGTTATATCGCCGACAGCAACTCTTACCACGGAGGCGGTCTGTACTCGGTCGATTCGATGGGTACAATCTCCGAAACCACGGTCACCAGGAACCGGGCTGTTATTTTGCCGTTGGTAACTCCTATTTTTCCGACGACGGACCCGAACGATCCCAATGTTACGCTCTTCGATCCTAACCTGTTATTCTTCGGTCAGGGTGGTGGCTATTACAACATGTCCTCGATGATGGATATTACCGACAGTATCTTCACTGACAATGAGTCGAACGGATCAGGCGGTGGTATCTATTATAGCGGCAGAGACCTGAAGGTGAGTTTTACTCCCCTGCTGCATAACTCTCTATTGACAGGGAACAAGGCCGGCTCCGACGGCGGTGGTATCTCCGTAAACTGGTACGCCGAGCCAACAATATCGAACTGTACGATTGCCGACAACAAGGTCACCGGAACTACAGGAATAGGCCCGGGATTCGGTGGAGGTCTATACTCCTCGAACAACAGCAATGTGGAAGTGATCGACTCGATCATCTGGGGTAATGTCAGCGCTGAAGGCGCCCAGGTGGCAGTCGCTACAGGCTCCGAAAATGAATCGATGCCCTCGACTATATCGATTTCCCATAGTGATATAGGCCCGAGATCAGATCCGAACCAGGAGGACCCGATAATTGCCATCGCTGCATCCGGAGTGGGTTCGCAACAAAGCAGTAGTGGACCACAAACCAGCGGTGACGGTAAATTAATAGAAGGCAATAGTATTTATCGTGAGTTTAATGCAGGGCAGGAAAAAGTCAAAGTGATCGTGACACTGACTGAGCCGGATATACGCAGGACGACGAATTGGGATGATCCGCAGTCGCTCTCGCAACTGAGAGCTAATCTTACCAGTCGACAGGCGTCAGTACTGTCGTCGGTGACGGCAGGCGAGTTCACCACACGGCGTACGTACCAGAACGTGGCCGCATTCTCAGGCGAAGTCAGCCGTGAGGGTCTTAATAAACTGCTGGCGCACTCATTAGTCAGACATATTGAACCTGTAAGAGAACACAAGTGGGCGCTGGCACAGGCGCTGCCGCAGGCAAATGCATTAGAGATCCGACAGGCCTATAGTGGCCAGGGCATTTCTGTTGCTATAGTCGACTCGGGTGTTGACTACACCCATCCGATGTTGGGTGGGACCGAGGGATTCCCGAACGATAAGGTTATCGGTGGTTATGATTTCGGATCCGGTGACGCTGATCCCATGCCCGAAGGTATGGCCCATGGAACAGCCTGTTCCGGTATTGCTGCCGGCTCATTGGGGAGTGTCGGACATTATATTGGAGGTGTGGCTTTTGATGCCCGTATATATGCGCTGAAGATATCTGTTGGTATGGGTGGTCCACAGTCTGATGCCGAATTGGCAGCATGGGATTGGTGCATAACGCACCGTAATGACGATCCGACACATCCGATCAAGGTTATAAGTAATAGTTGGGGCGGTGGGCCTTTCACAGACGACCCGGCAATAGGCGATGCGGCCTCACCAGCTATGACAACCCTGGCGGATACGGCCGTGGGATTGGGTATAACCATTCTTGCTGCATCGGGTAATGACTTTCTTGCCGGACAGGGAATCGGATGGCCTTCGTGTATGTCCAACGTGATTTCCGTTGGCGCTACATACGATGCGGCTGATATGATATTGCCCTATTCGAACACTGACGAGAATCTTGACATACTTGCACCTGCCGATCCTGTGTATACGACCGACATAGTTGGTCCGCTTGGCTATACCGGTGGAGATTACTTTCCGGCTTTCAACGGAACATCCTCGGCGTGTCCCTTCGCAGCCGGTTGTGTAGCTTCTATCCAGAATGCGGCGATGGACAAGATAGGTCGCTATTTGACTCCTGCGGAGGTCAGAGAATTACTGATTGCCACAGGTGACCCGATCACTGATACGAAGGTTGCGATAACCAAGCCGAGAGTAAATCTTGCTGCGGCAATTAGGAGTCCATCAGGCCCGCCGATCTATATTGAAGAAAATTGCGTACTCAATGATTGGCAAGCCCCCGTTACCAACAGCTATCCGGGCTGGGATACTGCTCTGTGGAACCGCAACGTCATAGAGGAAGACCCGAACTTCATCGTCGGCTACTATCTCAGCCAGTTCGCTACCGGCCAGCTAACCGAGAGCAATTGTATCGACGGCGGCAGCGACCTTGCAAGCGTTATCGGTTTGGACACACGAACCACACGCATCGATGGTGTAAACGATGCAGGTATTGTTGATATGGGTTACCATTATGACCGGGCGGCTTCTCAGTACGAGTTGACCGTAACCGTACTTGAAAACCCGAGTGATCCCGGCATTCACGGATCGGTTGATCCGAACAGCGGTTGGTATTACGAAGGTACGGAATTGACCCTGACGGCAACGCCTGATCCGGACTATTATCTCCAGGGATGGTATGATGCCAATGGTGTATTGATTTCAATCGCCAATGAGCTTGATGTGGTAATGGATTCCAACCAAGTCTATGAAGTCAGGTTCAGGCTGCCGAGGAAAATCGAGGTCTCGGGCGCAGACATTGCCATTGCCCAGGCCGTTAACAGTGCGCAAAATGGCGATACACTTGTGGTTGCCGCCGGAACTTACGATGGCGATATCGACTTCCGGGGCAAAGAGATTAAACTTGTCAGCACTAATCCCGATGATCCTAATGTTGTTGCCGAAACCATTATTGATTGTGGAAACATTATGCGTGCTTTCACCTTTAATAACGGCGAAGGGGCCGGCACCTTAGTTGATGGCTTTACAATCATCAATGGCGGGCTTTTTGCCGATCACGGCGGCGCGATGTACATCGGCCCAGACAGTAGTCCTACTATTGTGAATGTTACCATAAGAGATAGCGTAGTCACATTCGGCAGCGGCGGCGCTATATACGTTGACGCCAACAGTAGCCCAACCTTTACAAATGTTACGATCATTAACTGCGCTACAGTTGGAATCAGCACAACTGCCGGCGGTGGAAACGGTGGCGGCGTATACCTGAACACCAACAGCAGCCCTGTGTTTACAAGCTGCAATATTTCAGACTGCTCCACTGCCGGCTCGGGCGGCGCCGTTTATTCCGGCAACTACAGTTCTGCAGCATTTATCGAATGCAACTTTGTGAATAACGACGCAAGCCTAAACGGTGGCGGTATTTACCACGCCTCTAACAGTGCATCGACGTTCAGCCTTTGTGCGTTTAATGATAACACGGCAGATTTCAGTGGCGGTGGTATCTACTACAATATCAATTGCGAATCAGATGTGAACGATTGTAACTTCGCCGACAATAGTGCACTTGGGATTACCACAACCAGCTTTCTAACTGATCCGAATGACCCTAATACGGTTGTCACTATTACGGATGATTCTCCGGTTGGTATGGGCGGTGGTATCTACTGCGACTCCGAGAGTTTTATTACCGTGGCCAATAGCATCTTTGAGCAGAACTCTGCAGAGGACGGTGGTGGATTGTATTTCGACGCGAATTCTTTAGGAGAAGTTGTCGACTGTAATATCACCGGGAATACTGCTGCTCGCGGCGGCGGATTATTCTATGTTGATTGCCCAGATTCCTCGATTGTTCGCAGTTTCATCAATAACAACGAAGCTGTCAATATTGTTACAACTACTCAATACTTCATCCCCGATCCCAACGATCCGAATGCTCCGCCTGTCCCGATAGATCCGGGCGATCCAGGTTTTGATCCGAACGATCCTAATCTTACTAGTACCACGAGTCAGAACAGATCCGGAATCGGTCAGGGCGGCGGCATCTACTCCTTCGCGGGTCCGACGTTAATCGAGGATTGCCAAATTAACGATAACACTACCCGCACATCAGGTGGAGGTATATACTTCGCCGGTGGTGAGTATAACATAACAACGCTCAGGAACTGTCTGATTACGAACAACACGGCAGGCAGGGACGGCGGCGGAATATCGAACAATTGGCAGAATGAATTGGTAATCTTAAATTGTACCATAGCTGACAACACACTTACATCAATGGTCTCTTACGGTGGAGGTCTGTATGCCTCCTATGACAGCAATACCGTAATTACAGATTCCATTATCTGGGACAATAGAGGTACCGCCGGCACTCGCGGATATCAGTTGGCTGTTGGCACCGGTTATGTATTTGACCCACGACCATCCAGGGTGCGCATCATACACAGTGATATCGGGCCGGAATGGGAAGATCCCGAATTAGACCCGATTAAGAGTGACCCGAACGCGCCGGACTACTTTATTTACAGCACTTTTGATACAAGTATTAGCCACAGCTCACTCGGTTCTTATGGTGTTGACGGATGGGTGGGCAGCGATGGAATCCACAGGATTGTTCACTACAGCGATTCGAATGATCCTGCTTCAACTAATTCATTCGCCTATATTCACATCGTAACGGTCCCACCGGGCGCTGATTTCCATGCGCATCCGAACAATCCTTATTCAACCGGGCCTATTGCCCCAAGAACGTTCACCTCGGAAAGATCTTTCGATCTCGGTGTAAGCCTGAGCCACGAAAGCGCATTTTGGGTGGATGCTGAGAATGACGAGATCTATTTGGGAGCAGAGGCTGGCATTCGAAGATACGTGTTTGATCCGAATGCGAGCAATTCTGTGCCGGGCGGCCCTGCCGGTAACTATGTTTTCGACGCCATGATTGCTCCGGCATCGCCCTATAGAGACGGTTATTATACCCAGTCGCTGGCCTATGATCCGGACAATGACGTCTGGTTCGCAGGATCGATTTCCTGGAATGTAACCGGGAGGGAAATGTGGAGGTACGATGGATCCCAGGGGCCTAACGGCCAATGGGAACTTGCATTTACGTATGATGGTGGAAGTCACCACGATGGGCTGGAATTCATCAATGGATTCCTGTATTTGGCTGACTTCCAGGGCGACTATCTATTCCAGTATACGGCGGATGGTATGTTGCTAAACACTTTCTACCATGAGCCTCTTGTGCACGAGCTTGAGGGGATGGGATTCGGCGCGCTGGAACATTTCTGGGTCGGCTCACATGGCTGGGCGGTAGGCAATATTATTACCGAGTTCGGTGGCGGACTCTTGCAGCTCGGGCTTTTAGGAAGAATATCAGGTCCTCCGATCCATGTTGACCCTGGCAGCACGCTCGACTGGTGGGATGCCGTCAGCCAGAGCTGGGACATAATCAGCTACAATATAAACGAAGACCCGAACTTTGTCTCCGGTTACTATCTAAGTCAGATTGCTGCCGGTCAGATGATTGACAGTCCCTGCGTTGATACCGGCAGCGCCGGCGCGGATGAACTCGGGATGGAGGCTTACACCACACGCACCGACGGTATCACAGATATGAACACTGTTGACATGGGATTTCATTATCCGGATCCGATCACTTCTGCTTTTATGCCACGGTTAATCGTCACTGTGGTTGATGCCAACGGTCCGATCACTGATCCGAACCTTATCCATGGCTACGTCGATCCGAACGACCAACTCTATCCGGAAGACGCCATAGCACAAATGACGGCATTCCCAGACCCGAATTATCGCGTAATGGCCTGGACGGGTACCGACGATGACTCATCGACGGCGCTGATCAATACCGTCACGATGGACGCGAACAGGTACGTCACCATCGAATTTGAGCCGGATATGTACCAGCTAACGACGATGGTGGTTGATGCTAACGGTCAGGAGATCACTGATCCGAATCTTATACATGGTACGTTGGACCCGAACAGCGGTCCGCAATATGCAGGGATAATACAACTCACAGCCCATCCGGACGAAGGCTACCGTATCAAGAGATGGATTGGTACCGATAATGACTCATCCTGGTACAACAACAACATGGTAACACTGGATAGCGACAAGATCGTTATGGTTGAGTTTGAGCCTGATATCACACGCATCCTGAAGGTTCCAACCCAGTACAGGACAATTGAGGAAGCGATAGTAGCTGGGGACCAAATCGGCACAACAATTGTTGTCGACCGGGGAATTTACAGAGTTACCAGCCCGGGCGGTATTGACTTCCAGGGCAAACATATCACCCTGATGTCAACCGATCCGGACAATCCGGAGGTTATAGCTAACACGATTATTGACTGCAACGGCGCCAGACTAAACAATGTCCGTGCCTTCCACTTCCATAGCGGCGAGGACCAAAATACGAAAGTAATTGGATTCACTATCAGAAACGGTTATATCAATGGCGGCAACGGAACGTTCGGACTGGGTGGAGACTTTTTCCTTAACCTTCAACCGTTCCCGTATGAGCTTCAGCCGGATGACGATCCCGATCCTAATTCAACTCCGCCGAGAGCCGAAAGAGGAGGAGACGCCGAGGGCGATGCTTATGGCGGCGGTATTCTCTGTGAAAACGGCAGCTCTCCTGCAATCGTAAACTGCGTGATAACCAACTGCACGGTCACCGGTGCTCACGGTGGAGATGGTGCATGGGGTGTTGGAGCGTACTATTTTTCACTCGGAATAAGTCGCGGCGATTTACCGGATGAGTGGGAATTTATACCGCCGACAGCGGATCCGGCTGATGATCCGGAAACATCGAGTGATAGTCAGTGGGGTGGCCACGCCGGCGCCGGAACAGGATACGGTTATGGCGGCGCTATCGCTTGCTTGTCCGGAAGCTCTCCGACTATCACTAATTGTACTATTACAAACAATTCCGCTCTTGGTGGTATGGGTGGAACCGGTGGAAATGGAGGTGCCCTAAGCGGTGGTAATGAAAGTGGCGGGGGTTACGGCGGAGATGCAACCGGTGACGGCATCGGTGGCGGAATCTACAACGATAACCGAAGCTGCCCAATCATAACGGATTGTAACTTCGTAAGCAATATTGCTGCCACGGGTATCCCTGGAGAAGGCGGCGCAGTTGGTATTGGCAGTGCACTCGATCCGGCTGCTCAGCCTGGCATTACCGGCTTTACACTATCATATGGAGGCATAGCCGGGGGTGCAATTTACTTTGACGAGGCTTCTGATGCAAACATTACAAACAGTACATTCTCCGACAACCAGGCATACACACTTGGCTCTTCCATCTTTATTGGAATAATAGGCCTATCACCTGAACCTGTATTTACATACACAAGAGGCGGTGCTTTATATTCTACGAATAATAACACCGTTATTCTTGAGAGTTGCAGCTTCGAAAGAAACCTCGGCGGAGCGGTTTATTGCAGTTCCGAATGTAACCTGGACGTTAATGACTGTTCCTTCAAAGAAAACGTCGATGCAAATGAAGGCTCTGCAATCTACATTGCCGAAAACGTCACGGCAGACATTAAAAATACCGGTTTTTCGGGCAACTCGGCTTTAGTCGACGGCGGCGCCATCTATTTGCTTAGTAACGCGAATTTCACAGACTGCTATTTCAATAACAATATTGCCGGTGAAAATGGCGGTGCAATAGAAGCTTATCTCGATCCTAATAATCCTGTGATACATGAGATATTAGAATTTAACTTCAATCGATGCAACTTTACCAGAAATCAGGCATCTCAGGGTGTTTACGGATGGGGCGGCGGAGTGCACTTACAGGATTTCAAAGCCGTTTTCAATGACTGCTACTTCATAAACAATATCGCAAAAAGTGGCGGTGGCCTGTTCCTCTCGGGCGGAACCGTCGCTCTAAACGGTGGAGTTATAAAAGGCAATCAATCTATAGGCGGCAGTGGTATCAGCCTGATAAGCGACCAAAGCCTTTTGGATGCCGTTACGAGTTCGGTTGCGTCTGACAACTTTATCGCAGGCTACTTTGACAGTACAGCCATTACCGAAAGTTTCAACACCAGTAACGGCATCGGCGGTGGTCTGGCCTGTGCCAATACGGCGGCGACAATAGAGAACTGTACTCTGAGTGATAATACTGCGGAAGGTGTTAACGGTTCCGGTGGCGCAATTAACTTCTATGGTGGAATAGTCAAGCACTCAGTCAAAAACTGTTTGCTGACCGGCAATTCTTCTGCCGATAACGGCGGTGCGATTTCCAGCAACATATTCACAAGGCCCGAGATTATAAACTGCACATTCAGCAACAACCGAACAGACGGCATGGGTGGAGCAGTATTCAGCGATTGGAGTTCGTACGCAACGATTACCGACTCTATATTCCAGAGCAACGATAAAGGCGCGATAGCCGATGGAGATAAAGACTATAAAAATTCCGATGGAGATGTAGACTATAAAAATACAACTGCGAAATTCAGTTTATTCCATAGAAACTTAGATGGTGATTACGTATTCTACGATCCCAATTCAGAACCAGTAACCGTTACAGCCGGGCCTGAGCTTGATGATACTAATATTAAAGGCGATCCGCTGTTTGTTGCCGATGGGCCCTTAGGCGATTATTATCTCAGCCAGCGTGATTCCAGCCAGACTGTGGATAGCCCCGCTCTAAATGCCGGCAGCGATTTGGCCGTCGATCTTGGATTATCTGATTTAACTACCCGTACCGATCATGTAGTAGATTCGAATCAAGTTGACATCGGTTACCATTATCGTGATCCTAACGGCCTAATCGAGTACACTTTGACGGCCAGAGTGGTAAACGAACAAGGCGGCACTATTAATGTTGAGCCTTTCAGAGACACTTATCACGCCGGGATGACGGTAAAACTAACTGCCACTCCTAATGCTGGTTGGCAAGTATCAAAATGGTCAGGTACCGACAATGATTTGTCCAAAAACCTGAACAATACTGTAACTATCGCCGGCGCTGACGCCTTTGTTGAAGTTGAGTTCTGGCAGCCGGCTACAATTACTGTCCCCGGTGATTACCAAACAATCCAGGACGCAGTCACTGCCGCCAACGATGGGGATAGGATTGTGGTTGATACAGGAATTTATTACGGCGGATATTCATCATACGCCCTGTTAATCGACAAGTCTGTTAATATCACATCGAGAGATCCCCATGATCCCAATGTCGTGGCGGCAACAATTATTAGAGGTAACAGAGGAGTTGGAAATTGGAACTACATAGGTGTTAGATTTAGATTCACCACAGATGCAAACACAGTTCTGAACGGCTTTACAATTGAGGATTTCGGAGGGAACTGGGGAGATGGCGATGATGGAAACCGGGGTGACGGTCATCCTAACGGCGAAGATGGTGCACCGGCTGAAGGTGCCGGAATTTATATTGAACCGGGAGCCAGCCCGGTCATTAAGAACTGTGTAATCAGAAACAATTTCTTAAACGCAGGCGATGGCGGAGACGGTGAAGGCGCAAATGACAACAACAATGCCGGCCGAGGCGGCTGGGGTGGTTGGTCACGCGGCGCCGGTATATATTGCGGGCCATATACTAATCCTAAGCTGGTTAACTGCACTATCGAGGGCAACATAGCCCGAGGTGGCTCCGGCGGCAACGGCGGCGATTTTGCCGCCAACGGAGGTTTTGCGAACTATGGAGGTAACTATAGCAGAGAAGGTAGTTTATTAAATCCGGTATTAGATTATTCTTCCTCTGGTATAATCCTGGATCAGATAGAAGGTCATTTGTGGGAAGTCTGGGAATGGGATTTTGGGTTCATTTACGGGCCTCGTTATGGTCAACCCGAACTGACTTCATATCTCGACGACTACCGATGGTATTCCGCATATGGGGCAGGTGTATTTTGTGACATTGGATCCAGCGCAATATTTGAGCACTGCCAAATCAGGGGCAATCGTACGTTTGGCGGCATGAGTGGGCAAGGTGGTTTACGGATTGCCGGCGGCAGATTACAGGAACCTCTTGTGCCATATGAAATACCAAGCTACGGTGGAGGCGTTTACTGCGCAGCGGATACGACGGTGATTTTCGATGGCTGTACATTCGAGGACAATATCGCTTCCGAAACGGAAGATCCGGCAAATCCGAATCACAGTCTCAGCCCCTATATTGGGTACGGCGGTGGTGTATCTGCCGAACGCAGCGCAACGGTCTACTTTGCCGATTGTAACTTCGTCGACAACCAGGCCGATTCCGGTGGTGGTATATACGTCAGCGATTCCGATGTGACAATCACCGATTGTAATATCGTATCCAATATGGCACTTCGCGGCGGTGGATTCTTAGGCATTGGAGGTTTAATCGATATAAAAAGTTCTATCATCGCTAACAACCAGGCCACCGTAGATGTCAATGACCCGAACGACGACGAAGTTCTTAGTGTTGGTGGTGGTTTGTGTGTCTTGTCGGTAGATGCACTCATCCAGGATTGCAATATCATTGGCAACCGAGCCGATGCATCAGGAGGCGGCATATACTTGCGAGGCGAAAACGAAATCCGATTTGATATTCGTAACTGCCTCATTATTAATAATTCCGCCGGTCGGGATGGTGGTGGTATTTCCTCGAACTGGAATGCATTATCTACAATTGCAAATTGTACATTCGTCGGAAACGCTGCCTCAGGAACCATAGGTGAGCAAGACAACACTGGCTTTGGCGGTGCACTATACTGTGGTTATGAGAGTATAGCCATAGTTACTGACAGTATTTTATGGGACAATTTTGGCTTGAAAGGGCAGGAGATCGCTGTAGGATCCGGCTTCGAACTCGACCCGTTGTGCGGAACGGTTACAGTCAAATACAGCGACGTCAAATCCTCGCTGAATAACTTGTGGGTTGATATTGGCTGTGAGCTAAGCTTGAAATCGAGCGATGGAAACATTAACAATGATCCGCTGTTTGTAAGCGACCCGAATGGGCGTTACTATCTCAGTCATGCCGGTGTCGGTCTGGATCAGTTACTGACCAGTCCATGTGTCGATAGTGGTAGTAATTACGCAAGCCATGTTGGTTTGCTCGGATACACTACCCGCACAGACCGTATTCGCGATAAAGGCATAGTCGATATGGGCTATCACTACAATACTGAGGATAAATGCAGATTCGCTGACTTCGTCTTTGACGGTATTATTGACGAGCTTGACTTTGATAAGTTTGCGAATCTTATCGGCTTCGATAGTTTTGCAAAACTCGCTGAAGAATATTGGCTTAATGATCCGCCAGAGCCGCTTGATCTGCCAAGTTCCGAAGGAGATGATTGGTACAATGGAGCGGACATTACAACAGACATACATGTGGACGGCAGTGATGTAGATTTCTTACTGGACTGCTATAACGTCGCAGATATCAACGCTCCGATTCCAGATCCAAGTAAATGGGAAATAGAGCCTTATATAAGCCCATCGTCATCAATTAGCATGGTTGCTGAGACCGCCTTCGATGCCTGGAGTCGACACGTCGAGTACTACTTCGAAAGCATCACCCCCGGCGGGCACAGTAGCGGCTGGCAGGATAATCATGAATACACAGACTGGGGCCTTGCTCTTGGTATCGGATATGGCTATAGAGTAAGAGCACGGGATAGATTTGGTAACATGACCGAATGGTCGGAAGTTCGCTATGCCGGCATTGATACGACACCACCGGCACCTGCTCCCCATATAGAAACCATTGATCCGAACTCGCCGACTTCAATTTCGATGCTTGCAACGATTGCCTACGATGATAGTGACGTTGAGTATTATTTCCAGAACGTACTGGGTGATGGACTGGGTATTGGAAACGATAGCGGTTGGCAGGATGAACCGAACTATACAGATGTCGGTCTTGATCCCAACACCGAATACGGCTATAGAGTCAAAGCCAGAGATAAGTCACCTAATCAGAACGAAACCGACTGGTCAGCGACGGTATTTATGATGACTCCTGTATCCCTTGTACCCCCTGTACCCCCAGATCTGGATCCTCCACTGCCCGATCCGATGGAATGGGATTTGGTGGCTGACGCCAACGGCTTTGACGGGACACCTCGACAAGTCAATCGTGGCGGAGAGTTCGATTTTTGGGCTGAGATGAGGGCAGTCGTCGCTGTAGATGCCGGTGGCGGCCCTGTGGAGTATTACTTCGAATGTGAAGAAAATCTCTTCAGCAGCTTCTGGCAACTTGCTCCGACATATAGTGTCGAGTTAGGTGGAGAACATCTTAAATTCCTTTTCCGTGTCAGAGCACGCGATCTGTCCGGCAATATGACTGACTGGTCGCCTCCGGACAGGGCTGACTGACGGTAAAACAAACCTTAAAAACACAGGGCCTCTCATGCCGTTAACATGAGAGGCCCTTGATTTGCGCACTTGTTTTAGGATAAAGCTCTTATTTGGCCATCAGCGTTTGGTAGCCGAAGTGTGCGATCAGGTTATCGAGAATCACCATCGCTGTGTAATTTTCGGCGACCGGCCATATACGGGCCACAATCGTCGGGTCACGCCTGGTAATTGCAGCCAGGTCCTTGTTCTCCATCGTATACTTGTCAATCGTTCTCTGGGGTTTATCGATTGTCGGTGTTGGTTTCACTGTAAGCCTGGCTATAATGGGCTGGCCTGTGGAAAGGCCGCCCGTGATACCGCCGGCATTATTTGAATCGAAAACAATCTTGCCGTCTTCGGCGTGCATTTGATCGTTATTCTCATACCCGGTCATGTCTTTGACGGCAAAGCCTGCTCCGACTTCGACGCCCTTGACGGCACCGATTCCAAGCATCCTGCCCAATTCGCCGTCGAGCTTATGGAAGACCGGCTCGCCAAGCCCCGCCGGGACACCGGTAACAACAACTTCAACTACACCGCCTGCCGAATCACCTGTGGCCGAGATTCGATTACAGGCATCGACCATGCCCTGTGCGGCATCGATATCGGGACAGTTTACGACCGGGTGCACGCCGTATTTGTCCCGAACTGCATCCGCGGCCATCTGTGGAGCCTTGGCCCGGATATCATCGATCTGTTGCTCAATCTCAGCCAGTATTCGTGTCTTTTCCAGAAATCTCATCTCCATGGTGATACGGTTCTTGACATAAATCTCCTGATAAAAAGGATCCATGTCTCGCCGCATCGTTTTGTAATCGTCGGTATATTTCAGGGTCTTCTCGGCGGCGACATCAGGACAGCGCACACCGGCTATCTCTTTCACATAGGAGAATACATTGATGCCGCACTTCTTCAGCACTTTCTTGGCAACATATCCGGCCGCGACGATGGTTGATGTATAGCGGCCGCTGAAAATGCCGGCACCGATCGCATCATCGTCGGGGCCGTACTTTGCAAACGAAGCAAAAGACGCATGACCCGGGCGGGGCGTGCGATTCGTGTCCTGGTACTGCTTGATATGGATGAAATGGCGGTCCAGGTTCGGAATCAGAATTGTCAGCGGCGTACCGTTGGTGTGGTTTTTATTGCCGGCATTTTCGATGGTATCGGCTACGTTAATGCCGGAATAGATGACCGGCAGGTCCGGTTCTTTCCGCGGACTGCTCAATTCATCCGCTCCCGGCTTTCTAAGAAGCAAATCACCGTAAATTTCCTGCTCGGTTAATAAAAGACCCGGCGGAACGCCCTGCAGAACCGAGGTAAGGCCCTCCTGGTAAGAGCCGCCGGCAACTGTTACTTGAAAACAACGTCCAATATGACAACCTAACATTTACTTGTTCTCCTAAAATCGCTCTTTGCTAACTTGCTACTTCTATATTTGCGCCAATACTTTGCATCAATTCAACATAATCGGGAAACGTGACGCTGATGGCCTCAGCAGTTTCAATAGTACATTCACCGTCCATACATAAACCTGCCAGTGACAGGGCCATCACTATCCGGTGGTCCGCCCAGCCGTGCAGTTCGACAGGTCTGGGTTTGCCGCCTCGTATTATAAGGCCATCCGGCAATTCTTCAACATCTACATCCATTTTTTTCAATTCTTCGGCCATACATTTGATTCTATCGGTCTCTTTGCTTCGCGCCTGGGGGACGTTCAGCAGCCTTGTCGTTCCCTCGGCAAAAGCGGCAGTTACAGCCATAGCAGGCAGTGCATCGGGAGTTTTGTTCATATCAATCTCAGTGCCCTTGAGCGGGCCGGCTTTAACCGTTACCGAATTCGGCCCGAGACGGATATCAGCTCCCATCGCCTTTAAGTAATCGACCACAGCTTTGTCCGGCTGGCTATCCGCGAAATCCAGCCCTAACAAGGTTACCTCGTCGGCTAACAAAGCGGCCGCACAGAGGAAAAACGTGGCACTGGAAAAATCGGCGGCAACAGCGGCCTCAAAAGCCCTGTAGCTCTGATTTCCCCTGATTCTGAATGTCCGCATCTGTTGATTTTTGTATTCGATTTGCTGCTTATCAAGCCAGTCGAGCGTCATTTGTACGTAGCCGGGCTCGTTGAGCAAAGTTACGTCGATCTGGGTATCTTCACTCGCCAGAGGTGCGCACAACAGCAGGCTGGATAGATATTGGCTCGTATAGGCGGCGATTTCCGTCTTTCCGCCTGCCAGTTTTCCCGCTATCTCAATAGGAACTTTGCCATTGTTCTTCAGGCTCACGCATTTCGCTCCCAGGTCGTTAAGCGAGTCGATGAGAGGCCCGACAGGCCGAGACTGGATTTGTTCGTCGCCGGTAAGGGTCGTAGTTTGGCCGGTTGAAGCTAAGGCGGCCGAACCCATTGCGATGCGCAAAGTCGTGCCGGAGTTGCCCACGTCGATGATTTCCTTTGGAGGCGTAATCTTGCCGTTGGTACCGGTCACCTTCCAGAGCTTCGTATTAGAGGTGTCTATCACCGCTCCTAACGCTCGATAACAAGCCACCGCAGCCTGGGTGTCGCTTGAGTCCAATGGATCATGGATGAGGCTCTGCCCCCCTGCCAAAGAAGCTATCGCGACCGCCCGAATCGTATGCGATTTGGACCCGGGAATCGCCACCGTCCCTTTCAATCGAGATTTATTCACAACCAGCTTCATAGTATGGCTCTGTGTATATAGTATCCAACGGCGTAAGTATCAGGCACCAAGAAGAATTTCTGCCCCCTTGCCCTGCTGAATCATGGGAACATAGCTTTCGAGGGCATGCAATACTTTTGAATCCGTCAGATCAATTGTCGCTTTCTTTTCGTGTGCCATATACGCAGCCATCACGAGCATCGTGATACGCCGGCCGTATTGGAAATCGAGCATAGCATTTTTGCCCTTCTCAAAGGCCGAGATGGCATCCCGCCATTCAGCTACATAACCATACAGGTCAGGCTCGTTCGGCTGAAGGACCAGAGCGCCACGTGTCGCCTGTGCTTTCTCGAGGGCAAGCTCGCCATCTGCAACGGCAGTTGCTGCCGCATCACTAATAAACAAACCGGCAGGCGACTCCAAAGAATTGACCGTATACGAATAGCCGGGGCCGAAGGCTTCCATAAGCAGTCTCAGGCCGGGTGCATCGTACATCCAGGAATTCGTCGCTTGAGTTATGCTGCAAATCCCGGTTTCAGGATCTTTGAACTCAATTGTAACATTCGAGTAATCTTCTGCCGGAGCGGTTTTATAATCCACTCCTCTTTTCTTAAGCTGACTAATCCAGGGCTCTTTGCCCCACTTTAGCAGTGCCATGTTGGCAGTAATTGAAACAGGCGTAAGATAGCCAGGTCGTTTACCGCTGGGTGTAAGCGTATACATTCCGACAGCTATACTGTGACAGCCCATATCGCAGCACACGCCGCCCCCCTGCCGTGTGGGATCCCAGAACCACGGCTCGTGTGGTCCGCCGTGCTCCTCTGCGCTGCGGGAAAGATGCACAGAACCCATACTCTGTTCCACTGCCATGAGTTGATTACGGGCCTCTACCACACAGGGCATGTGAAGCTGGTTTTCAAAGTACGCAGTAGGCACACGGAGTGCCTTTGCCATTCTTGCCATTACATCTGCTTCCTGAAGGTTGCGGGCAAGCGGTTTCTCGCAAATTATCCCCTTGATTTTGGACCTGTTCTCGATTGCCTTAGCTATATTACGCATGATATCGAGACGAACAAAATTCGGGGCAAAAATACAGACAACGTCAACAGCGTCACAAATATCTGCAACATTCTCGAATACCTTGGTATTGCCCAAGCCATCCTGGCGTGCTCGCTTGGCAAGAGCTTCTGCGCCCTCGGGGGCACAGATCCCTGTCAATTCGACGCCGCGGACCGAACATAACGACCTTTCATGGAATCCAGCTACAAAACCGGCTCCTATCATTCCTATCTTTAGCATCGTTAAAGTCCTTTCATTTCAAATGTTGTCATGCTCACATTTCATCTTTTTACCGGATTGTTTAACACAATAAAGGCCATAACAGTACGCTTAGTATCTACACTAATTTTATCTAAAATACAACTTATAACTGTTGGCGAAAAGCGCTGAAAAGGGGCGATAATCAGTCTTGGATATAATATTCGTACAGAGCAATTTATATATCCATCTCATATCAATGATGCAGGATTTCTGATCTGGAGTTTGAACCAAACACACACGCCGCCCGAATATAGGACGTAAAATGAGCAAAAAGGAGCAAATCTTTACAAAAATTGAAAAAAATACTGGAAATTCAAACATTTTGTATGGGTACCAACATAAATAATCGAAAATATATTTATGGAATACTGTACTTACGCTTTTGGAAGATAGCTTGGTAAATCGATGGTAGAACAAGAAATTTTATTTTTAACGTCATCGTGGAAAACCTTTACGGGTGTACAGAACCACCCGAGAAATTTAAGGAGACAAAAAAATGCCCTCAACACAAATTGCTGAAAAACGAATGGGTCTGCCTGAAATAAGAATGAAAGCCAAAGCACTCGGGCTAACATCCGGAAAAATGAAAAAGGCTGATCTAATACATGCTATCCAGATAGCAGAGGGATGCCTGCCGTGTTTTGGGAAATCTTGCGGTCAATGCTCATACACTGATTGCTGCTTTATGAAAGATTGCTTTAAAACCAAACTGTAAATTCTGTCTGTTTGTCATTAAGGCTTTAATAGTGTCCCTTCGGAACGGATTACTCAGATTGCACATCTTGTTAAACAAGGCTGCACAAGTCATTTAAGGCAAAATATATTTATATTTCAAATAATTGTATTTCTTTGACATTTGTCGGTTTCTTCATTATATTTTTTGTGTCAAGGGGTATTCTTTTGTCCCTCGGAGTGTACTCCTGATCGAATACGAGGGAGGTTACATTGCTGGCTTATAAAAGGCCCAAGGAGAACATTGTGGATAAAGGTAAAGTAAAATGGTTCAATGAGAGGAAGGGGTTCGGTTTTATTGTTCCCGACAATGGCGGTGAGGATCTATTTATCCATCACTCGAATATTGCCGCGGAAGGATTCCGATCTCTAAGTGACGGCCAGGAAGTGGAGTACGAGGTTGCCGAGGGCAAGAAAGGCCCTGAAGCAGTCGAGGTTCGTCCCTGCTAAAGCTGAAACCGCTGGTATATCCGAATTGTAAAACCTGGGGCCCCGCCGAATAGCGGGGCCTTTTCAATTGAACACTGACAATCATTACGGATTGCCATATTAAAATATTTTACCGCCGGGTCGGATTTTGATATTATATAATCGAGTATTTGAGGCAGGTAAGTAGAAAGAAGGTAAATCCTGATTTATTGCAGCAGTTAAATCGAGAACGTGAGATTAAACATGAATTGTCCGGCGTGTGGAATGACGATGGTCGAAGAAGATTTCGGAGGCGTATTGGTTGATATCTGTAAGAATGGTTGCAAAGGAATTTGGTTTGACTGGGGAGAACTAAAGGATCTGGATGAGAGTCATGAAGGTGTCGGCAGGGCCCTTGAAGAAGCATTGAAAAGCCCGCGGGAGAATGATGCCGACCGTGGCCCGCTAAATTGTCCGAAGTGCGGAATAAAAATGCGGGAACATAAATACAAGAATGCTAAAGAAGTAAATGTAGATGAGTGTTATGCATGCGGAGGTTTTTTTCTCGATAGCGGTGAACTCAAGCGGATCAGAGATAATTACATGAGCGAAGACGAGAGGGAAGTTTATGTGCAAAGGCTCGTGGGTGAAACACCATCAAGGCAAGATACTCAAAAAACAATACTGAGATCTGCGGGTTGCCACACACTCGGCAGCCTTTTTGGTAAAAGATGGCCTTTTATCTGGCCATAACTTGATTTGTCGCGGATTTTGGTCAAGGAAAGAAAAAGGAGACTGTTATGGACATTACGTTACAATGGCTGGGTCATGCCAGCTTTAAGATCTGTCATGAGGATACTGTCATATACATCGATCCCTGGAAATTGAAGGATTCTCCGCACGATGCGAGCCTTGTGCTTGTCAGCCACAGTCATTACGACCACTACTCTCCGGAGGATATTGCCAAGGTCAGCGGTGCCGAAACAAAACTTATCGCCTCGACTGATGTCATTACAAAGGAAAAAACCGGTGAGATGATTTTGCACGGACTTTCAGTCGATCTCGGCAGCGTTCGGGTGAGCGGTGTGGCTGCGTATAATCCCGGCAAACAATTTCATCCGAAGGCAAACAACTGGGTCGGTTTTATAATCGAGGTTGGTTCAAAACGCATTTATTACGCCGGCGATACCGACCTGACCGACGAAATGAAGTCCCTAAAAGAAATTGACATTGCACTGTTGCCGGTTGGAGGTATGTACACTATGGACGCAGCCGAAGCCGCCGAGGCAACAAAATTCATAAAACCTAAACGAGCCATTCCGTATCATTGGGGTGATATTGTAGGCGGCCGGGCCGACGCCGAAGCATTTGCAGAGGCGGCAGAGTGCAAAGTACAGGTGTTATCTGCCGGCGAAACAATCAGCCTGGAGTAGCAACTCACCGCTCGCAAATTATGGCTTGATGCCCGTATCACCGGTGAACCGGCAGTATTATTTGCCGTTCGCCGGCTTCAGAGTTTATTTGGAGGGAAGGTCGAGACTTTTCCGACAGCGAGGACACTTGACCTTATTACCTTTGAAGTTCGGGGGGATTTTCAACTTTAGGCCGCAGACGCAGGTCAGGAATATGAATTGATTAACCCTTCTCATAATGTCACCAATCTGCCGCTTTTGTTTATCGAGCCGATCTTTCTTTTTGGCTTCGACGCCGGCCTGGCGCAAAGCGACATCTTCTTTTTCGCTCAGAGCGGCAACAGGAACGACGGTTTTGCGATGTGTTACGTTAGTGAATGCATCTGAGTACTGCTTGAAAGAAGCACCCTGGCTCAAGTTGCGAAGAATCTTGATCCGTTCGGAAATCGGCGGATGCGTGCTGGTCAGATCGGACAATTTCATCTGCTTCTTTTTTTTGAAGGGATTCACAATATACATCGGCGCGGTCACCTTATTCGCGGCAGCCAACTGCGGCGAAGGGTCACCGGCAATTTTCTCCAGGGCGCTGGCAAGGCCTTCCGGATAGCGGGTCAATCTGGCAGCCCCGGCGTCGGCAAGGTACTCACGTTTCCTTGAAAGTGCATAATATAAGAGATATGCCATAATCGGCGCCGCAATAGCAGCAACAATTGCGATTACGAGCATAACAATCTGGGCCTGGCCGCCGCCCTGGCCGCCACCGGAGTACCTTCGACGAGATCCCGTCATTGAACTGTAAAACATCCCCCGAAGAAAAACCTGCGAAAGCAGGACGATCGAGCCAAGCATGATGCCGGCGAGTGTCACAAAGAGAATGTCACGATTGATGATGTGGCTTATCTCGTGCGCAATAACGCCCTGTAGCTCGTCCCGGTTGAGCCGGGCCAAAAGCCCTGCTGTTACGGCGACAGATGCGTTTTTGGGATTTCGGCCGGTTGCAAAGGCATTGGGTGCAGGGTCGTTGATGATGTATATTTTTGGCATTGCAGGCAGGCCTGCCGCGATTTTCATCTCTTCAACGACATTGAACAATTGTGGATGAACTTCGTGTGTGACCGGTTTGGCGCGGCTTGCAGCCAGGAATATTTGATCGCCGCTCGACAGGCTTATCAATGTCAGAATCAGCCAGATTACCGTTGCAATCATCAGACCGAACAAACCGCCTTCCGAGCCGAAGAAGGCCATGCCGATGACGAAGCCCAGAAGCAGTAAAACCGCCGCCATAATCACCATGAGGATGATGGAATTTCTTTTGTTGGTTCTAATCAACTCCCACATTGTTTGTCACTCATAATCCGGTCCACGGCACCACCAAACAACTTTGAAGGTTACACCCAGAGTTAAACCGAGTCCATCATAGCGGCAATTTGGCTTCACTCAGAGCATATTACGCCGAAAGTTTGTTTAACGCGACTGCTTTATCGGATTCCCCGATTCTACGTGCATACCTTCGACCTCACTCGGCCGGACGATTCTGCCCGGGTCCGGGTAATCGGCCAAAAGCACATAAAACACTTATTGCATTTTGCGTCTTGTTCGAGTTCTAAGAAAAGCTCACCTTCGGAACTTCCCGCTCGGCGGCAACTTCAATCTCGAAGAAGTCGCGTTTGCTGAATTTGAACATACCCGCAATGATGTTCGAAGGGAACATCTGAATCTTGTTGTTGAAGAACAAGACCTGGTCATTGTAGCTCTGCCTGGAAAATGCGATTTTGTTCTCGGTGCCGGTCAGCTCTTCCTGGACCGCAAGGAAATTCTGATTGGCCTTCAGCTCGGGGTAATTCTCGACGACCAGCATGAATTTGCTGAGCGCTTCGCCGAGCGCGCCTTCGGCTTTCGCGGCTTCGTTGACCGTATTCGCTCCCATCGCCTGGCTTCGGGCTTTTGTGATAGCTTCAAAAGTCCCGCGCTCGTGCTTCATATAACCCTTGGCGGTCTCGACAAGGTTCGGAATCAAATCGTGCCGGCGCTTTAACTGGACATCAATTTGTGACCAGGCATTATCGACCTGATTACGAAGTCGAACCAAAGCATTGTAGACGCCAATTACAAAAAGAATCAGCAGAAGCGGAATACCAACCAGGATCAGGACCGTTATAAGGATCGGTGCTCCCATAGGTTTTCTCCTTTATCGAAGGCCTTTTATTTTTGGCATTTCTTTAGGATTATCACCGCTATAATAGCAACGATAGCAACAACCCCTGCAATTTTCGTCATCGTACCAAGGGCAACGATTGGTAATATTGTGGTCAGCATAATTTTACTCCTTTCGTTAAACTTGATTGTGGCCAAATATATCGCTTAATAACTTTTGAATTTTATTGTCTTTATCCAGCTCGGCTCTGTCGAAGATATCATGCAGTTCACCTTTATCGAACCACAGACCGTCACCTCTGCGGCACTTATCTATGAGCATGACAGGTTTGGAAGAGCCGATGATAATTTTCTGCATTTTTTTGTAGCAGATAGGGCATTTCCTTATTTTCTCGTCGCTTTCGGAATCGATTCTGAATGAATCGAGCAGGCCTTTAGCCTTGTCAGGCTCGTTGAGCAGAAGTTCGAGTTCGCCGGCATCAAGCCAGATGCCGCCGCAGTTGGTGCAATAATCGATCTCAACGTCTTCGAGCTCAAGCGTGATCATCGCATTTTTACAATCTGGACAATCCATATTTTAAAACTCAAGATTCAAGAGCCTAAAACCTTTTGAGCATTCCTGCAAGCCCATCGGTAAATACCTGCTGTTTCTGTCGGGTAATTCTACCATATAAGACGCAGGGCCACGTAAAAATTTTCAAAAATAAAGAATAAAAATCAAAAATATCCAAATGTTCCGGCATAAAACCTTTGAAAAATATTGAGTTTCTTCTCTATGCACTTGTCACTGGTATAATGTTATAATTGCCAAGTCACGACGTCAAGGAACTCTTTTGCCAATTTACTGCCGATTACTCGCCGTACATTATGGGACTCAGCCGAAACGCCGATTGAGCAAGAAAACCAAAACAAGTCTTGAAGGTATATGCAATAAGAGGTAAGATATGAGAAATCAAATGAGCAAGTTAGTTGAAGTCCGGCATGAAGATAACGGCGAGATACAAAATGCTCACCTTTTGGCATAAGGTGAATTTCTGGGGCGCAATCGCTGGCATTCTTGGAATTGTCATCTATGCTGTCGCGCAGTATTCAGGTCCCACAAAGGCAAATCAAGAAGTAATCAAGAAGGATATGGCACAGATTGTAGAGATGCTTCGAGACGAACTGAGTATCAAGAATGAACAGAACACGTTTCTTCAAGAGCAGGTTGCCAGGCTGCAGAATATAATCCCGTCGGATCGAGCGCGCCAGTTAGCCCAGCAAATCCCCGAGGATGCAGGCCCATATGCCTTGGCCTTGAAAGCCATTGCCGAGAAGCGATTTGACGATGCCCGCCACCTCTTGGACAAAGCCCAGGAACAAAAAGAGATTGAGTTAGCTGAAATCTACAGAACTCGTGGACAAACAGAGCTTTATGCGAGTAATTATATAGGGGCAGCAAGTTGGTACGAGAAAGCCCTGGATTTGGCCCCCGATAACGTAGAGATTGCAAGAGAGGCTGGTCTCGTTTTCTTAGATAATGCGAAGTATGACGAGGCCGAGCCTATGATGCGTCGGGCACTGGCGATTGATGAGAAGTCTCTTGGCACAGACCATCCAGAAGTTGCAACCGATCTGAACAACCTGGCGATGTTACTTCAGGATACCAACCGGCTGGACGAGGCAGAGTCTATGATGCGTCGGGCACTGACGATTGATGAGCAGTCATTCGGGAAGAATCACCCCAGCGTTGCTATCAATCTGAACAATCTGGCGATGTTGCTTCAGGCTACCAACCGGCTGGACGAGGCCGAGTCTATGATGCGTCGGGCACTGGCGATTGATGAGCAGCTATTCGGGAAGAACCACTCCAACGTTGCTATTCGTCTGAACAACATGGCGATGTTGCTACAACATACGAACCGGTTGACTGAAGCCGAGCCTTTGATGGAGCGAGCCATTGAAATAATGGAGAAATCCTATGGGCCGAACCACCCCAGCGTTGCTATCAATCTGAACAATCTGGCGATGTTGCTTCAGGCTACCAACCGGCTGGACGAGGCCGAGCCTATGATGCGTCGGGCACTGGCGATTGATGAGCAGTCTTTCGGCAAGGACCATCCCAGCGTTGCAATCTGCCTGATCAACCTGGGGGTGATGTTAATGCAGGCTACGAACCGATTGACTGAAGCTGAGCTGATGATGCGTCGGGCATTGGCGATTGATGAGCGGTCTTTCGGCAAGGACCATCCCAGTGTTGCAATCTGCCTGATCAACCTGGGGGGGGTACTGCAGGCTACGAACCGATTGACTGAAGCCGAGTTGATGATGCGTCGGGCATTGGCGATTGATGAGCGGTCTTTCGGCAAGGATCACCCCGAAGTTGCCACTGAGCTGAACACCCTAGCAGCGCTGCTGCAGGCTACGAACCGATTGACTGAAGCCGAGCTGATGATGCGTCGGGCATTGGCGATTGATGAGCGGTCTTTCGGCAAGGATCATCCCGAAGTTGCCACTGATCTGAACACCCTAGCATCGCTGCTGCAGGCTACGAACCGGTTGAACCAGGCTGAGCCTATGTATCGTCGGGCGTTAGCGATTGATGAGCAGTCTTTAGGCCAAGACCACCCCGATGTAGCCCGTGACCTGAAAGGCCTAGCAGCGTTACTACAGGTTACGAACCGGCTGATCGAGGCTGAGTCTATGTTTCGTCGGGCCCTAACGATTGATGAGCGGTCTTTCGGCAAGGACCATCCCGAAGTTGCCACTGATCTGAACAATCTGGCAACTTTGCTTCAGTATACGAACCGGTTGACCGAGGCCGAGCTGATGTATCGACGGGCGATTGAAATCGATGAAGCTTCATTAGTTCCCGACCACCGCAATGTAGCCACTGTCTTGAGCAACTTGGCGACGTTACTACAGAATACGAATCGGTTTGCCGAGGCCGAGCCTATGATGCGTCGAGCGCTGGCGATTCATGAGCAGTATCTCGGTACAGACC
>SDBT01002792.1_pt1 | contig 30584 bp, 26 predicted proteins | sample 2277101 | NCBI WGS metagenome assembly SDBT01 (sample SAMN10404973, study PRJNA504765) | marine sediment metagenome | isolation source: marine sediment core GS10_PC15, 103 cmbsf | place: Arctic Ocean: Southern Knipovich Ridge | collected 2010
GATGAGGAAGTAGCAAATGCGATATTGTTATTGTTAGAAAGAGCTAAAATCTTTGTAGAGGGAGCTGGCGCTGCTAGTCTTGCTGCCATCCTAAATAAAAAAATAAATATAAAAGATAAAAAAATTGCTGTAATAATTTCAGGGGGTAATTTGACACCCAACCTTTTAAATCGAATTATAGTTAAAGGATTAATAAAAGAAGGACGTCTCCTAAAAATTAAGACTAAAATACCTGATTATCCTGGTTCTCTTATAAATGTTCTAAATATTATCGCTGAAGAGAAAGGTAACTTAGTTTCAATTATTCATGATAGAGAAAGATTAGAATTATCATATATGAAGACAGAAGTGACTATTGAAATTGAAACTCGTAATTTTGAACACATTAATAAAATTTTATCAAATTTAAGAAAATATTTCGAAATAGAGATATTAAAGTTTTGAATGGTCCTTTAGTTATTATCCAATAAATAAGAATTATTAAGATAAATAAAAGAATAAATATAACATGGAAAAAAGTTTAGCTGAATTAATTCAAGAATGGCAAGAATTAAATACACAAGTAGCTCAGAAGTTTGGAGAGTTTAATTTTGATTCCATTAAAGAAATACGAAAAAAACAACGAATAGCCGAAGATTTGATCTATTCTATACTTCTTGAGAGCGCATCTCCTGAAATTAAAAAAATATTACCGGATACCTGTGGGGAAATGGAAATTGGCCACAATTCTCAAAACAATAAATTATACTATGTTATATTTGACCCGGAATATGAAGAAACTGAAGAAACAAAACTTATTGCGATTACGATAGATGCTAATAAGAACGTAGAAACTATCAAAGATTTCAAGGAAGAAGCGTAATTATCATTCTAATAATCCTAATAAAAATTAAATAATTAAAGTTTTATTTAGTATGAAGATTGTATTTCATGATAGGTTTTATGTTGCTAATTATTCAATGGATCCCGCTGCCTCCCCTGGTCGAATAAAAAGTATCATGAATAAATTAAAAGAAAATAAAGATTTTGAGTATATTATACCAACTCCCGCAACTAAGGAAGATATTTTAAGAGCACATACAGAACGACATTATAATTATATTGAAGGAGAAGAAGAAGGAGATTCCCTACTATGTGAAATGGCAACATTAGCGGCAGGAGGTGCTATCGTAGCAGCTGAAGAAGCCTTTGATGGTAATCCCTCGTTTGCTGTAATTAGACCTCCTGGTCATCATGCATCTTCGGATTCTGCTTGGGGCTTTTGTTTCTTTAATAACATGAGTATTAGTCTATTAAAATTATTTTCAGAGAACAAAATTGAATCAGCATTTGTACTTGATTTTGATCTTCATGATGGAGATGGCGTAATTAATATATTAAAGAACAGAGGGGATGGGTTTAAGGTCGAAATTCTTAATCCTATGTCGAGTCCTCCCAATTATTATATAAAATCCGTAAAAGATTTTATGCAGGATCTAGAAAATATTGATATTATCGCCGCTTGTGCTGGTTTTGATCAAGGAATCGAAGATTGGGGAAATTTATTATCTCCTAAAGATTACACAACATTAGGAAGCATAATGAAAGAATATTCTGAGAAATTATGCAATGGACGACGGTTTGCTATTCTTGAGGGAGGTTATAATCGTGACGTTTTAGGAAAAAATGTTAATGCATTTTGTCTAGGATTTAAGTAATTTTACCCTTTCTCCTTTAATTTATTATAATTATTCAACTTTCTTTTAATTTTTTTAATTATATATTCGGGAAGTTCATAAAAAGTCTTCCCTTCAAATTTTTCAAAACATCTGCAACAGAATCTTAATTCCATAACATTAACACCTTTTATTTTATCTGGACTTTTCGTAGAATGAAGTCTGTTATTACAGACAATACAGAACTTGTAAATTTCAGTTGTTCTTAATTTCTTAAGCTTTAATAAATGTTTCAGCTCCAGCTTTTTCCGAAGTTCTTCTCTTATTTTTCGTTCTACATCCAATTTTGGATATATTTGATATATCCTATTATTAAACTCTAAATCTGTATCGAGATGGTCTTTTATAGCTCTTCTTAATAGTTCAGATCTTGATGTTCCTTGTTCCTGTCTTAGTTTATCTAAAAGTTCTAAATATAAGTCAGGTAAATTTATAGTTATATTCTTCAAATTAACCCCATGATAGATTTTCTCAATTTTATTTGATTATTTTGTAATAAGTTAATGGAATTTGATGTATTTAAAGATTTCCACTGCCATCCATATATTTAAGGCGAATATAATTCTTTTTAGCAATATTATATTGAGGTTAAACAAATTTTATATAATTTAAGATTTAAATCGAACTTTGTTTAACCATTTTCTGCTCAAATTTTTATTTAACTAATTCAAGGAGGAAATTAAATAAGAGTTATTTAATTAATTTAATTTAAAAATATTGGGAAGGAGAATAGGGCTCCAATCAATTTCAACCCCACAGTAGTCGCACTGTTCCTGCTCAATACTCTTGATTTTATTATTACAATATGCACAAACTATATGATGCTCAACTCTTCTCTTAAGTTGATTCATAATTGTATTCATTTCAGTATATTGATATTTTTTATCCATAAAATCGGAAAGTATGCCATTAAGATAATAACCTTTAAAAAAGTTAATTACAATCACCTTCTACTTCTAATGTTAAATATTTATATCTTAATGTATGAATGTATGACGTTTTGTGAAATATAGGGAACTCCAAATCCCATTTATTATAAAAAAAGCGATGAAAACGAATTTTTTTCTGATCTTGAGTTTTGAAAAATATGAAATTTTCTTGAAGTTCAACAGAAGATGGGAGAGAATTTATCATTTTTAATGCTTTTGAGAGAGTCGTTGGTGTTTTATAGAAATGTCCATTATTTAAACTCATAATAATTATACACATTTCATTTTCTAGAAAATTCTTGAAAACTTTTAATTGTCAATAATACTTTCATATTATCTCAAATTAAACTGTTAATCAATACGAGTTAGGAGGAATTCAATAAATTTTCGACTTTTTTTAACCTCTTTATATAATTTTCCTGAGGTTTCCTCAAAGTATCCCTTAAAAGAATTCCAGTCTAGTTTTTTCTCATTAGGTGCGTCTCCAATTAGCTTCTTAACCCTTTCAAAATCTTCGGTAAACACAAATTCGTTGTTTACTTTATTGGAGGCTTCAGAGAGATAAAATAAGTAATAATCGTTAAGATCCCATGGATCTAAATAGTCTTCTGGCTTTTGGCCATCCTCAGCAGCGTCGCCCCGAGTAACTCTTGTATCTACGAATGATGGGCAAATTTGATTGAATGTTATATTTTCAAGCCTATATTCGAGTGCCATTGCCTTTTGCATTCCTACCACCGCATATTTTGAGGCTGTATAAGAAGCAAATGCCGGTAATGGTGTACGATATACAACGCTACCAGTTATTATAAATCTTGCCCGGTCTTTCCTATTGCTTTTGTTTAGATAGGGATATGCAGCTTTGAATGTATGATATACACCTACTACATTTATCATCAAAACTTTAAGAAATCTCTCAGTAGTTACCTCATGGGTTATTGCTCTCCTTGTTATTCCGGCATTTGCAATTACACCATTAAATAACCCTAATTCCTCTTTAAATGCTGTAAAAGCTTCTTCTAATTCATCCAACTTAGTAACATCTGCAGTATGGACAATAACCTTAACATCTTCAATCTGTAAATCATCTACCATTTTTTTCGTAGTTTCTAATTGTTCTAGAGTTCGTGCCGCAAGTCCTAAACTCGCTCCTTCTTTGGCGCATGCAATAGCTACATGCCTTCCGATGCCTCTTCCTGCACCGGTTATGACTATATTTTTACCTTTTAATAACATTTCTAACACATCATTTGTTTCAATTTAGAATATAAAGGATTATAAAAATATAACAATTTTCAAATTCTCTTTTATTTTACTTATAATTGATCCTATTGTGATTATGATTAAAGTTAAAGGGAAAAATAAAAAAAAAGAATTTTTTTTAAACTTGAAAAAATGCTTCTTCGAATTCAGGTTTATTTTGATATTTGACCATCAACATGCCGGGGCCTGTATCTAAATTCGCAAAAAAGGCTCTAGGAACTCGTAATCCTATATTTTTAAGGGCCTCTTCTATAGCTTCCGTTGATGGTGGGCATCCAGGAATTGAAATCAACTCTTTTATATTGGGATGATCCTTATTCAAATCGTTTTGGCATTGACCGAAAAGAATAGTTTTATTATTGCCAGGTGAAGGTTCCATAATTTTACCGGACAACATTTCGACATTATCAAATGGCTTAGATTTCTTATAAGACATCTTTATAGCCATCAAAATTAATCCGTTCATCCCTGAACAATATGTACACATAGTTGTATCGTATTTATGATATTTAATCCCTTCTATACCGGCTCTTTCGAAAGGTAGCGGTAATGAATTATCGTTCGTGTATAAAAAATCCCATTCGTGATGAGAAGCAAGATCTTCTATTTTTTGACCAACAAGTTCGATATCAGATAAGTCTGTAGGTCTATTTCGGTCTTTTGCTGCTTGAATTAAGTGCGGTACTCCAGATGGATCGATCTCTAATAATTTTGCTCCAACCATGTCAGCACTTAAAACATCTGATGAGGCAACTAGAATATTACTCTTATGACTTTTTCCATCCATAGCAGGGCCTCTTTCGAGGGTGTAAATCCCGTCGATTATTGTTAAAGATGGAGGTATTTTATTTGCGAGTTGAGCAACATTATAATCAAGATTTTTTATAGGATCAGCATTATGAAATTTCTTTCGAGATGCAGCACTAATGCAACCCTTTAAGTTTTTAAGTCCTAAACTAACCATAGCTTGAGCATGCGTCTTTAGAACGGGAATATTAACCAGAAAGTCTGCATTAAGAGCATCAGAACTAAATTTAGTAGTAAATCCTGTACCTAAATCAATTCTTTCGTATGGTCTTTCAAAGAGATTAATAGCCTTAACGCCATATTTTTCATTGAGTTTGTTATATCCAAGCCTTTCCCATGCATCTAGTGCATTTTCTGTATCTTTTTTACCTCCTCCAAGTGCAGTAATACCCTCTCCAATAGTGATATCCTCAATACCCTTTTCCTTAAGTAATACTATAACATCCTCTATTACACGAGAAGTAGTAATTACTCCCCATTTTGGATAGGTGCAATGTCGGTTCCAATAAACTATATTTGGTTTTATAAATACTTTAGCCTTAGGTGGTAAATTATCTAATCCCTTGGCCAATTCAACCGCTTTTCTTACCGATTCGAATGCCTTTTCATATTTAACAATGGATACTAAATTACTCATTTAATCTTACCTTTTTACATTAATTATTATGTATTATTGATTTGAATATTAAATATCTTAAAAATTAAATTATTATGTAAAATAGTCTAAATAACACATTTTTATTGAGTTTTAGATTTAATAGGAAAAAAAAGATAGTTAGAAGGTTACGCCTCTTCTCCGACCGATATATTTTACAATTTCAAATGAAATAATGCAAATCAATGAAATTAGAAAACAAACTAACCAATCTTTCCAAGTTAGAAACATAAACATAAAGTTAATGCCCATCTTAGCTAAAGTTACTTGTACTCCAGGGATATACATTAGCGCCAGAAACAGCCCATATAATAAAGCCATAATAAGATACATAAATTTGCTACTATCTTCTTTAAAGGATTTTAATACATTTTTATTAGGGCGTCTAATCTGGAATATTAGAAAAGATTCGCAGAAGAATAATGTGACCATGAGCATCGTTAGTGCTTTAGCTACACGCAGATCTACACCAGGGGAAAGATAACTATTGAAAGGACTATAAAGATATCCATCATCGTGAGGCCCAAAATTATGATTTTCTGGAACCACAGGGTAAATTTCCGTCATTACAATAAAATATGTAATCAACATGCTTAATGCTAACAGAGCACCAAATGTTATCATCAAAATAATCATATTTTTTGAAAGAATTTCTTCAGTATCTTTAGGTTTATCTTTCATTACATCGTCTGATATAATATCAAAAGTTAGAATTAAACCCGGAAAAGTATGAAGAGTTATTGATAAAAATACCCACATAAAATAATATTCATCGTCTAAAAAATAAGGTAGATCTAGCACAACTGCTAGAATAAACTGAACTATTCCTTCAAATAGATTTATACAAATATAAAAGAAAACCACCGCTCTAATTTTGGCAAAGATTCCTCTTCCTTGGTGAATTCCTTTAACGATTGAATTAAATGAATCATCTGAGATTACCATATCAGAGGCCTCTTTTGCTACATCTGTGCCTTGAATCCCCATAGCAATTCCAGCATCCGCCATATTTAAAGCTAATGCATCATTAACTCCGTCTCCCGTCATAGCGACTACACGTTTTTCACTCTGATATCGTTCTATTATAGTTTGCTTATCAGCAGGGGCTACTCGCGCAAAGACTTTAATTTTATTAAATTCTTCAATTGATTTAACATTCTTAATTTCTTTTCCCTCAACAGCTACTTGCTCTTCACTAGAGATTATTGAAATTTGAGAAGCGATAGCTCTTGCTGTAGAAGGAGAATCCCCAGTTATCATAACTACTTCTACGCCCGCGTTATGACACTGTTCTACAGATTCTTTAACACCTTCTCGAGGAGGATCTAAAATTGTTACAAATCCTAAGTAAACCATATCCGACTCACAAAACTCTCTACCTTTTTCCTCTTCGGGAGGTAACCCTGCCATTTTTTTATAGCATAAGCTTAAAATTCGATAACCTTGATTTGCAAATACATTAACATTATGCTCAACTTTAGATTTAAATTCCTGAGTGAATTCTTTTTCTCCGTTTTTTGTTAAAATTTTGCTACATAAGGGGAATAAAATTTCACTTGCGCCTTTGGTAAATGAATAGTATTCTGATTGCTTCTTAAAAACCTTCGACATTCGTTTAACTGAAGAATCAAATGGAAATTCTTTTATCGGTTCATAATCTTCAAGAAGATAATGTCCCATACCTTTCTGAAATAATACCATCAATGCTCCTTCGGTTGGAGAACCTATTACATTCCAAGTGTATTGGATTTTACCATCTATTTTAATTTCACTTTTAACTAACGCAGAATTGTTGTTTAAAAATCCTGAAATTAATAATTCTTTTAATTGAGGTTGCTCATCAATTTGAGATAAAATAATGAAGTTTTTCGGATCATCAATTAGGAGAATATCCCCCTCTGGACTATAACCACTTCCTGAAATTTTAAAAGTAGATCCTTCTACCCACACATATTCTATACTCATTTGATTTTTAGTTAATGTACCGGTTTTATCGCTACAGACGATACTAACTCGTCCTAAACTATCAACAGAGGCTAAGTTTCGAACTATAACTCCTTGACGAGCCATCGCTAAGACACCTGTTAGTAAAATAATAGTTGTCAGTAGCGGAATATTAATGGGCATAATATCCATAGCAGAGTTTAAACTTTTTACAATTTCTAATCTCGTAAATCCGCTGGCTATCCAAATTATCATAAGTATTATAAACCAAAGAGTTAATACAGCTAATCCTAACCATTTGCCGAAATTATTCATTTTTTCTCTTATAGGGATCTCACTCGTCCCCGCGTCTTCTAGTCCTTGAGATATTTTGCCTATTTCAGTATTTGGACCAGTACTGACTGCTATAGCTGTTCCAGTACCTGTTGTGATGTATGTTCCATAATAAATCATATTTCTCCGGTCTCCTATGGAAATTTCCTCTTCCTTTAAAGCATTCCCCTTTTCTATCTTTTTTACTGGTTCACTTTCTCCGGTTAAAGACGCTTCATTAACTTCAAAATTTGCGGATTGAATAATTCTCCCATCAGCAGGGATTTTATCACCTTGGCTAAGTACCAGCAAATCTCCAACTACAACTTTTTTTGTAGCTATATCCATCTTTTTACCATCTCGGATAACGGTTGTAGTAGGGGCCGACAATTCTCGTAATGCATTCAATTTTTTAGTAGCCCTAAATTGCTGAAAAATAGCAATGAGACAATTAAACCCTACAATAAATAGTGTTAATGCAAGCATGGTTAAATTACCTCCCTCTCCAAACATATATGCTAGAAACAAAATTAATGCTCCTATAAGGTATATGACAATTAGCCAGTTAAAGAGAGGTGCTAAATATATTTTAATGAATCCCTTAGATACTTTTGGAATTTCATTAAAACCGTATTGTTCCAATTTTATTTCAGCTTTCTGGACACCTAACCCGATTTTAGGATCAGTTTGGAATTTTTGATAGATTTTTTCCAATGTTAAGTTATAAAAATTTTCTGCCATGAGTCTATCTTCCAAAACTCTTAATTATAAATTAAGATGATTTATGGTTAAATCTAAAATATTAATAAATTTTAATTTATAATAATAATGATGGCTTTTAATGATTTTCAATTGTGTGAAATTTTTTTTTATATCTTTTTTATATCTAAAAGGATATATTTCTATGTTTTATTATTTGATTTTCCTAATGTGTTATTAAGTAAATTTTCTATCAGGATTCAAAATAAGAAATAGATTTTTAGAATAATTAAAAAATAATTAAAGGATTATATTATTTTTACGAGCGTAAAATTTTAGGATTTCAATGCCAAAAAGTCCAGGTAAAGCAAGTCCTATACATATTAACCAATCGGTCGCACTCAAAAACATGAAATTTAATTGAAAATTTAGACCAAGTGTGTTATTTATTGCGTTATTCAATGAAAATGAAAACATTATCACAAGCACGTGAAGTGAAATAGTCAGTATACTAATAATAAATAATATAACGCTAAATTCCTCCTTAAAGCTTTTTATTAGAGATTTGTTAGGTCTTCTTATTGTCCATATGAAAAATGTCTCAACTATGTAAAGAGTAGTCATGAACATTGTTCTTGCTTTCATATCTAATAATTCTTTATTTGAAGTATCATCAGGAATATAACTTAATTGGAAGAATTCGTTTGTATTCCAACCGTTCAAAGGTATAATCCCATTTCGCGTTAGTTCAATGGCTAAAACTATACCAATACCCATGAGGAATGCTTGTATTAATAGCATCAACCACATATACTTATTTAGAATTTCTTCTCCATTTCTTGGAGGCTCATCCATTATATCCTTAGGATGAGTATCAACAACTAATGCTAATGAAGGAAGTGAATGGACAATACCAAAAATATAAATATGCTGCCAGTTTGATTTAAAAATATCGAAATATGGAAAAAATTCATACCCAAAAAAAATAGCTGCTTCCATTATATTCAAACAAATAAAAAAAAAGATTATAGTTCTTATTTTAGAAAATAATCCTCTACCAATTCTCACTCCCTTCTCTATTGAAGTAAAGTCATCATCAGATATGATCATGTCTGCAGTTTCTTTAGCAACATCGGTTCCCGTTATCCCCATTGCTATACCTGCATTTGCGAGTTTTAAAGCTAAGGCATCATTAATCCCATCACCAGTCATAGCAACTATTTTACCTTCTTCCTGATAGTTTCTGACAATAATTTCTTTATCTAACGGTTCAACCCGGGCAAAAACAGACACTTCTTTAAAAAAATCATGCCGAAGTTCTTTAATTTCAGCCCCTTCTACTACTAAATCATGATCTTTATAAATTCCCATTTCAGAAGCTATAGTTTTTGCCGTCGCTGGATGGTCTCCGGTTATCATTACAACTTTTATGCCAGCAGATTTACAAATATCAACTGATCCTTTTACACCTATCCGAGGAGGATCCATTATTGCTACAAAACCTAAAAAAGTTAGGTCTTTTTCAATAAATTCTCTCGATTTTTCATCAAACTCACCCAATTTTAGATAAGCAATACCGAGAGTCCTATATCCTTGTATAGCACGATCGTGTATTTTATTGTTAATATTAAGTTTTAACTTTTTAGAAAAAGGCTTAATTTCTCCATCTATTTCAATGTGAGATGAAATTTCTATTATTTTTTCTGGTGCTCCTTTTGAAAAACCAACAATTTCGTGTTCATTATCAAAGGGACTGCATATTGTTGTCATTCTCTTGACTTCTGAACTAAATGAAAACTCTGCTAAAATTTTATATTTTTTCTTTAAATTGTCTGGTGAAAATCCACTTTTTTCTGCTAGAACTAATAAAGCTGCTTCCGTTGGAGATCCTAAAGCTCTTCGTACTGCTTTTTCCTTAATATCACCTACATGTACTTTTATATATTCTGAGATAAGTTTAGCGTTATTATTTATAACTATTGATTGAATAAACCTTTGAAATGTTAGATTTTGATTTAAGTTAATTTTTTTTCTATCTAACATAATCTCTCCTTCAGAATCATATCCAGAACCGGTCACACTATATTCTTTATTATTAATCCAAAATTTTTCTACCGCCATCTCGTTTTTTGTGATAGTTCCTGTCTTATCTGAGCAAATTATGGATACTCGTCCCAGTGATTCAATAGCAGATAAATTTTTAATAATAACTCCGCTTTGAGCCATCTTGAGAACTCCTGTTATTAATACTAAGGTAGATAATAAAGGTAAATTAATGGGAACTACATTCATCGCTCTTAATAGCGATGTTAAAATAGCATTAATAATCTCTTCTTCTACAAAATTTCCTTCTAACATTAGAATCGTAAATTTATAAGTAATCAAAATAATAAGATTTACTATCACAACTAAGCCTAAAATATACCCCAATCTATTCAATTTCCGGGTTAATGGAATATCTTCTATACTCCCCATTTCATTAAGTTGATTTGATATTTTTCCAATTTCAGTATTAATACCCGTATTAGTCACTAACATTTTTCCTCTTCCAGCATTAATGTATGTTCCCATAAATACCATATTTGTTTGTTTTTGAACGGGCAAATCAATGTTTTCAATAATGATATTACTCTTAGTAATAGGTTCGCTCTCTCCTGTTAAAGGTGCTTGATCAATAGATAAATTCATACTTTCTAAAATTCTCCCGTCAGCGGGAACTTTATTACCTTGATTTAGTAATACTATATCTCCAGGAATTAGCTCTCTAGTTGGAATATTGTTTTGAGTATTATTTCTTAATACAGTTGCTTGAAGAGCAGAAATCTTTCTTAAAGATTCCAATGCTTTCTGTGCGCGATATTGCTGAATTATAGCGGTTCCAGAGTTTATTACAACAACTGTAAAAGTAATAATTGTACTTTCAGGTGAACCTAAAATAATGACTATTATTCCGGTAATTATTAGAATAACTATTAAAAAATTGAAAATTGGTGCTAAATATACCCTCCAAATGGACTTTTTAATTTTGGGGAGTTGATTATATCCAAACTTAATATAGCCTTCTTCTAATTCTGAAGAATTAAGCCCTCGTTCAACATCAGAATTAAACAGTAAAATTAAGTCTTCGATTGATTTATTATAATATTCTTGATTTAGGCTTTCTTCTTTTAACATTTTATTAGTTTTAAAAAAGAGAATTCATCTTTTAATTAATTATTATATCTAAGATTTTTAATGATTTATCTAAAGATAAAATATATTTATTATTAATAAAATCACAAACTACACTGGTAAATTTTTTTGCTCCTTAGGCTCTCCCAGGATGTCTTTTAAAATGTGAAATTTTTTCCTTATTGTGGTACTTGAAAACTTAGTTGTTTCTTCTATTAAAGCCTGAGTGAATATTTTACGATTATCCTTTCCTTCTAACGATTGTCCAATATAATAGATTAATCCTGCCGTAAAAGCCTTATAATTTAAATTTTGTAATTTTTCATAGGGAATTCGCTTAAGTAATTTATCAGCTACAAGCAATAACTCAACTTTTAACTTCTCATAATCACCTTTACTAGGAACAATATTTTTTACTTTATCATACGGAATGTTATTAAGGTCCTTTTCAAACAATATTTTAACTCTATTTTTTATTTCCTTTTCTATATCCCTTACCCCTAGAGTTTTATACTTCTTCCATATCTTTTCGGTTTTCTTGATCTTTAACATAGCATTATTTAACATCTTTTTATTGATCTTATGACCGAGCTCGTTACATACTTTGATATATCGTTCTACTCGAATATTAGTTGTATCCTTTATTTCTAACCATACAATTGCTAGAAAAATAATAACCATGTTTTGGTAGGTTTGACGATGTTTTTTTAAATAGGTTAAATAACGCTTCTTAATATCTTGAAATTTGGCTTTATCTATGGTTAATCCTATTCCATAACTTTTTAATAACTCAATTGTCCTTTTTTGTTCAGTAAAGCTAGTTTCATAATCCCTATACCATTTTTCTAACATCTGAATTTTGTCATACTTTTGTTTTATGATTGGGTCTTGTTTAGCTTTAGAATCTCTAATTCTTATACCTCTTTCGTAGTCTAATTGAGAATCATTGTATTTAAAATCACTAATTGGTATATCTTCCAAAAAATCAACATTTTCATCTAATATTAAACCACAATTTTCACAAACAAGATAACCGCCTTCTCTTTTTACCTTTTCATGCCTACATTCATTTGTTGAGCTGTCTTTTTTCAAAAAAAAAAGCCTTTTCTTAAACAATTATAAAATTTTCTTGTAAAAGATGCAGAAAATTTAATATAAAAAGTTGTCGTATAATTTTTATATATAATTAATCAAATTTTAAACATAAAAAATCTTTTTTATTTTAAAACAGGTATAGATAGTAATGGATGAAAAAAGTATAAAGAGGGTTCTCAGAACATTTGGCGCAGCATTTATTTTGCTTTCGATCATAGAATTAATTAATGTAGTATTGTTATGGAATTCTATTTTCAATCTAGATGGTAGAAAAGTTCTATTCCAAGAACTAATTTTAACTTCTAATATTTTTCCATCATATGCTAAGTTTTTATTTTTTTTCTTAATATGTTCAATTTGCTTTTTCCTAATTATTGGGATATTACATTGGAAACTTACAGCAGACATTGATTTATATGATAAATCAAAACCCAGACAAGTATTATTCCTTGGAGTTATAGTTTTGGCTTTCTCTTTTATTAAATTGGGATATATCTTATATTTTGGAAGCATGAAATTAAATCTTAAACAACCCAGAACATTTTTGTCTGCTGTATATAACAGTAATATAGTACCTTTTTATGTCACTGTAATTTGGGTTTTCTTCATCTCTGTTGTATGTTGTTTTTTGATGATAGGGTTGTGTGAGGGAGGAGGAGGCTTGAAATGGTCTATGTTTCTTAGAGACAATGAAACTGAAGAAGAAAATGAGTCTTAAAAGCTTAAAAAAAAATAGAAAATAATTAAATTAGTTTGCTCTTTATCTGCTTCGCACGCGAGCGTAACGTGACTTCCGTGATTTTAGCAATATATGCAACTGTAGATTGTGTTTTTCTCATGTTACCGTCTCTTGCTGCAATATATATACATGCTGCAGCTAACCCTTTAGGGTCTTTTCCTGTGCGTTTTAAACCATTTTTAGAGGCCGTTTTTAACATTTCTATAGCACATTTCTGGATTTCCATTGGAAGCTCTAAATTATTTGAAAATCTATAAATTAATGTTTCGGCTTTAATTGGTTGGTATTTTAGATTTAGTTCAGGTAAAATTTCTCTAATTATCATAGCAAGACTTCTATGCACAGTCCTTCTAGGCGTTAAAGAAGATTCACAAACCTCATCTAACAAACGTGGAAAATCATGGACTCGAATTGCAGCATATAAGGCCCCTGCGATAAAACCGTTTATGGACCGCCCCATTGTTAACTTTTTCTTAGCTACAAGGGAATAAATCTTCCATGCACTATCAGAAATATAGTCTGGAATATTAAGTTTACTGCAAAGCATCTTTAATTTGGGCTTAGCTTCCCAGAAATTTCTCTCTATACTAGAGATTAAAGAATTTTGAATTTTAGATAAGCGCGAAAACAGAGCTTGCTCTTTTGCTCCAATAGACTTTCCTTTAGAATCAGTTTTAGTATTTGGAAGCATTGTTCGGGGACCAAAATCTCTCCATCTTGGCTCAGTCCTCTTTCTGTTCTGAATTTCTTGAATTGTATAAGCACGTCGTTCATTTACTACAAACTCTTTTTGGGATATCATCCCACAATTCAAGCATACTCGATTACCATCTCTAATTTGAACTGATGGCTTATTACAACAGGCGATTTGGGATTTTTGAGGCCTTAAATCTTCGATATCATTATCGTTTTTTTGACGATCTCTTAAAAATTTTCGGGAAGGATTCATAATACATCACAAAAAATGAATTTTATTAGTTTTTTCATAATAGTACAAAAAATTTCAGTATAAAGTTATTTAAACTTTGATAAGGTTATTTATCAAAGCCATACATTTAAATGTTTGCTCAAATTGCATTTTTTTTATTTTTTCGTTCATTTATTTAAATAACAGATCTCTATGATCTTATACTTTTTTGTTGATATTAAAAAAAATCTAGACAAAAACAACTAAAACCAACTAAAAAATAATTATTTTGTTCAATTTTTTTTATCGAAAAGGTTTTTGTTTTCACCAATTCTTGGGAGGTTTCAAGCATAAATCTTATTGCTTATAAATTCCATTGAATACTCCTCCACTATTCTGTGAAAATAAAACTTTTCTAACCAGATAAATTAGAGAGCAACATGCAACTAAAACTACTATAACAGTTGTAAAATCGATCTTATTAATTTCACTCTTTTTAGAACCATTGTGAGATATATTTCTACGAACTAAGAAAAAATTATCAAAGAAAATATTTCCACTACATTCATGTTCAAGTATTGTAATTAAATTACCAACTCCCTTATTATAAGCTAAAAAACTATCATTCGAGCTAAATAAATAAATTCCATTTTGATGATTATTTATTTGATTATTTAATATCTCATTGTCATTAGAGTAATTCATTAAAATGCCAATATTATTATTATCCCTTACAAAATTATCTATAATGAAATTTTGGGTTGATAAACTTAAAGAAATTCCTTGCATCTTATTCAAATGCACATCATTATTGAAAATGTTAATAAAAGATGAATTTATTATCTTTTGTATATTTACAATAACAATGAAGAATATAATAAAGCTATTGAAATAGGTAATAACGTTTTAAATGAACACTCAAATAATCCAAACTCTTTGAATCATTTAGGTTATGCTTATTGTGGAGTCGGAGATTATGAAAAGGGTATTGAAATGATTAAAAAATCAATAGAAATAGATCCCTTTCATACTTATGCTTGGTATAATCTAGCTAGGGCTTTTATAAAAATGGGTAGGCGAGATGCTGCGCTTGAAGCTTGTAGGCATAGCTTAGAGGTTGATCCAAATTTCAACCTATCTCTAAGATTGTTTGTGGTATTAACAACTTCAAAAAAACTTAGAGGGAATTAAATGCTGTTTAAGCAACAAATGATGAACTTGCTTTATGCTCTTAAAACGCAATATAATATCTTACATTCCGAAGAGATTACGATTTTTTTAGATTTGAAAAATCTTATTGAAAAAAGAAAATCCGAAATCCTAAAATTAGTAGATGAAGGTAACTCACGTCCGCCTTTCCATGCTGAGGGAAGATTAAAGCAATTAATTAAGGAAGGTCGACGCTATGAAAGAAAATTTTTAAAAACGCAGAGTGGGCATGTTGTTAGTTTAAATTTAAGTGACTGGCTACTTAAAGAGATTCCTGAATCTATTGGGGATCTAAAGCAATTAGAAACTTTAGACTTAAGTTATAATAAGTTTGAAACGCTTCCAGACTCAATAGAAAAATTAACTTCATTAAAGAAACTTTCTCTCAATAGTAATTTTAATTTACAGACAATACCAACTCCAATAAGAAATCTAGCAAAAAAAACCTTTGCTAGAAAATATACTAAACGTGGTGTAGTTCACAAAGAAGCTATAGCATTAGCCTTACTTGAAATTCTATCAGGAGAAGTAATGGAAGAGTTTCCTGAAGGGAAGAAACTATGGGAATTAGAACCTTTATGGCATCATTATAGATTGAATAAGAAAGGTTTTGTAACGGAAATATATCTAATTCATTCTGAATTTATGCATATTGTTCTATTCCCTAAGGAGCTATGCACTTTAAGAAATCTCGAAGTATTAATTTTACATGACCATTGGATAAAATCAATTCCTCCCTGCATAGGGCGGTTAAATAAGTTAAGAACTTTGGATTTAAGCTTTAATGATATAAAATCAATGCCTGATTCTATAAATGAAATAAAAACGTTAGAAGATTTTAAGATGTAACAACGAATATTGATTTAACGATATTTATCTAAATTTTAATTAGTTCTTGATTTTTACAAAAGAAGTTTGATAAATATTTTATTCATAAATTTATTGTAGTTTTCTAGCATTATTATAGTTAGACAGCAGAACTAAATTTTCTTTTATAAAAGTAATAAAGAAATAGAGGATAGAAAAATGGAATTCTATGATGTTATAAAAAAAAGAAGAAGTTTCAGATTTTACACGTCTGAGATGCCAGAAAAGGAGAAAATCGAACGTATAATAGAAGCTGCGAGACTAGCTCCGACTTGGGCAAATATGCAAGGAGTTCAATATATTGTTGTTCAAAGTCAAGAGAAGGTTAAAGCCATTTGGGAAGCACTTGGGCAAAGACCTCCAGAGAAATTTCAGAGTGCCCCAATGTTTATAGTAGGGATTATTTCCGAAAAAGGTTCAGGAGTTAATTTAAAAAGTAATGAGAAATATTATGGAGTAGATTTTGGGATTTGCTTTGAACATTTAATATTAGCAGCCACAGCTGAGGGTTTAGCAACCTGTTGGATTGGATATTTTAACGAGGAAAAAATTAAAGCTATTCTCGAAATACCTGCAAAATATCATGTCATGGGGCTTACACCATTAGGTTATTCTACTAAGGCAAAGGGAGAAGTTAAGGATCGAAAACCCTTGGACAAAATCGTTCATTGGGAAAAATTTTAAGATTAGAGACAATTAAAGAAGGAAGCTTAAAAATGAAAATAGCGCGAATTAATGTAAATACAGAAGCTATTAATTTTGAAGAAATTACAAGAAATTCAAAATATTTTTTATTAGGTGCAAGAGGGTTAACCTCTCAGATTGTGCATGATGAAGTTCCCCCTAAATGTGATCCCCTAAGTTCTGACAATAAATTAATAATAGCTAATGGTATATTAACGGGAAGCCCTTTCCCTAATTCTGCTCGTACTTCTGTTGGATCTAAAAGTCCTTTAACTAATGGAATTAAAGAAGCAAATGTTGGAGGACGTCCAGCTATGATGCTTGCTCAACATGGAATAAGAGCCCTAATTTTAGAAGGGCAATCAATAGATTTAAAAGTAATATTTCTTGATGATAAGGGTTTAAAATTTGAATCTGCCGAAATATATAAAGGGATGGGTAATTATAAGCTACATTCTCTTTTAAGAGAAAAATTTGGAGAAAGAATTGGAATTTATTCCATTGGCCCCGCTGGTGAATATTTGATGCGGGCGGCTACTGTGGGTGCTAACGATTTAGAAGGGCATCCAAGTCGGCATGCTGCCAGAGGTGGTTTAGGAGCGGTAATGGGGTCAAAGAAAATTAAGGCAATTGTTATAATGCCTCCAAGGCGGTCAAAAGTTAAGATTCATGATGTTAAAAAACTTAGGGAATTTTCAAAACCTTTTGCTCTATCCTTAGCCGATTCGAAATCAACATTTTCCACATATGGAACAGCACTAATGGTAAATGCTATGAGCGAATATGGTGGTTTACCGACAAAGAGCTTTCGAATGGGGGCCTATAAAGATGCTGAAGATATTTCTGGAGAACTCCTTCATGAGCTTGTTATTGCTCGAGGAGGCAAAAAACGCATACCCTGTAGTCCTACTTGCGTGATAAAATGTTCTAATATTATTGTTGATAAAAACGGCAATCATATTACTTCCAGTTTGGAATATGAAACAATGGCTTTGAATGGCTCTAATTTAATGATTAATGATCTTGATAACATAGCGAAAATAGACCATTTATGTGATGATATCGGGATAGATACTATCGAATTTGGAGTTACTGTAGGTGTTGCAATGGACGCAGGAGAGGTAAAATGGGGGGATGCTGAAAAAGTGTTCGAGATATTTGAAGAAATTCGAAATAACTCCGAGATTGGGAAATTATATGGAAATGGAGTATGTCATTTAGGTAAGGAAATTAATTATGAAAGAATCCCACATATTAAAGGACAAGGAATCTCGGCTTATGACCCGCGAGTCTTCAAGGCAATGAGTCTAACTTATGCAACATCACCTATGGGAGCAGATCATACTGCTGGCGCAGCTATCGCTGGAAGAAGCGCCAGAGCTGATCGAGACTATGGAGATATATATGAAATGGAAAACAAAGCAGAACTATCATATGAATTACAAATATATACTGCCATTTTAGATTCTATGGGGTGCTGTTATTTTATTGGTCCAAGCTATGAAAATATGGAGCTAATTGCAAATGCGATCAATGCTATGCATGATACACAATTAACACGAGAAGATGTGATCAACTTGGGGAAAAGTATTATAAAGACTGAACTAGACTTTAATGAAAAGGCAGGAATAACCCAAGATATGAATGATGTTCCTGAATTTATGAAAAATGAAGCTTCTCCACCAACAAATTTAAAATTTGAATTTTCTAAAGAAGTTCTTAAAAATTTTTGGAAAAAAATTGAAGATTAAAATTAGAATTTTCTAAAAAAGCTTAGCTTACTTATACATAGTTAAGTAAACCTTTTTTTTTCATTCTTAATTCAGCAAAAATAACCGCAATAATGCCTAATATTATGAGAAGTATAGAAGCAAACGCAAATAGCAATCCAATATATATGATCAATAAGCTAATTTTAAAGATTAATGCAAGAATACTTGATATAATTCCACAAAGTAAGAATATCAATTTTTCTTTTTTATAAATCGATAGAGCATAGTGCCAACAGAATATAACAAGTATAATTGAGATCCCTGAAATAAGAAAAACAGTTGATTCAACATTACTAATCATAGAGCCCATAATAATTAGTACAACGGTATAGCATATCAGAATGACAAAAAACTTCGACATATTATCGACAAAGAATTCCTTTTCAAGCTTCAGTAAAACGATTAGAATGAACCAAGGGATAAATATTAGGATTATTAATAGGTATATTGTTATGCTAACAATAAAATAATCAAATATTAATGAAATAAACAATCCAAGAAGGATTAAAATCATCCCAAGAACTCTTATTAAACTTTCTTTTTTACCTTTAATGCTTTGCATGATAACTTTTATATTTTTAATTAATTATGTTATAATATTTTAATATTAAACAGTGATTTATTAATATTTTTTTTCTTATCTGCTAGGTGAGATAATTTTGCGATTAGGAGCTCATATGAGCATTAGTGGGGGAAAATTCAAAGCATTAATTAGGGGAAAAGAAGTTGGATGTGAAGCAATTCAGGTGTTTATTAGGAATGTTCGTGGTTGGGCATCCAAGCCTTTTGAACAGAAAGAAATTAATGAATTTATCGAAAAGAAAAAAGAAATTAAAGATATTTGGCCCCTTATCTCCCATAATAGTTATTTAATTAACCTTGCTTCACAAGATAAAGAAAAACTTGAAAAATCTTATAATGCGATGCTTGATGAACTAACTAAAGCTGAACAATTGAAAATGGAATACGAAAATATGCATCCTGGGGTCATTCTAAAGGAAAATCCGGATTTATCATCGAAAGAAGCGATGAATCAAATTTCCGAGCAATTAAATAAGTTAATGGTTGCCACAAAAAATTCTAATGTTAGAATTTTACTTGAAACTACTGCAGGGCAAGGTAAAGGGTTAGGCCATAAATTTGAACATATGAAATATATAATTGAGATGATAAAAGATAAGGACAGAATTGGAGTTTGCTTCGATACCTGTCATTCATTTGCAGCAGGTTATGATTTTACTACAGAAAAAAAATATAATGATATGTGGGAAGACTTTGATAATATTGTTGGATTACAATACTTATTTGCGTTCCATTTGAATGATTCTTTAAACGAATGTGGATCGCGAGTAGATAGGCATGCTCATATCGGTCAAGGTAAGATTGGTAAAATAGCTTTCGGCTTTTTTATAAATGATGATAGATTTAAAGAGCATCCTGGCATTCTAGAAACTCCTAAGGGCAAAGATATGAAAGAAGACATTATGAATTTAGGAATTCTTAGATCCTTAATCAAGAAATAAACCTTTTTTAAATTCTGTAAAAAATTTTTATTCCTTAATGATAGGTAATGTAAAGTAAAAAGTAGATCCTTTGTCTCTACCTTCAGATTCAACCCAGATTTTTCCGCCATGTAATTCTAGTAACTTTTTGGTGATATATAATCCTAGTCCTGAACCTTCTGCTGCTAAATTAGTTTCTTGATCGAAGCGATAAATTTTTCCGAATTGATTAAATAATTTCCGTTTCTCTTCAGGAGTGAAGCCGATACCGTTATCCTTGACCGATATTACATAAAATCCATCCTTTATTTCTGATTTAATTACTATAGAATTTGAAGGAGGTGAATATTTTATAGCATTGGTTAATAAATTACCAATTACCTCATGCATTCTCTCTTTTTCAAATTTAGTAATTAATTTTTTATGAATGTTAAGTATAATCTCTTGATTTCTTGTTTTTGCAACTCCTTGTAATTCATTGACTGAATTGTTAATTAATAAAGCTAAGTCTTCAAATTTCAATTTCAATTTAACTTGCGCTGATTCTAATTTTGAGCTTTCAATAAGTTCACTTATTAAGTTTTCAAGTCTTACACACCCACGTGTTATTTCTTCGATCATAGATAAGGTATCATTATCGAAATTTCTTTTATTATTGTATAAGAGAAGTTGTGAGAACCCTTTAATTGATATAAGAGGAGTTTTTAATTCATGAGAGATCCTTCTTAAAAATTCCGATTTTAATTTATCGATTTCACTTAATTTTGCATTTTGTTCTTCAAGTTTTTCTAATAATTGCCACCTTTTTTCCTCTATAGCAATTGCATCGCTTATTAATAATAACACCAGTTGCTCTTCATAGGAAATTTCAGGAGTGTTTTCATAGAAAATAGAAATAACACTAGTAAAATCATCAGTATTTTTAATTATTTTTCCATAAGCTCCCTTCAAACAATACTTTTGAATGAAGGGATCTTCCATAGTATAATCTCTACTGTTCAGATTTTGAAAGATTTGAGGTGTTTCGTGTTTTAAGTTAAAAATTTCATTAATAAAATATTTCTGCTTAAAATCTGTGAAGTCACAATTAATAAGTCCATTTGAACTAGAAATAATTTGGACGGTACTACCCTCTTCCTGGAACCCTTTTTTGGCATATAAAACAAGAGTTCCTTTTGATAATTTTTTTGCTGTCTGAGTTAAGGATTGAATATTTTCTTGAAAATCAGTAGTAAAATTGAAAAAATTCTGATTTAACTCAAACATTATATCTTCAAGGATCTTTTTATTTGTAATATCTTGTATAATTGAATAGAAGTATGGTTGATTAATTATCTTAACTTTAGAAATTTGTGAATTAATCCATATAGAGGTTCCATCTGCTCTAAATATCTTTATTTCTTGAGGAAGCAAAGATTCTCCTTCTTTTAATTGTTCAAATATCTTCTTTGTGATGGGTAGATGGTCAAAATTGATTGAAGTATTATGAAAATAGTTTTTACCTAGAAACTCTTCTTTTTTAAATCCAAACATTTCTTCTGTTACAGAATTACAGTCTTTAATTATTCCCTCAGAGTCAAATAGAATTATAGAAAATGGAGATTTTTCAAATAAATGGCGATATTTCTCTTCAGATTCTTTTATCTTATAAGCTGCTCTCCTTTCATTTGTTATATCCTGACCGATTATAAGTGCTAAATTCTTATTTCTTATTTTTACTAATGATGCATGAGAATTTACCCATAAGGATTCTCCATTTTTCCTTAATGCTTCAAATACAGCCGGTTCCAAAATTTCTCCCTTAAATAAAAACTCTAATCTCTCCTCAAATAAAGGTACATTGTTAGTAGGTATTATAGGAAGCCTACGGAAATCTTTACCAATGAGGTCTTCTCTTTTATATCCAAATAATTTCTCAGTTCCAGTATTACAATCAACATATATTCCTTCTCTTGATATAAGTATTAAAGATAAGGGCAGTATTTTGAATAATTGACGATATTTTTCCTCAGATTCTTTTAATTTTTGTTCTGCATTAATTTTATCTGTTATATCAAGTAAAGTTATTAAGTCTGCGGATTTACCATCGAAAATGATGTTTTTTGAATAATTATCTATCCACACTATCTTACCATCCTTGTTTATAGCACGGTGTTGATAATGTGTTATCGCATTTTCTATACCTGATTGTTTTTTTCTTGCTTGCTCCACAGCCATAGCTCGATCTTCTGGATGAATCAATTTACCAAAGTCTTTTTTAGTCCGATTTTTCATTTCTGCAATAGAATATCCTGCTATATCCGCAAATCTCTGATTTACGTATTTAAATGCGTCATCCTGTACAATAGCAATTCCTAAAAGGGATTGTTCTGTGATTGTTCTAAATTTTTCTTCAGATTCCTTTAATTTTAGTTCAATTGTTTTCTTTTCAGTGATATCTTCTATAAAAGCCATTGCTCCCTTGAAATTGCCATTAGGATCAATTAATGGTGAAGCTCTTACTCTGGTGTATACTTCTTTACCATCCTTATGAATAAATGTTCTTTCAATTTCTTCAGTTATACCTTTTTTTCTTTTCTCAATCGCATTTAAAATATCATTTTTCTCGCTTTTAGATACAAAATTTAAAATATCCTTTCCTAATATTTCACGAACATGATAGCCTATCATATCAGCCATACTAGGATTAATAAAGGATGTTTTCATATTTGAATCAATAACCCATATGCCCTCTATCGAATTTTCAAATAAAATTCTATAGTTTTCCTCAGATTCTTTTAATGATCTTTCGGATTCAAATTTCTGAATGATTATACCCATCTGCTTTCCGATCGCTACCAATAATTCTAATTCATTATCGGAAAGAACTTGATGAATTGGAGAGGCTATGTTCAGGCTTCCTAAATATTTATCCTTAGAACGAAGTGGAATAATTACTGCTGAATACACTCCCAATTCTTTTGAATTTTCCATGAATACTGAGAAATCTTCAATATAAAATGGTTTATTTTTATCAAATACAGTACTAAACAGACCAGCTGATATGTCTACATCTTCTACCGCAGCTAAAAATTCCTCGTGAACATTTTTATGATGCACGAGAAAGTTATGTTGAGTCTCATAATTATAAAGATAAACTCCCCCTCTATCGAATCCTACAATATCTAAGACTTGATCATATGATTTTTCCAAAAACTCTTTGAGGTTTGTAGATTCGTTTCCGATAGTAATAATTCTGTTTAAAACTGATAATTCGATATTCTTCTCTTTTAGTTTTTCTGATGCTTCCTTTCGTATAGAGACACCTAATCTACGCTCTGTTATATCTCTTGACATAATAAGAGCTTTTCTATTTCCATGTTTATCCATAAAAACATTTCCTTTAGATTCATACCAGATATATGTCCCATCTTTTTTCTTAATTCTACACTCAGTCATTCCTATACCTTTCTCGAAGCCATCTCTTAGTTTTTTAACTATATCTTCCATATCATCTGGATGAACAAACTTTCCTGCAAATTTCCCGATCATATCTTCTTTTGAATATCCTAAAACTCTTTTATGGGTTTCTTCATTAATATATTCATATCGTAATTTTTCATCAAGTACGTCAATTAAATCATTTGCATGCTCAGTGATTAATCTATATCTTTCTTCTGATTCTTTTAATTTATCTTCGATTTCTTTATGGATCGTTATGTCTCTTATTGTTACAATAAATCCTTCATTCCCATTAAAATTAGTATACCTACCATTCCCTGATATTAGAATTTTATTTCCATTTTTATGTAATAGCCTATATTCAACGGAAAGTATATCTTTAGTTTTTAGTGCATATTTCATATTTTCTGCGATTTTTGGCCAATCTTCGGAACAAATATAATCAAAACAGTTTTTTCCGATGAGTTCGCTTGGTTGATAGCCCATGATATCGTAACATTGAGGGCTAACATAAGTAACAACTCCTTTCAAATCAATTTTAAGTATGATATCAGTCAAATTACTAATTAAATTTCGATATTGTTCTTCAGACTCTATAAGCTTCTGTTCTGCCTCTTTGCTTGAGGTAACATCTTGTAAAAATATTAAATCTGCTTTATTACCCTTATAATTTATTGGTTTTGTCTGTATTTCAAGCCAAATAGGGACCCCAGATTTCTTTAGAACGCGAAATTGAAAGGAATTTAATGCATCATTATTTCCTAAATATACTTCTTGAGCTAATGAGATAAATTCTTCTCTGTCTTGAGGATGTATAATTTTAAATACTTCTTTTGATTTCCAGTTCATAATTTCTTCGTAAGAATAACCAATTACTTCAGAAAATTTAGGATTTAAAAATTTAACCTCAAAATCCTGTAAAATGGCAAAACCCATAAAAGTTTGATCAATAATTTTATTGAGCATTTTCTTGGATTCTTTTAATTTTCCTTTATTTTTGGAAAATTCGCTTGCGAGGACAATTATTTTTTGTTTACCATCAATATCTACTAAACGACCTTTTGCTGCAAGATAAATATAATTTCCATTCTTATGTCTTACTCTAAATTCTAACGAAATATGGTTTTTATCAATTTTAGCATTTTCTATTGCATTTTTAAGAATTGATATATCATTTGGATGAATGCATTGGTAAATACTTGTTCCAATAATCTCATCATGATGATAACCGGTAATATCTATGCTCTGTGGGCTAATAAAAATAAGATTTCCATTTAAGTCTAATTCTACGATGATATCTAATAGATTATCAACTAATAATTCGTATTTCTGTTCTATATTCTCATCCATTATTTTTACAACTTAGTAATATTTCAACTGAAAATCAAAGATTAGGGCAAAGTTATCTTTTTTATAAAGATAAATTAACAGCTTAAAAATTGAAGCAAAAAATGAATAAGAACGTACCTATATAACAACCTATTACTTTTTAGTGAAAAATCTACAAAAATTAGTATATTTTTAATCACGTAAGATCATTGTTCTACCTCGAACCAGACTGGAGAATTATCTTTTACTTTACCATTATAATTTACAGTTAATTCTTCTCCTTTTAAAATATCTTTAATTGCCACATATTCAATTGTAGAGTTTTCATAATCATATATATATTTAAGATTAGGAGTATAAGAATGATTAAAGAATTGACATATACTAAATGCAATTACATTAGTATTTTCTCCTTTATTTTTAGGATCGGACCACTCATAAATGTAATGATATAAACTTGTATCCTGGATTGAATCATAGTCATTATTGGGAATTAAAACAACATTAGCAATTTCTACAAGGCTCCCTCGTAGAATTTTCTTTTTTGCAACTACTCCCCTACCTTTTTTAGGAGATATGTATTTTACTTCCAAGAGCTTGTTCATAGAATTCACTTTAAAAATTCTTTTATTTTTTACTCAATACTGGCATGTTTTTTATCTATATCTTCTTCTGATACACCCATAAACTTCATTAATGTTCCGCCGATTGAATCTAACACAGATAAAGTAGATATGTCAAACAAGCTAGTATACGGGGCAAAAGTTTCTTGAGAGGTTGCGATACTCTTGTTCTTACCTTCGATCTTAATAATGTTATCTGATAAGTTCGCTATAGTACTATTTATATTTCCGGTTAACAAGGCGATTTTCCCCCCAATTTTTCTTGCTTTTTGTGCAATAGCAACTGGAGAAGTTGTTTCTCCACTTCCGCTGATTAATATCAATAAATCATTCTTTGAATATTGATGTGTAACCGCATCAGATACGAAACATGATTTGATTCCAATATGCATTAACCTCTGTGCAAAACACCGTCCGATGAAACCAGATCTTCCAGCACCATATACAAAAACCATTTTATTGTTCTCTTTAATCTTGAGGATAAGATTAATTAATTTGATTACGTCATCATCATCAATTGAATTTTCATTTTCTTGTATTTTTTCTACTATTTCTAGTAGGGTTTTATGAAAATTATCTCTTATATTGTCAACACTCATCTTTATTTCTCTCATATTATTCTACTTTATATTTTTCGGGATTTACACATCGACGCCATTGATCTACTGTTTCTTTTGGTCCTAAACCTATTAAAAGATCTCCTGTCTCGAATAGAAATTTGGGCTTAAAGCCATAAATCCATCTTTCCTCACGTTTTAGAGCTATAATGTGAAATCCTCTTTTATATCTGCTATCTTGTAATTCGTGATAAGATTTTCCTTTGAAATAAGAATCTTCTGATAATTTTTCTCGAACAACTATTTCAGCTGTTTCTTTAATAGCTTTCTGCAAAATAGGATGAGGTTCAAACCCTTTTATAATGTTTTCTGCAATATGAGCTGCAGCATCCGAGATTAATTCGCAGGAAAAAACAATCCTCATTATACCAGTAAGATCTCGTGGATTTTTAATTAATTTGGCAAAATCCAATAGATTTTTTTCAAACGCTATATTTAATCCGTCCATTAACTCTTCCATTTCCAAGATATCTTCAGCGAGTTCATAATTGTTGAAAAATAAAGCCGCTAATGCAAGTTCAATCATAGTTTCTGAAATATCTGTAATATGTATGTAGGATTTCTTAAGTTCAGTTAAGTAGTTAAAAACTTCTTGATTTTCTAAATTAAATACTGATTCTTTTTTGGTTTTATCAACTTCAAAGGAGATCGGTTCTTCGTCATAACATTTTTTCTTTACATCCATTATAGGAACGATTTCTCCCTTGATAATCAATATATCATCGAGTAATACTTTTTCCTCTTTACCTAATAACCATTCATCTTCTCTTTTAATAGCAATCAAATCTACACCATGTTGAGATCTAAAGTGTAGGTCTTTCCGAAACTTATCTATAAAATCACAGCCAGGTTTTACTGTAATCTTGATTATAGGTTCAGGAACGAATTCCCAGAAAAGTTGTGTGAACTCCGTTATGTCACTATTAATATAAACTACCCTTGCTATATCTGAAAGAGCATCTGATATTTTATCAATAGAATATCCCATTACTACAATTGGTTCTAGTTTTTTGGCCTCTTGAAATCCACCTGCATGAGTTTGGATAATTTGAAAGTTTAATAAATATGTTAATTCATGGATTCTTCCCTCCAACCTATAAGCCTCATCTGCAATTTCTTTACTTCCAAATTTAATAGCGCTATAAGCGAGATCAATCATTAAATCAATATTTTGTTTCATCTCTTTAATGATGTCTTTTACAGAGAGGGGTGTATATTTAAACTTCTTTTTCTTGTGCATCATTTAGTTATATTCACTCATTAATTTCTATTTGTTTTTTTTATATAAATATTATGATAAACCCTATTAACAGTAATGGTGTTAAAAAGTCGGCTAACGAGGTTATAAATGGAATTAGGAAATTGTTCGGATCTCCTCCTCTCCGAAATATTATAATTGAACTAATGAATAATGCTCCAAACAATATGAGAAATAATATTGTTATCGTTATTATTATAATAAATGTGATTAGAAAAGGATTTATTATTCGAATTCCTGTATAAATGCCTATTATGAAGCTAAATGCAATTAATACTACAAGGCTTAATAAAATCGTAATAAAGAGCCCTATAAAATCGTCTTTTATTCTTCTTGAAGGTTTAAGTTTTGGGGGTATGATACCAATATAAAGATGAGTAGTTAAGCGTGAAACCGATACTGTTGACATGTCTCCAACTAGAGAATTAAGAGCAGGCAAAATTAAAAGAATAATGGGTAAAGCATATAAAATTCTTTGATTAATAGATAAGACGGTACCTGAAAGTAATCCCATTAATGACGATATAATGATAATAAGTATTGACTCCTTAAACACTTTTTTAAAATAATCCATATTAAGGTACCCCCAATATAATAAGTGTAAAATAAAAACAAAGTACCGTAAAAAAGTCATCTATAGCAGTCATTATAGGATGTACTACATTGTTAGGATTATATCCATGCTTGAAGGCGAAATTATTCAAAAAAGTAGAAATTGGCATTGATATGGATAATGCTAATAAAATAGACGTGATTGGAATTAATATTAATATTTCAAAGGTTAAGATTTTAGTTTTTATTAGAAATAGATTAAGAAAAATACTCGCAACGCCAATTAATAAAGCAGTAACCACACTAAGCGTATAGGTTGCGAATATATTTTCAATCCAAGTTCTTTTATTAAACTCTCCAATAATTAAATCTTTAGCCGTTCTTGCTATAAATGGTCCAGAAAGATTACCTCTTAGAGATAATAGTGCTGGGATAATAAGAATTAATAACAAAAAGCTTTTAAGAGGTAAAATGAGGAATATTAAAATTACTCCGGCTAAAATATCTCCAAAAATAGAGACAATCTCCGCCGGGAATGTTTCTTTAATAATCTTACCCTTAGTATCTTGTCTCTCCATTCTATTACCTCACTGCTTTTTATTTTAATACTGTATCTGATTTCTGCCAAAATATTATAATAGACTAAATTCTGTAGAATATTAAAAAGTTCTTAATAACCAGTTAACTTACTCATATTTTATATTTTAATTTCATGATAACTGCTAGAGATATTATGAAAGTTAACAAGATAATGCTTAGAATAAAGAACATATTAGCAGAATAGAGAGAAGCTAAATAACCTCCAAAAAAGGATCCTAAAAAGTTTCCAAACCATCCAATACTAAGCATTATTCCATACCCGAATCCAATCTTCTTTGAATGCGTTATATTATTTACTGATGCTAATAATTGAGGGTATATTAGGAATAGCAATATAGCAATTATACCAAAAAAAATCAATGTTCCGAGTAAATCACCAACATTTAGATAAACATAGAGAGATAAGATAAAAATTAATCCTAGCCCTAAGACAATTAAAGAATTTCCCATGCCAAATTTAGTTTTTACTCTCCCCGAGTTTGCCGAACCAATAGCTCCAATAATTAATGTGTATCCTAAGATTAAACCTGAATATTCTGAGACTAGCCCCGTTTTTTCAACTGCAAGATAAGTGGCAAGATTGATAATTATTAGGGTGAAAACTGCTGAAACAAAAATGTAGCAGAATGTAATTAAAAGAATTAATAATCTATCCTTGCTATTGTTTGATTCATCTTTCAGACTACCGTTAACATCATTATCTTTAATAAAATAATCTTCAAATTTTATGTTTTTAAAATCATATAAAATTAGTGCAAACATGACGAACGTTATGATAGACCAGAATAATAAAACAGTTTGCCATGACGAAAAAATAATCAGCATTATGGCAGATGTAAATACAGCAACGCACTTGCCTAGATCCCCCGCTGATCCTTGGTGCCCTATTTTTATATCTCTTGTTTCCCCTTGATATAATCTGCTTGTTGTCGCATAGGATATAGAATGCTGAAAAGCTAAGGCTGATCCTGAGAATGTGGCAAATATTATTAAGCTGTAAAAATCGAATGAAAAAATCATTAAAAATGAAGATATTGCTAGTAAAAATAAGCCAAATTTCATCAATAGCTCAGCCCGCCGATCTGTCCAATATCCCACTATAATTTGGAATATTACCATTGCAAGAGCATTAAAGGCAAATATTAACCCAGTTTGATACCATGTCAACTCAAATGTTATAAAAAAAAATGCCATAAGCGTCGGTAGAACAAAAGTTATTCCATCATTTAAAAAATGATAAGCGTACAGACGTTTTTGAATAAAAGTTTTATAATCTTTTTCGTTATTCATTAAGTTAGAAAATAAATAATATAATAATATTTTTTAGGAATTGACAGAAATTTGTCCAATTTATAATAAATCCATCCATTCAGAATTGATTTGATTTAAAGCCTTTTCCACTTCTTTTTTAACGTCCCAATTATCATCAGCTAATAATATACTGAGTGGTTTGATTGCTTCTTCATTACCTATTTCACCCAGAGCTTTTGCTGCAGAAATTCTGATTTTAGGATCCTTGTCTTTTAATAAAGCTGTAAAAGGCTCAATATTCTTAATATTTGATAGCTTACCTAAAGCCATAGCTGCCCAACTCTTAATAATCACATCATCATCGTTAAGATAAGCGATTAGAGGTTCGATCGACTCATTTTTACCAATTTTTATACAAAGTTTAACTGCGGCTCTTCTAACTTTCCAGTTTGTATTTGTTAAAGCCTCTTTAGCTAAATTAATAGTTTTTGAGTCTTCAAAATTAAGGATCGCTTCAATAACTGCTTCTCTAACTCTACTATCATCATCCTTTATCAATTCAAAAATAGTTTCAAGAGTGTTTGGATCACCAATTTTACCTAAAATTTTAACACAATATTTTCTTATCTGCCAGGATTTATCC
>SDBT01002793.1_pt1 | contig 30566 bp, 24 predicted proteins | sample 2277101 | NCBI WGS metagenome assembly SDBT01 (sample SAMN10404973, study PRJNA504765) | marine sediment metagenome | isolation source: marine sediment core GS10_PC15, 103 cmbsf | place: Arctic Ocean: Southern Knipovich Ridge | collected 2010
AGGCAGGAAAATTATCTACCGCCGGTACGGTAGAATATATGTCACCGGAACAGACAATGGGTGAATCCGTCGATCAACGAACGGATATCTGGTCTCTCGGTGTGGTGATGTACCAAATGCTAGGTGGTAGTCTTCCTTTTGATGGTGAGCGAGATCAGGCAATTATTTATTCAATCCTAAAGGAAGATCCTGAGCCCATATCTACTAAGAACAAGGAAGTCCCGAAAAAATTAGAACAAATTGTTAGTAAAACCATTGCCAAAGATCCGGACAACCGTTACCATAACGCTGATGAGATTTTAATTGATATAAGAAACTTTAAAGATCTTAATGATCAAAATACCTCACAAAAAAGCAAGGTATCAACCAGTACATATTTAGCTTCATCCATTGCAATATTCATACTTTTCATACTCTTTAGTCTTAACATGTTCATTCCACAATCAGAAAGGCAAGATCAGAAAAATGTAATTGCGGTGCTCCCCTTTAAAAATTTAAGCACAGATATTGAAAATGAATATTTCAGCGAAGGTATCACCGAAGACATCAGAGCACAATTATCTAAAATTATTGATTTTAGAGTTATGTCCCGTATGTCTGTAACCCAGTATAAAGACAAATCTACGAATCTTGCCGAGATTGCAGATAAATTAAATGCCGGATTTGCATTGGAAGGTTCCGTCCGTCGTCATGAAAACAGGGTACGTATCGTCGTGCAACTATTTGAAACACTAACCGGAGAACGGCTCTGGACGGAAACCTATGATCGGGAGATGACCGACATTTTTGATATACAAAGCGATATTGCCCGCAAAATTGCAGTAGCCCTAAAAAATGAACTTACACCTAAAGAGAATAACCGTTTGCAAAAAAGACCAACAACAAATTTGACGGCTTATGATTTATATCTTAAGGGTCATAAATACTCTGGCCGGAAGTATGCGCTTGGAGGATATGCCCACGCAGTAAAATTTTATAAAAAAGCCATTGAATTAGATTCGGATTTTGCACTAGCTTACTCCGGTTTAGCTAATGTATATGTATCCCGCGGTGCCAATACCCGACGGTTTCCAAGAGCCTGGTTGGATTCTGCCCTTGTTGAGGCCAAAAAAGCAGTCGCTTTGGATCCTAACAATTCAGCTATATATAATGCATTAGGACGCGTATATCATGGTAAAGGCTGGCGTCAAAAAGCCCTCGACGCTTATCTCAAAGCAATTAATCTAAATCCCAGCAACGACATGGCGATGAATAGAGTGGCAAAGTTAAAAAGAGATGTTGGTGAATATGACGAAGCACTCTCCTGGAGTAAACGTGCCCTGAAAATAAACCCTACTATTGCACAAACATATGGAGCAATCGGGAGCAGTTATTTCTTTTTAAAAAAATATGATAAGGCAATCGAATGGTATTATAAGAAATTAGATATTGAACCGGATGCCTACCTTCGTCCCCTGGCAACTGTATACCTGGCAAAGGGAGAATTTGATCAGGCGGCTATATTATTCAATCATGCAGATACAAATAGCGAATATTCCTATGCTGATCAGGGATTAATTTATCAAACTTATGGAAGGCCCGATATGTCAATCCCCCTTCTCAAAAAAGCCCTGCAGATAAATCCCCGTAACGCCTGGCATTATATGGGATTAGCTGGAATTTATGTAGAACAAAATCAACTTGACAAAGCAATAACCTTGTACCAAAAAGGATTGAAACTGGTTCCTGATTTTTTACGGATGTCTCTCACCTATTCTTTTTTACTGAGTTTGAGTGGACGTACAGAAGAGGCTCGTGAAGTCCTGGAAAAATTTAACCGGAAATTACCCTGGGATTATTGGCTGAAGCCGATAGCCTTATTTTATCTGGGCGAGATAAACGAGCCTCAAATGGAAGATTTGTTAAAAGATGCTTACATTGATGTAAGAGGAGTAGGCGAACTGCCACCGGAAACATCTTATTTTCTAGCAATGGCCTATTTACACAAATTAGACAAGAATACGGTAGGAAGTCAGGGATACACAGATAGAGCAATAGAACTACTCCAAAAATGTTTGATACGGACCGCGAAAGATGGTGTAGAGAATGCTGTAATAAGAGCAGAACTAAGACGGCTGGGAGTATTGATATAAGATTAAAGAATTAATTAGGAATTGGGAATTGGGAATTTTGGCTATATCTTGGCTATATCTTGGCTAAATCCTGGATGATTTAGTCCCGATATTTTTTCAGGAGGAAAATGATTTTATCGGGAATGATTTAGCCCCAATAATTCGGTTGAAAAAGAACTGGATAATGGAAATAAAAAATCAATTAATGATAGCAGAGGCCACCAACCGCATCGCCCGGTTGCTTAGCAAATCACAAGGCCTCGATACTGCCATCGAAAAAATCATGAAAGAGTTTGTTGATCTTGTACAGGCAGACGAGGGTGCCATCCAGCTTTTAAAACCGACCAGTGAGAGTACCCGTTGCACATTAGTTCGTCAGGAAAATAAGAGCAACAATCTACTCGATAAACAGTTAGATAGTTTTCTCACCGGCTGTGTCCTAAAACAGAATCATTCTTTTATAAACAACGATCTCGGCGGTTTGCTTGAGCTAAAGAAAACACCAAACCGCTATGCCTCCATCCGCTCCGAGTTATGCGCTCCCATTACTTCAGAGGATAAAATCATCGGTGTGGTCAATTTAATCCGTAGCAGAAACAGTAATCCGTTTAATGATGAAGAGCTACAGATCATCACCCATCTGGCCGAACAGATAGGCGATTTTTTCGATGCTGCAGAAATACGCGAAAATCTGTTTAACCAGAATATACGTCTGCAAAAAAACCTGGAGAATAAATATTCAGTTCATGGCATCATTGGAAACAGTCCAAAGTTTAAGGAGGTTTACAAGGTACTGGAACACGTAATTCCCACCAATGCCCGGGTCGTGATCCTGGGTGAAAGTGGTACCGGAAAAGAGTTAATTGCCCGCTGCCTCCATTATGCCGGGCCGCGCAGGGAACAGCCCTTTGTGGCCGTTGATTGCGGCGCCCTGCCCACAAACTTGCTCGAAAGTGAGTTGTTCGGTTATGTGCGTGGGGCATTTACAGGCGCTGTGCGTGATCGCCGCGGATTAATTGAAGAAGCTCATAACGGCACTCTTTTTCTGGATGAAATCACCAATATGAGTTCTGAAACCCAGGCTAAACTCCTGCGCTTTATTCAGGAGGAAGAAATCCGGCCCGTGGGTTCCAACCAATTAAAGAAAGTCGATGTGCGAATCATCGTTGCCGCTTCCGGGGATCTTAATGAGGAAATTTCCCCGGAGAAAATCCGGGCAGATCTCTATTACCGCCTTAATGTCATCTCTATCCGCATACCACCACTCCGCGACAGGGTTGAAGATATTCCCCATCTGGCCGGTAGTTTTTTGAAACGGTTTGCAAAAAAACACCATAAGGCTTTGATCCACATGGCACCTGATGTCTTACAATGTCTGGAGAATTATTCCTGGCCGGGTAATATTCGCGAGCTGGAGAACCTGATCGAGAGGGCGGTGGTGATGGCAGACTATAAGGCGAAGGTACTGCAAATCGATCATCTCTCTTTAGAACTCAATGGCAAAAACCCGGTTCAGGAGCCATCCTTACCGGGCGACGGTAGTGATCTTTCCCATATGATGTCGGATTATGAAGGCCAAATATTGGCCGATATTCTTGCAGAACACCAATGGAACCAGACAGCCGCAGCCAAAGCCCTGAATATATCCGAAGCAGTTATGCGCTACAAGATAAAGAGACTCAATATTAACCGATCCGAATAATAATCAGGATCCAAATTCGCCCCTCCATCATATATTTAGCCTAATCTATTCATAACGCAGCCTCTGGCTGCCCCAAAGGGATCCTACGGACAATCAAATGGTATTTTCTATTCTGTCATTCTGTAGGAATCTTCCTGCTTGTCGAAATCACATCAGCAAGTTGGAAGATCCCTTCTGGATGACATCAAATCTTTGCTAATCTCCCAAGGCGATCCGCTAGGCGGAAATAACAAAGTTTTCGGCTACAATAGCATAACGCAGACCATGGCTGCCCCAAAGGGATCCTAATTCCAAATCTTTGAACTGTAAATCCTGATATTTATCCTAAAAATATCCGCGTTCTATTCCTTCCATATAATAGAATAACCTATCCAACTCCAGACTGCCTCAGCGAAAATTACTTCGCACAATCCGAAAATATCTTCGAACATCCCCCCTCTCTCCTCTTTCCTCTCTCTCCTGGAGAACTAACATAAACACTTAATAATCAATCGGTTAAAACAGTTCTTCACCGCCGCCCAAAGACTGGCACATTGATTGAATAAGAGCTAGTGGGCAGCCATAGCGACGGACATTCAGACCAGCACCTGAACGGCATGAATTTTCTGTTTTATTTCTGCATCCGATTCTCCCCTCAGATTCTGCCCTTGAATAATCACCGGGATTCAGAACAAGGAGGATACTATGGGAAAGCGACTCATTTCATTTCTGGTAATTTTCACGGTTATCTTCACTCTGAGTAGCCTAGCCGAAGCACAGCCAGTCAGCGCAATGAGAGCAGAGAATGTTGCCCGGAATTTTCTTGAAAAGATCCGATACGCTCAACCTCCAACCTTAAAAAAAGGTGCTGAACGTAAAGTTGCAATGATATCTACGCTGACAGATCCTGAAGGTGGCACACAACTCGGTTATATTGTCCATCTGCAACCAAAGGGATTTTTGGTACTTTCCGCCTGGGCTGAAAAAGATCCAATCATCAGCTATTCTTTAACCCAAGACTGGTATAGTGGTTCATCCGGGGAATCCGTTTTCACACAGTTATTGTATTCAGATCTGCGATCTCAGCAGCAACGAATCGCTGATGGTCTTTATGAAGACAATGAAAAAAATATTTCTGCCCTGAGCGGTGATGAAGTATTCTATCAGTGGCCGGCGGCAGGTACAACGGCAACCAGTGGCTGGGTGGAAACCAAATGGATCCAGGGCTTCCCTTACAATCAATTCTGCCCGGTTGATTCCCTGGCTGATACCACTAAACATAGCGCCGTAGGCTGCATTGCCACCGCCATCACCCAGGTGATTAATTATCATCAATATATAGGCGATATAGGCGAACTAACATTCAATTATTCTGACACTTACACTACATCCGACGGAAAATTTCATATTGATACCGACAGTTCCAAATATGATTTTCCGGGCTTTGGACAATTGAACAAGTACCTGCAAAGTATCAAGAGCAAATACCTGAATAAAATAGCCCTTGATAGCATTGAAAAGGCGGCCCTATGCTTCGCAGTAGGAATAGCCGTAAAAATGGATTACACCGTTGGCGCGTCTACTATCGGCGGTCTTTACAAGGATACAGCCCTACCCCTGAAAAATAAATTTAACTACCATAGCGCTGATTTTTCTCTGGCAACGAAAAATAAATTTGAGCATGATCTGATTGACAACCTTATGAATGGGTTGCCCGCTGTCATTTATCTTTTCAATCATGCCATCATCGCCGATGGCTATAACACGGCAGGATACTTTCACCTGAATTTCGGCTGGAGTGGTGACAATCCAGAACATATTACTCAGACCTGGTACAAACCTGACGGTTCAAGTTTACCGGAACCCTATACAAAATTTGACAGCGGAATCATCAATATCAAACCGGTGGCCGATGCATTAGATCTCAGACTAACTGCCGGTAGCGACCAGGTAAAACTTCCCTGTACTAAAATCGGCGAGGTCTCCCCAGACCAAACCTTTGTGTTAACTAATTCAGGTTCCGTAACTCTTCATCTCGATGATATTCTGATATCGGAGAACTTTACGGTAAATCCGCTCAATGGATTTTTTAACAGTGCGGAGAAACCCATCCTTATTCAACCCCAGGGAAAACTTGAATTAATAATTAATTGTATTCCTGATAAAGTGGGTAAACTTACAGACAGGATGCAGATATTGGTATCGCACAATGGCGCTCGACGACATCTGAATGTTGATCTTTGTGGTTTCGGTGTACTGGACAATGGCACGACAATAACAGATGCTGAGTTAAATGGACTGTTGACAGTTCAGGGATCACCATATTATATCTGCAATAATATTCGGGTACCTGCTGACCATAGATTAGAAATCGAGGCAGGAACCTCTTTGATTTTTACCGGACCGTATCAAATTACCATCGGGCAAAATTCCCGCTTTATTGCAATTGGAACAGAGAACGACTCGGTATATTTTATGGCCCTGGACTCCTCGATCGGCTGGCAGGGCATATACTTTAATGATTCAGGTGCGGACGATTCACTCGCATATTGTGTTATAAAGCATATCAGAAATATAGACTTTTCCTGGGGAAAGACAACGATCAGTGCCATCGCTTCCTCACCACAAATTACTCATTGCAGGATCACCGATAATCGTTCATCTTTTCGTGGGGGGGCCGTATATCTCTATGATTCACACGCAACTAAGATTAGTAACTGCATCATAGAGAACAATACCTGTTCATCTACTGATGGGGCCGGAGGTGTGCATTTAATCAATTCATCTTTAACTGCCTCCAATGTAATCTTTAGTCAAAACAGATCCAAAAAAGGGGGGGCAATCTATTGCGATCATTCGTCCCTTTCACTTATAAACACAACAATCACTGATAATTCAGCCGCCCTGGAGGGTGGAGCGATCTATCTTAGCAATGCGAAAAAATTGCAGATAAAAAACTCTGTTCTCTGGAGCAACAAATCCGGATACTCCGCATACAAATCGGGATTGAATAAAATAACCCGGGATACACTCATGATCCATTATTCGGATATTGACACAGTCTCCTGGGATTGGCTGGGTGGTTATTCAATTGAAGCCATACGCAAAGTATTAGTAAACAGTCAGGGAAATATATACCAGGATCCACTTTTCAATGAGCCACAACAAAATGATTATACCCTGCAGTTTGATTCACCCTGTATTGATAGCGGGGATCCCTACGATGATTACAGTATGGAACCGCAATCCAATGGCGGACGCATCAATATGGGTGTATACGGCGGAACCATTAAAGCAGCCATTACTGGGATTGCCACTCATATGGATGATACGGCGCTAAACACCTATCGGTTGGAACAAAATTATCCCAATCCTTTCAATCCACGAACAACAATTAATTACGAATTGCCTGCCCGTTCCGCAGGCGGGCAATTTACGAATTACGTGGAGTTGAGCATCTATAATCTACTTGGTCAGAAAGTGGCAACCCTTGTCAATGAGAAACAACAAGCAGGATCGTATAAAGTTGAGTGGAATGCGTACAAGTTTGCCGCCGGGGTTTATTACTATCGGCTTAAAGCAGGGACTTATCAGCAGGTGAGGAAGATGGTGCTGCTCAAATAAGGCAAAATTTCTGATAGAGTACAAAATAAATGATTGCAATATTCAATTTGATTACAGATTTGGGAATTATGGGAATACAAAATATAAAACTTCGTGATCTTCTTGTGCTTGTGGTAATAATATTTTTCTGTGTCGTTGCTTTCCCGCAGGCGTTGCGGCGCTACGCGAGACAAGTACATTAAATTGCCTAACATAATGAGAGGAGAAACAAATGAATTGCTACTCATGTCATAATGCACGACTGGCAGGTAACCATGACCTGGTTGGATGTTGTTACTGGACGGCCATATTCCGGGGTAATATCATCGCTCTGAGAACAGCCCTGGATCATATCAACCAAAAAAATAATTATGATATCAATCTGGATAGTGAATCTATGGACAAGGAAGTAATTGCTTTCCTCATTGATATTCTTATTGAAGATTACGCACCTAAACCCTTATATGAAGGCTGGGCTAATCTAACTCCTCCCTACAATCAAAAAAAGAATAATGGTGAAATGACCGATGGCTGTGTGGTCCTGGATCCGCAAGGTTGTTGTGATTTTCATTTATATCAGGATCATCAGACTATGAACGTTAGGGAAGAAGAGAAAGTTGTTTTGACCCAGTGATGCAAAATACGGGATGCGTGATTTGAGTTGCCGGATATGAGATCTGGGATTTGAGATGCGCGTATGCATAGATGTAAAAAACTTATATGCATACGTGGAGTGGATAAGCATGCATGTGGAGGTTCCATATCCGTGCATAGCGGAGTCCTAAATACATGGACTGAGGGGTCATGAATGCATGTATTCCTGACCCGGATGTCTGCGCATTCAGTACCCCTGAATCTATGGATTCGGGAACCAGGAATCTATGCATTTCGGAACCAAATATGTATCGATACAAGCGTTGGAGATTAAAAAGCGACTACTTTAAATAGTATTTGTACCTTTGTTAAAACTGAAAATCTGGTAATGTCTTATTTTTTTTAACACAAAAACACTACATCTCTGAGAGAATCTTTTCTCAAATTGACTCTATTATATATAACCATCTGAAATCTGATCTCATACGCGCAGCTGAATATTTTAAATTTGAACACGCCTTTTCCTTTTGTGCAGACACCGGGTAGTGACAATTAAGATTAGCACCATTTGTTTCATCTTATACATCACCTTTACCAACCAACAAAAGGAGGTTATCATGATTCACAAAACAACTGTTTTATTTATGACAATGGTATTCCTGCTCGGGTTACTCACAGGATCTTCAGCTCAAACTGTATGGACAAAATACCAGGGTAATCCAGTTTTGGTCTCCGGTTCATCGGGCACATGGAACGATTTTGCTCTCGCGCCAGGTAGTATAATCTTTGATGGTACCTTATACCATTTTTGGTACGGTGGTCACGATGGAACATACCTTCGCATCGGTTACGCCACATCACCGGATGGAATATCCTGGACGGAATATGCCGGTAATCCGGTTCTGGATGTGGGAGAAGCGGGAAGTTGGGATGATGAAAGGGTTTACAAACCCTATGTAATCTTTGATGGCAGCACCTACCATATGTGGTACAGTGGTTTGGATGGAACAAACACTCGCATCGGTTACGCTACCTCTTCTGATGGAATCATCTGGACCAAGTATGCTGCTAATCCTGTACTTGTCTTGGGATCATCGGGAACTTGGGACGATATGTTTGTTGAAAGTCCCTGTGTTTTATATGATGGAAACATTTACCATCTATGGTATACTGGTGGGGAGAGTCCATATATCTTCCGCATTGGTTATGCTACCTCTCTTGATGGAATCAGTTGGACAAAGTATGCTGGTAATCCAGTCCTGGATATAGGAGCAGCGGGAAATTGGGACAATCCCAGAGCCCAAGAGCCAGATGTACTATTTGATGGTGAGAAATACCATATGTGGTATACCGGCGGACCACATATTTTTACATGGCGTATTGGTTACGCTACATCAGTTGATGGAATAACCTGGGAAAAATATGCTGGCAATCCGATTCTGGATGTAGGAGCAGGAGGAAGTTGGGACTCTCGATGGGTTGCATTTTCACGAACACTTTTGGACACCATAAATTCTAAATATAAAATGTGGTACCGTGGAAACGATTCGGCTTTACCTGGTGTTTTTGGTTATGCTACTGCTCCGGTAAATATTAATGTTCCGGGTGATTTTGAGACTATTCAGGCGGCGATTGGCGCTGCCAGTGATGGTAATGTTGTATTGGTGAATGAAGGAACTTACTATGAAAATATCAATTTTAAAGGTAAATCTATAACCATAGCAAGTCACTTTTTTGTTGACGGCGATACCAGCCATATATCCAAAACCATCATTGACGGCAGCCAACACCAGGATCCGGACAGTGGATCGGTGGTGTATATGGTTTCGGGTGAGGATACAAACTCAGTACTATGTGGATTTACAATAACCGGAGGAACAGGTACAAAAAACTTTTGGAAAGAAAGAGAGATGCGGACAGGGGGTGGGATTTCAATCTGGTATTCCGGCGCAAAGGTAATTCACAATCACATTATACGAAACAACATAGACTTTATTAAAGAAGAAGTATCCTGTCATGGTGCTGGGATTGATGTTTTTTGTAAACAAAACCAAAATGTTACTATTGCTGAGAATAGTATCCGCTATAATACCATCAATTCCTGGTGGGGGGGCGGTGCCGGTCTTGTTATGGGAACGGGAGGAAAGATTCTGTTTGAGAAAAATACCGTGGCTTATAATGAATATATATCTCAGAACATAGCTGGCGGTGGTGGATTTTACTTGTGGGGAGATGAGGGATATTATGGATCTATTATTCTTAATCAAAATAAAATCTACGCCAACAAATCAAAAGGTAATTCAACAAATGGCTACGGTTGGGGTGGGGGTTTATATATTGAGAGTTGTAGCCCCACTTTAACAAATAACGTCATAACAGGGAACACCTCAGGTGAGGGAGGCGGTCTTTATATGAACAGGGTTGGAAGTGGAATCTATAGACCACTCCTTCTAAATAATACAATCAGCAAGAATGAAGCCAGATTTGGTGGCGGAATATATAATCGATCAGCCTATCCAATAATTATTAACACCATCTTATGGAACAACAGAGCAACAGTTATCAGTCTGTCAAATGAATTAATGGATATGGCACAGACGCTTAAATTGAGATACTGCCTGGTGGAAGGTGGCTGGCAGGGAGATGAGGAAAATACCATCAATCAGGATCCGCTATTTGTTGATGCTGAAAATGGTGACTTTAGTCTGACTGAAAATTCATCCTGCGTGGGCAACGGGATAGATTCCCTTGATATTAACGGTGTCTATTTTGTATGCCCCGGCACTGATTACTTTGGTAATAAAAGGCCTAATTCAATTGATCAGTTTGTAGGCATCGGGGCTATTGAATCCCCATATGAGAGAGTGATCGTTGGAATTTCAGCTCTTGACGAAAAATTACCAACAAAATTTACCTTAGAGCAAAACTACCCAAATCCCTTCAATCCAAGCACAACAATCAATTACGAATTACCAATTACGAATAATGTGGAATTAACCATCTTTAATCTGCTCGGGCAGAAAGTGGCCACTCTGGTAGATAAAAAACAGGCGGCGGGAAGATATCAGGTAGAATGGAATGCTAGTGACTTTGCCAGTGGTGTGTATTACTACAGGCTCTCAACCGGCGATTTTGTCGAAACGAAAAAGCTGATCTTATTGCGATAATTTTTTTTCTCGCAGAGGCGCCGCGCCAGAGGCGGGCAGGCGGAGACGCAGAGAACTACAAATTATTTACTATTCTGATTATCCCATCTTTCATGAGAACAGAGTTGAAGTTTATTAGCAATCCTAACTTCAACTCTGTTACTTTTAAATAAGTCAATAATTGTTTTTTATGTACGGGTAATATTTGTTCTACAGATTTTAATTCCACAATTACCTTAAATTCAACTAAAAAGTCCAAACGAAATCCGATGTCAAATTTCACATTGTCATAATGTAAAGGTATCGTCTTTTGTCTTTCGTATTTCATACCACTTTTTGATAACTCATAGGCAAGCAGCTCTTCATAAACACTTTCAAGCATACCAGGACCTAATCCATGATGGATTTTATAACAACATTCTACAATCTTTCCGGAAATATCATTTTCTTTCATAGTACTCCTAATAATTTTTCTGCGTCTCTGCGCCTCTGCGAGAAATTTTTTGCGGCTTAGCGGTTAGGATACTTGATTAATAATCTCAATAAAGCCATAATTGTCGATCAAGTGTGCGATATTGAATAGCCTCTGATACATATTCCGGCATGATTTTATTGCCTCCGGCCAGATCGGCGATAGTCCGGGATACCTTTAGTATCCGGTCATAGGCACGGGCAGAGAGCCCTAATTTTGTTATGGCATGCTTTAACAATTCCTGCCCGGCATCATCAATGCGGCAAAATCTTCTGATATCCCGCGATTGCATATGGGCATTACAGAAAATATAGTCTACTTTTTCATAACGGCTTTGCTGAATTTTTCTTGCCGATTGCACTCTTTCTCTTATTTGATCAGATGACTCACCGCAGTGATCAGATGAAAGTTCCTTATATCTTACGGCGGGTACTTCCACATGAATATCGATCCGGTCCAGAAGCGGACCCGATATCCGGGACATATATTTCTGGATCTGTGCGCCGTTGCAGGAACAGTCGTGGTTCGGGTCTGAGTAATAGCCACAGGGGCATGGATTCATTGCCGCGGCTAAAAGAAAATTGGCCGGATAGGTCAAAGTCTGGCTGGCCCGGGCTATTGTCACATAGGCATCTTCCATGGGCTGCCGCAGCACCTCCAGGACATTTTTTTTAAACTCGGGCAACTCATCTAAAAATAACACACCGTGGTGGGCCAGACTGACTTCACCCGGGCGTGGAATTTTTCCTCCCCCAACTAAAGCAGCATCACTCACCGTGTGATGAGGCGAGCGAAAAGGTCTTGCGGTAACTAATGCCTGGCCGGGAGGAAGCAACCCTGCCACAGAATGTATTTTTGTGGTCTCCAATGATTCTTCCAATGATAAATCGGGCAGAATCGTCGGGAAACGCTTGGCGAGCATCGTTTTTCCAGAACCGGGGGGGCCGATCATGATAATATTGTGTCCACCGGCTGCAGCCACTTCCAGGGCACGTTTTACATGGCTCTGGCCCTTAACATCCCGGAAATCAAGGACGTAGCGATTCTGATTCTTAAAAATCTCACTAACATCTAATTTGTAGGGCTCAATCGGGATAACATTATTAAGAAAATTAATGGCGTCGATGAGTGTTTGTACCGGATAAACCTGCAGGCCCTGAGCAACCACTGCCGCCTCCCGGGCATTGGCCAGTGGTAATAATATCCCCTTTTTACCCTGCTTTTTAGACTCGACAGCAATAGATAGAATACCGCGCACCGGTCTTAGCACACCATCCAGGGACAATTCACCGAGAATAACCGTATCTTCCAGCTTTTCTTCACTGATTTCTCCCCTGGCCGATAAGATGCCAATAGCGATTGGCAAATCATAAGAGGACCCCCCCTTTTTTAAATTAGCCGGTGCAAGATTGATCGTAATTCGTTTGTTATAGGTAAAATCAAAGCCGGAATTTTTAATCGCAGATATGACTCTTTCCCGGCTTTCCCGCACAGCATTATCAGGCAAACCGACAATGCCAAAGGAGGGGACATTTCCCTCCATATGCGTTTCTACCTCGACAGAATAAGCTTCAATCCCCTGCACAGCACTGCTCTGAACTTTCGACAACATAGTTATATTCTTCCTTTCTTCGACAAATTAAATTTAGACAGGATTAACAGGATATTAATTATCAAATATCATAACTGGTAGAATAGATGGTCAATCTTTTATCTCTTCAATTGACGTACCTTTCTCTTCACCTCAACTTTTTTTTCACTAAAATTTAAAATTAAGCCGACATCTTTGTGTGTTGCCACTAAATAGTTTACTAATTGAATTTCATGAGTCTTATTCAAACAATTAACAGATTTCAACTCTAATATAATTTCCTTTTCGACTAATATATCCACTATAAACTTCCCAACATTTTCATTATCGTAATATACTCTAATAGGAACTTGTGCCTCAGCTTTCAAATTAGTCTTATGAAGTTCAATCATAAGACATTTTTCGTAGACTGATTCAAAAAATCCAAAGCCCATTTGATTATAAACTCTGTAAGCACACCCACTAATGATGTCAGTTACTTCCTTAAACTTCATCAACATATATTAAAAATCATCCTGTAAATCCTGTCAAATTTTTTGATACTATCGGTTGCAGCGTTGCGAGAAATAATTAATCTCTAACAAAGTTATAAATGAGGATACAAAAAGTATGCCAAGGAAGAGGAATAACTTGACGAATAAAAAAAAGGCTCTTGACCATTCTCCTGAGGAATCTTTTATCTCTATCGGAAATACTTTTTAAATAAGCCAAAGATAATTGAGTTAGTCGGGTAGTTCATCTGGAACAAATCAATATATTAAAGCTGGCAAAAGAATTTTTGCCAGCCTTAAACAAAATGGAGGCGTACAGATTTAAGGTATTATTTGATGATCAACATTTTGCGGACATTTTTATATCTACCGGCTTCGATCTGGTAGAAATAGGTACCACTGGGCAGATCAATTGCATTAAATTCCACTTCATGATAACCTGCTTTGCGGTTTTCATTTAGAATTGTTCTCACCTGTTGTCCCAGGCTGTTAAAAACAGACAATTTAACATTCTGAGATTCTGGTATGGTAAAAGAGATTTTAGTTGTGGGATTAAACGGATTAGGATAATTTTGATTTAACGCATATGCTGTTGGTAAAACATCCGTATTTTCACTTTCAATGGCATTTGGTGAAGAAGCATCCTTTAATCGAGAAATTTGATAGGCATTAGTAAAATTTGGATTGGTTTCGCCGTCCTGACTTTCGATGGAGACGAGCATAGCGTTTTCTTTTCCTAACCAAAGGTAACTAATCGTTGAACTACTCCCAATTACTACCTCTTCGCCCAGAAAAACGCTCTTTGAGGTATCGGCACGATCTTCCCTGATTCGAAGACATTCAAACTCACCGGCCGGAATTTTAACCGTTCCCCAGGCATCAACTGTACTGGTTGTAACCGATTTGTTGATTAGAAAAATTCCCTGTCCCAAATCATTCGTATCGCTTTTCACTGCAACCCATTGATCTTCATAATTAACCGGTAGTGGCGTGAACGAACCGCCATTCAGGACCTGGAAAAGAGTATCCGGAGATGCGATATACATCCCGCCACCCAATTCTGACATTTTAGATGCTGTTACAGAAAAGTAAATATACATTGTCGTGCTCGTGTTGCCAGAAGTAAAAGAAGCCGTCTGGGTCATATTGGCATTTGGAAATTCTGAAGCTAAGGGTGTGCCCTCGGGAGTGATATACTCAAAATCATAACTGGTACCGACAATTACGTCTGAAGTAAAATCCCACATCTGATTGGCTCCGGAAGATCCCACGTTTACGGTAACATTTTCGGTGGTATCCAATTCTACAACACCTGATATACCTATGAGATTCAGGACATCTTCAGATGAAATAGAGATCTGAGCAAATAGAGCATTTCCAAAAACCATCATGAGAATGAATAAAACAGCAATAGAATTAATAGTAGATTTGAATTCCATATGACCCTCCATTGTATTTGAATAGTAAAATGAATAATTAAAAGTTTAATTGATCAGAGGAACGTACAACCAATTAAATTTAATATTAGTATGACTCTCCACTAAATCAAACCGTGGCTATAGATAAGTACATGGATGATTAAAGGGTATCAGGGGGCGATTTATTCCCATCAATAAATATTTTTTTGCTGTTTGATTAATTTCGCCGGATAAATGACAATAGAGGGATACTTAATAATCTGATGGTGTGTTCTATTTAAGCAATTTCTGCAACGGGTTGTAGCTTTTCTATAAAGTCTGTTGGCATAATTTTATGATAGGGTATACCCACAAGATCAGTACTGGCCCCCTGGGCCATGGCTAATAACTGAAAGTAATAAAGAACGGGAATCTGTAGATTTTTATTGAATTTTCTGGAGATACGCAGTTGCCCCACATCGAAGGAATCAAAACAGGTAGGACAGATCAGACCAAGGCAGTCTGCTCCCGATTCTTCAATTGATTCAAATACCGCGTGACTCATATTTAAACCAAGGTCAACATCTTTACAAGCTTTCCCACAACACATGAGATACTCCTTGTGATCAACCGGAATTGCGCCTGTGGCACTAATCAATTCGGAAAGGATTGTTGGTGTCAGGGGATCTTCTACCTGCATAATGGCACTGGGCTTAAGCAAATGACATCCATAATGAATCGCAACCTTGATATCCGCCATTGGCCTGATAACCGAGTGTTGAATTTTTGCCATCCCAATATCATCACGCAACACAGTCACCAGATGGCGAACATTCACGGTACCTTTGAACTCCCTGTTAATGGATTTTAAATGTTTATTAATTTCATTTTTCAAATCGGCATCTTTTTTCAGGTGATGATTAACTTCACTTAAGGTCGCCGTACAACCACTGCACATGGTAGCAAGATCTAATCCTTTTTCTTCGGCAATCGATATATTTCTTGCTGCTAAGGTCATCCATTTCATCTTATCTGCAGCTTTAAAATAGATTGGATCAGGACAGCAGCTCAGGCGGCTATCATCAACTAATTCAATATCAAGTTTCTGCATTGAATACCTGATAGCGCTTTCCATCTGCGGGTATTTTAACGGGATCATACATCCCCAGAAAGGCATTATCTTCATTTATTTTCCTAGTTACAATGGATAGTAATTACTCCTAATGGTGAATTTTGATTTAAATGGGTCTGGTTTACAATTCTCAAATCACAATTATAATCTATTCGGACTGTTAACAACTTTGTGTTATTTCATTAGGGCGGACACATGGGTCCGCCCCTACTCTCAACGATTTTCTCCTCAAACTTCCAGCAACTTCCGAACTTCATTCTGGTCATCCTCTTTCAATTCCGGCAGGCCCAAAGCCGCTCTTCGTCTTCGTATCAACTCCGTTGATAAAACGGTAACCCCTCGCTCCTTAACCCTCTCCATTATATTGTCATGAGTCGGTGTAGGGGTTCCCATTTCTCTACTCATATTTTTAAGGGCAATGATCACTTCAATCGGGTGAACTTCCTGAGGACACCGCTCATAGCAATTATAACAATTGGTACAATTCCAGATAAGTGAGTCGGGACCCGTCAATTCCTCCTCAAAGCCATAGATCGATTGTAAAATTATCTGGCGGGGGTTGAATTCCGGCAAGAATCGATGCGCAGGACAATCCCCTACGCATGCCCCACACTGGTAGCAATAGTTATGGGCAAAACCACCTAAAACCTTATTTAATTTCTCACGGAATTCATAATTAATCTTTTTCATTTCTATTTACCTGTTTATCAAGACGCGATACATTGCGTTCGTACATCGCGGGTGAAAACACTGAACTATTATTGTGATATATCGGTCGGGCGGACATCCGCCGGTGTTGGTGAACAACCGGCGTGATAAATCGTACCGCTAATGTTTGTGTAATAAATCGGTCGGGCGGCCCAACGGCCCGCCCCTACTCTCTACTCTTCACGCTCTACTCTCAACGCCTTACGCTCTTCTGTCCCACTCTCTACTCACACTACCCTCAACTCTCCACGCTCTTCTTCACCTCAAGGCGACGCACACTATTACTCCCGCAATTAGGACAGCTGCGTTCCTGTGGAACCTTAGGTGTATATTTACCTTCATAACTATGGCCACAGCGCAAACATTTGAATTTCCCGGTTTCTGTCATCTTCTCAGGCCTCCTTTATTCTTGTGAAAACGCCTGTACCATCCCGGTTATATATTGATTGAATCACTTCCATCTCTCTCTTTTCGTGTTCCTGTATATCCGATATGAGTTCTAATATTTCTGATTCGATTATTTTCAGTTTTGGACTTCTCACTTCTTTATCTTTTTGGAGATTGGTCACTATCTTTTTCACTTTTCGTAATATCTGTTTATGCTCCGCTTTTATTACTTTTCCATAGGTCTTACCTTTAGTATTAGCAGGCACATAATGATCAAAAATCCCACTATCCTCTTCAAAATCAAAGTGCTTGAATAAGGTGTACATAAACTCCCTCATCTGCCAGACAAATTCAATTTTCCAGAGTAACAAATCATCAGATTCAACCCACGATTTTAATGCGACCTCAATATTTTGCAGATCATGATAAACCGTTTCATGCTCCGCTTCGATTTTTTTGATAAAATTCGGTTTCTTTTCCGAAATAAATCCTCACCTCCCATTGAATCGTGCCCCTTGATGATGCTATTTATATTGGCGATTTTTCCTCTCCACGAATTATACTGTAACAGCCTCGGCAGGCTGAACAGCAGCGGCCCTTTTCGCCTTCCTGGCCCGCTCCTTCTCTTCCTCCTTTTTCAATATCTCAATTGTTTCCTTCACTTCTTTTTCTGTCACCTTTTCTCGCATCTCCTCTATTTCTCTCATCACCCGTCCAAATTTTTGTCCTTCTGCAGCCGAGATCCATTCAAGTTGTAGCCGCTCCGGTCGGATCCCCAAACGCTCAAACTTATTCCATAGTTTTTCCACCCGGCGTTGTGTCCAGGTAACAGCATCGATATAATGACAATCAGTAAAATGGCAACCTGAGACCAGTACCATAGGTGCTCCCTCTTTGAAAGCATGTATTATAAATTTTTCATCTACTCTACCGCTGCACATGGTTCTGATCAGCTGGATATTGGTCGGATATTGGATTCTGGATATACCAGCCAGATCACCTCCGGCGTAAGAGCACCAATTACAGGCAAAGGCAACCACTTTTTCCATCGGATCTCTTTCAAGAATAGAATCGATCTGGGCAATAATTTGCTGATCCGTAAAATGTCGCATGGTGATAGCATCCATTGTACATTCTGCGCCACAGGTACCGCAACCGGCACAAGCTGCTTGTATAATATTGGGATAGATTCCCAGTTTTTTATCGGGTGGCTCGATGGCATGATAAGGACATACCCGGGCACAGACCCCGCAAAAATTACATTGTTCCTTATCCAGCATAGCTGTAATTGCCTCGATATTTACTTTTCCGGCATTGAGAAGAATACTGGCCCTGGAGGCAGCTGCGCTCGCCTGCGTAACACTATCCTTAACGTCCTTTGGTGATTCTACACAACCGGCATAGAAAATACCGCGTGTAGGTGAATCTACCGGTTTTAGTTTAGGATGTGATTCGAGGAGAAATCCATCAGCGCTGTTTGAGAGTGTCAGAAGCTGTTGCAGAGGTTTCAAGTCTTTCCTTGGCTCTACACCAACACTCAGAACTACCATATCGGCTTCATGGATCTGTACTTTGCCACGTGTGGTATCCTCCACACTCAGGTAAAGACTTTTTGCCTCCGTATCTTCCCACACATCGCCGGGAATACCTCTTATGTATTGAACACCTGCTTCTTTGCTGCGCATGTAGAGATCCTCAAATCCCTTCCCAAAGGCACGGATATCGATATAAAACACCGTACACTGTACTTCCGGATAATGATCAGCGAGAAGTAATGTATCCTTAATCGTATTCATACAGCAAATGTTGCTGCAATAATTTCGGCCGGTTTTTTCCGATCGTGAACCGACACATTGAATAAAAGCAATCTTTTTCGGCAATTTGTGATCCGTGGGTCTGACAAAATGCCCTTCTGTAGGCCCTCCGGCACAGATTAAGCGTTCGAATTCCATACTGGTAATAACATTCTCGTATGAACGGTAACCAAATTCGTCCATTTCAGTTGGATCGTAAACATCCATCCCTGTCGCTACGATAATCGTTCCGATCTCCAAATCGATCAACTCATCCTGCATATCAAAATCGATACAGGCTTTTTCACAGGCATCAAGACATTTACCGCAGGCAATCGGATTATTACCCAGACAATTTTCCATATCGATCAGGTAAGATGAAGGTACGGCCTGTGGCAACTGGATATAGATTGCCTTCCGCGAAGACAATCCCTGTTGATATTCATCCGGAACACTTACAGGGCAATCTTTGACACAATCACCGCAGGCGGTACACGCATCTTCATCCACATAGCGGGCCTTTTTTCGAATAGTCACATTGAAATTGCCAATAAAACCCGAGACATTCTCCACTTCACTGTAGGCTAAAAGTTCAATTCCCGGATGTCGACCGACATCCATCATTTTCGGACCGAGTATTCATATGGAGCAATCCATTGTCGGATAAGTTTTATCGAGAGCGGCCATGATACCACCGAGGCTGGGATCCTTTTCCACCAGATATACCTGATGACCGGCATCGGCCAGATCCAGGGCCGACTGGATGCCTGCCACACCGCCACCAATGACTAAGGCTGTTCTTGTCACCGGTACTTCTGCTTCCAGTTGGGGTTCCAGTTTGCGGACTTTGGCCACAGCATTACGAACAAGATCCTTCGCTTTCTCTGTTGCTTTCTCTTTTTCACCCTGATGCACCCAGCTGCAATGCTCCCGGATATTGGCCATTTCATACAAATAGGGATTCAGTCCGGCTTCTGCCACACATTGGCGAAAGGTTGGTTCATGTATTTTAGGTGTACATGAAGCCACCACAATGCGATTTAATTGATGTTCCCTGATCGCCTTCTTGATTTCGTTTTGTCCCGGATCAGCACAGGTATATTTATTTCGGACCACCGCGACAACATCATCAAGCGTCTTTGCATATTCGGCCACAGCCTCCGTATCGACAGTGCCGGCAATATTCAAACCACAATCGCAAACAAAAACACCTATACGAAGTACTTCTTCTGTCATTTTTTCCCCTCCTTAAAGGGATTGTTGTTAATAGTACGATTTATAACAAACTCTCCCCAATCACCTCAACCAAATCTTTGATCTCTATCGAAATTTCATTTTTTAGCTGCTCATCCTTCATAGCACATTTAAAATGGATCTGGCATTTGGCACAACTTGTTACCAGGACATCGGCCCCACTCGATTTTGCTTCCTGTAAACGATTGGTCTGAATTTGTTTCGAAACCTGGGAACAGTTCATCCACCCGGATACACCACAACAAATCGATCGCTTATGATGATGTCCCATTTCAAACATCTCTATTCCGGAAACGGCATTTAAAGCAGCACGGGGTGGTTCATAGATACCGAGATGTCTGCCCAGACGGCAGGGATCCTGAAATGTTACTTTTAGTTCATTATGTTTTAGATTTGGTTTTTTGGCCTTAATACTTTCGTCGAGAAATTCACTGATGTGAAAAACTTCGTAATCCTGTGAACCGAAGTATCTTGGATAATCTACTTTTAAGGTACGATAGCACTCCGGACAGGAAGTGATTAGTTTTTTAGCTTTGGACTTTTTAATTTGTTCAAGATTGGCCAGGGCAAGCGATTCAAAGGTCTTGATATCACCATTCCAGTACACATCGTGACCACAGCATTTTTCATCGGCTAATAGCTGTGGTTTTATTCCAAAATAATTTAAGATTTTCAGCGTATTGCGGGCAATAGCCATAGCATTCATATCCAGATCTGAAAAAATCACCTCAAAATAAGGTAAACATCCCATAAAATAGAGAAAATCGCTATCGGTGGAGGTCTGGAAATCCCCATTCAGTCCACCCAGGCGATTCTGTTTCAGGTCTGGCGCCACCATGATTCTTGAAATCGACTCGAGAATGCCACCATGAGAACATGTACCTTCTCTATTTTCAATTCCCTTGAACTGACGTATCAGGTGGATGAAGTCAGTATACCTGATATCTGATGGACACACTTCATCACATCTTTTACACGTCAGACATGACCATAGGTCAGCCGTGCTGAAAGCCGAAGGATGCGTATTATGCAGAGAGCCGGTCAGAATTTGTCTTGGAGAAAATGTCTGTGAATAGCGGGCAACAGGACAAGCACCCGTACACTTGCCGCATTCCAGACAGCTGTAAGCATTGGTCTCCTGGATTTTTTTAGTATCTAATTGCATGATTGCTATCGCCTGCTATTATTTTTATAAAAATTTACCTTCATTTCACCACCGCGCAGCTGAATTTTTCGTATCATTATCACATTTTTGGGTTCTTGCATTCTTTATATCCTAATCGTCCGATCCGGCCTACGCAATTCCCAGTTCCTAATTCCAAGTGCCAAGTTCCAAATTTCTATATGTATGTTAAACATCCACTGTGAAAATATCAAAGCCCTCCTAAGTCTGTATACCAATCTCACTAATCAATTCTGATTCTAATTTTTCATTTTTGTATAATCCACCGCCAGCCAATGGGCTGGGACCTATTTTTTTTACCTGTGAAACCATTTCTTTCACAACCCGGGCAAATTTTGGAAACTCGGCTGCAGAAATAAACTCCTGTCTGATCCGTCCTTCTTCAAATCCGAGCAGGTGAACAATTTTCTCTAACTTTTCATATTGCTCAGCCGCCTTTTTGGCGCCAAAACTGTAATGACAATCCTCAAAGTGACATCCTGATACGAGCACACCATCTGCTCCCATGGCTAATGCTTTAAGTACAAATCCCGGATCAACCCGCCCCATGCACATGGTGCGAATAATTCTCACATTAGCAGGATACTGCAAGCGGTTTATCCCCGCTGCATCGGCTGCCGGATAACTGCACCAGTTACAGGCGAAGACGACTATTTTTGGCTCGAATGTTTTGCCTTTAGTCATTTATTCCCCCCGTGCAAAGAGGAGAGAAGAGATATCCATAAGTAATATCATTTAAGTACCCACACCTTTGGATTTTTCATCATTTTATAAAGCATTCGACATATGTCATCGTAGTTTTTCTTTAATGAGGCTATCTCATCTTTAGTATTATATCCACACTGAAGTGCGAAATCTAACCAGACTTCCGTTTCTGCTGATTCCGCATCGGAGTCACTCAATTTGCTGACAAAGTGTGCTGGATAACGTCTTTTTCGCCACGCCTCTGCAATATTGCCACATACAGAACGTGAAGACCTTCTAATTTGATTAGATAACGCATATTTTTCATCACCTGGCCATTTCCTCGATAATTTGAATATCTCCATCGCACTTTCAAATCCTAGTTGGAAGACCTTCAAATCCGTATAATTCGAAATAATTTTATTCTTCTGGTAATTGTCGGTTTTTGTTAAATCTTTAGGCATAAGACCTACTCCCATTTGTTTTTCATTATTAACAGTTCAATCCTGCCTCAACTCTTTGCACAATCAATGCCAAAATTAGGGATTAGATCTTACTATTCTGTTATATATGATTTCTCTCTCTTATCTCTCCTCTCTCTTCACTCTTTTCTCCTCAATTTTACGCTCCACTCTTTACGTTTTATATTCCTCGCTCTTCATTTTTCACTCTTCGCTAACTAACCGCCGCGCTGCAGCGCCACTCTACATTGGGCGATCCACCGAGTCGCCCCTTCATCACGATTTACGCTCCTCGCTCTACGCTTTACGTTCAACGCTTTTCCCTCCTCTCTCCTCTCTCTTCACTCCCCACTCTACACTCTCAACTCTCCACCCTCTACTCTCTACACTCCACTCATCACAACAAAAACGCTTCCAGCATTGACTCGATCTGCTGATCCCTGAAATGATGAATGTCAATGGCGCCGGTCGGGCAATAGGTTGCGCAGGTACCACAGCCCTCACAAAGCGCCTCGTTGACTTCTGCGACCCGGATACCCTCATCCTCTAAAATTCTTAATGCGCCGTATTCACAGACATCCACACAGGTACCACACCCCCGGCAGAGTTCCCTTTGTACATAAGATGTAATCGGTTCCATCCATATGGTTGACCGGGATAACAATGCATCGACTTTAGCTGCCGCGGCATTGGCCTGGGCGATAGAATCGGCGATATCTTTTGGTCCCTGGGCACAACCGGCGATAAAGACGCCCTGAATATTTGTCTCAACCGGTCCGAATTTTGGATGTTTTTCCATCAGGAATCCATCCATTCCCAGCGGTATCTTTAAGTATTTCAATATTTCATCAACCGATGTCCCGGCAGGACGCATACCAACAGACAGAATCAGCAAATCGACGGGAATTTCTATTTCAGTGTCTAAAACACGATCTTTAAACTGTAACGATTCCACACGAGCACTTCCTGAAAGTTTTGGTAAATTATCCGGTGTATACCTGATAAAGATAACACCAGCCTCCCTCGCTTCACGATACATCGTTTCTGCCTCATGATGATAGACACGAATATCACGATTGAATATCGTTACTTGAATATTCATCTTGCGCAATGCAAGAGCCTGTTTTATTGCCGCCTGACAGCAATACCTTGAACATTCAGGCAGCCCCTCTTCACCACGGGACCCGACACATTGTATATAGGCAACATGCTTTATTGGTTTTCCTTCAAACAGCGGCTTCTGTGCAGAAGGAAACCACTTTTCCATCTCCATATTCGTAATAACATTGGGATATTTTAAAAATCCGAATTCTCCTTCTTCGGGATGATACAACTGAAAACCTGTGGCTAAGACGATGGCCCCGACTTCTAGTGGTGGCGGGGCGATCTGACCGTTCTCTGGTTTTAGCCTGACTTTAAAATTTCCCACATAGCCACTTATATTTTCAATACTGCTTTCTGTAAAAATTTTGATGTCTCGTTCATATATTTCTTTTAGCTTTTCTCTGATTAGTTTCTCTCCCGGATTCCCACTCGGATACAATGAATCCAGTTGCCTGGTCACCCCACCTAGATGTTCTTCTCTTTCGACAAGAAAGACACCGTAGTCACGACCGGCTAATTGGATTGCCGTCTCCAGACCGGCAATACCCCCTCCGATAACCAGTACATTATGACCAATTTCCATTTCTTTTGGTTCGAGTGGTTCGAGCTTCCTGGCACGGGCCACCGCCATGCGAATCAGATCTCTGGCTTTTTCAGTTGCGGCACCCGGTTCCTGTTGATGTACCCAGGAACAATGATCACGGATATTAGCCATTTCCAGGAGATAGGGATTAAGTCCGACCTTTCGTAAGGTTTCGCGAAAAATCGGTTCATGCGTCCGGGGCGTACATGCAGCGATTACGACCCTGTTAAGTTTATTTTCGGTAATTTTCTCCTGGATATTACGCTGTGTACTCTCTGAGCAGGCAAATAACAAATTATCGGCGAAAACAACATCGGACAGATTCGCAGCATATTCTTTCAGATCCGCGACATCAAGAATTCCGGCAATATTTGTACCACAGTGACAGACAAATACACCAACCCTGGGTGGTCCGGAATAATCATAATCCGGTATTTCCTCTTTTGTCTCCGGTAGTTTATAAGGGGTGAGAAATTGTGCCGCCCGAATAACAGCACCCGAGGCCTCAGCAATTGAATCTGTAATATCCTTGGGGCCGGTAGCACAGCCACAGAGAAATATACCTTCCCGTGTGGAACTTATTGGCTCGCCGCAGGAATCAGCGGGAGAAAAGAAACCGCGTTTATCCGTATTAATTCCCAGTATTTTCGCTAATTCATGGGAACCGGATGCTGGAACCAGAGCCTCAGACAGAATTATCATCTCAGATCTGATACGATCGGTCCTGCCGTTTTCCACATCCTCGACCAGAATAATCAAGTCTCCTGTGACCGGATCTTCCTCGATTCTTGATGGTTTTCCTTTAATAAAGTTCACATCCGCTTCATGCAACGTCCTGTGATAAAATTGTTCAAATCCTTTACCAAAGGCCCGTATGTCAATATAAAAAATATTGATCTGCGCATTTGGATTTGATTCCCGGACCAGAAGAGCACTTTTCATTGCATTCATACAACAGATACGGCTGCAATAAGGAATATCCCGATGGATACAGCGTGATCCAACACACTGGATAAATGAAATATGCCGGGGTTCTTTCTGATCTGTAAAACGTAGAAGTTTTCCACCGGATGGCCCCCCCGGGCTGAGCAATCTTTCCAACTCGATACTATTAACCACGTTTTGAAATCGTGTATATCCGTATTCACTCGCTTCGCGGGGGTCAAAGTAATCGATACCCGTGGCACAGATCACCGCCCCCACATTCAGTTCAATAATCTTATCCTCCATGTCCAGATCAACGCAGTGTTTTTGACACACCTCTATACATTTTCCGCAGGCGATTGGATTTGTTCCCAGACAATCTTGAGAAGATCGTACATATCCTGCCGGAACAGCCTGGGCAAACGGTGAGTATATTGCCCGCCTCAGGGCAAGACCTTCATCAAATTCATTGGGTACCAAAACGGGACAAACTTTGGCGCATTCCCCACAAGCAGTACATTCACTCTCGTCTACAAAGCGTGCTTTTTGCAGGATTTTAGCTTTAAAGTTCCCCGGCTTTCCCTTAACTGCCAGGACTTCGCTATAGGTAAGTAATTCAATATTCGGATGTCGACCGACATCCATCATTTTTGGACCCAAAATTCATATGGCGCAATCCATACTGGGAAACGTTTTGTCCAGTTTAGCCATAGTACCACCGACACTCGGCTGTCGTTCGACCAGATACACCTGAAACTGGGCACCTGCCAAATCTAATGCAGCCTGAATACCGGCAATCCCCCCACCGATGATGAGGGCTCCTTTTGGTCTGTCTACCAAATCTTTCATGAAGGATCCAATCTTTACTTATAAGATTCTCGATGCTTGATGCTCGATACTGGATACTGTGTTCTTGGTTTTTATTTTCTCGTTTATAAATCCTAAACAAATCCAAATTCCAAATTCCAAGTTTTATATCCTAAATCCCATATCCCGCATCTCGTATCTCAAATCCTAATTCAGAAATCCAAAATCTTTTCCAGTCTCCGGTCTGCAGCCTCCGGATTCCTTTTTTTCATTCAGCATCCAGTATCGAGAACTAAGAACCAAGGACCCAGTACCAAGAGCCCAGTACCCAGTACCGAGAACCCAGTACCTTCTTACTTCACAATTACCTTAGCCTTTTCCTCAATCAATTTTCTCCCATACTCATAGCCTATTTCAAACGCCTTTAAATTAATTTCCTCGGTACCCGGAGGTACAGAAGTCTCTACGGCCTCTCGTGAAGCCTCAAAAGAAGTGATGCCTGTCGTGGCAGAAAAGAAACCAACGGTAATGATATTCATCACAATTTTCCGCCCCATTTCTTCGGCCAGGCGGGTTGCCGGAATAGCATACAATTTAACACCTTTCGGAACCTTTTCGGGCTGGACAAGATCTTGTTCAACCAGCATAACTCCCCCGGATTTTAATTCGCCCCCGAACCGATCAAAGGCATCCGTTGAGAGGATTATTGATACCTCAGGTTGAATCATGTATGGATAGAGTATCTGTGATTTGGAAATTAATAATTGGGCGGAGCAGGAACTTCCTCTGGCTTCCGGACCAAAACTCTGTATTAACGTCGAAAATTTATTGTCAAAAATGGCCGCAGCTTTACCAATGATATAACCCGCCAGAATAATACCCTGTCCGCCAAACCCGGCGAGCCGGATTTCAATGTTTTTCTTCATCTTCTACCCCGTAAGGTTTAAATTTATCTCCTAATTGGGATTGCAGGTATTCATTATACTTCTGCAAATAATCAGGCCGGTCAATATCAACAAACTTCCCTACCTTTATTTTACTCTGAAATTGAATATCCACATCTTTTGGGTCTGCCCCATGGCTGATAACGGCATTATCATGATAGAATTTCATTAAATCTAATCCCGATCCCAGTTTATTTCTACGTGCATACAGGGTCGTACAGGGACAAATGACTTCGACAAAAGAAAAACCTTTTTTCATCATCGCCTCGGTCATGGCAGTGGTCAGGCGGCGTACTTGAAGGACTGTCCAGCGGGCCACATACACAGCACCACAGGAGGCAACCAGAGCGGGAAGGTTAAAGGGATTTTCATAGCTTCCGTAGGGTGCCGTCGAAGCCACAGCCGTGAGCGGAGTAGTTGGGGCCACCTGTCCGCCAGTCATGGCATAAATAAAATTATTAATACAAATAATCGTAATGTCAATGTTACGACGTGCAGTGTGGATGAGATGGTTTCCACCAATGGAAGAGAGATCTCCATCCCCGCTCAGTACAATAACTTTCAGCTTTGGATTGGCTAATTTCAATCCAACTGCAAAAGGAATTGCCCGACCATGGGTGGTATGGAAGGAATCCTGTTTGATATACCCGGCAATACGTCCACTGCATCCAATCCCGGAAACAACACAGACATCTTTTCGGTCAAATCCTGTCTTTTTCAACGCCTCTATGAAACAGGTGACCGCTGTCCCTATACCACAGGTTGAACACCAGATATGTGGAATACGGTCCATTCGCAACCAGGATTCCAGGGGATGCTCATGAACTTCTACCTTTTTTCGTTCCTTTTTAACCGGTTTCTTGATTTTTTCTGGCTTTTCAATCGTATCAACTTTCATTTATAAGCCTCCTGAATGGCTTTGAATATATCCTCCGGATTATGCACCGTTCCCCCACCATGGGGGACGAGTATAGATTTACACTGACCTGCTGCACAACGTTCAACCTCAAGAACAATCTGTCCATAATTCATTTCAGGTACGACAAAGGCTTTTATTTTTCCTGCCAATTCCCTGATTCTTTTCTCAGGAAACGGCCAGACAACTAAAAGCCTGATGCGTCCCAGATTTTTTATTCCGCTTTCCTCTGCCATTTGAATGGCTCGTAAAGCCACCCGGGAAGTGATACCATAGGAAATCACAATCACTTCTGCTCTTTCTGTGTTTTCTTCATCGAGCATGATGATATCATCAACATTCATTTTGATTTTATCAATCAGCCGCCGAACACACGTTTCCTGTGTCTTCCAGTCCATCACCGGATAGCCCTTTTCATCGTGGGTTAATCCAGTGACATGGAACTGATAACCCTGGCCCGCTTTAACCATATCCGGTACAAGATTTTCACCATACTCAAAGGGAAGGTAATCATCTGGTTTTTTATCTGTATATTTGCGTTCATCAATCATGATTTGGTCTGCCGAAGGGATAACAACTTTTTCCGTCATATGACCAACACATTCATCCATCATAAAGAATACCGGCACCCTGTATTTTTCGGATAAATTGAAAGCCGTAATCACCAAATCAAAACATTCCTGGGGTGAATTGGGACAAAGGGCAATAATTTCGTAATCTCCATGAGAACCCCACTTGGCCTGCATCATATCAGCCTGACCGGGCAAGGTGGGTAAACCGGTTGAAGGTCCACCTCTCTGCACATTGACTATCACACACGGGGTCTCCAACATGACCCCCAGTCCAATATTTTCCATCATTAACGAAAATCCCGGTCCCGAAGTAACGGTCATGGATTTTACACCGGCCCATGAAGCGCCGAGTATGGCTGCCATGGAAGCAATTTCATCCTCCATTTGGATAAAAAAACCATCGACCAGGGGGAATCTTTCCGAGATTCTTTCCGCGACCTCTGTGGAGGGTGTAATGGGATAACCGGCCAGGAAACGGCAGCCGGCAGCGATAGCCCCTTCCGCACAGGCCTTATCACCATCCAGATAATGAGCACCTGTTAAAACACCTTTAGGATCAGCTTGCATAAATTGGCTCCTTTTCATCCTGTAAAATAACATATATAGCGAATTCAGGACATAACATTTCACATAATTGACAATGGACGCAGTTCTCTGGATCTACAACGATTGGTGGATGGTATCCCTTCGAATTAAAGTCAGAAGAGAGCTCAAGAATGTCTTTGGGACAATATTCAACACAGAAACTGCATCCTTTACATCTTTCATTAATAATGTGAACCTCTCCGGTTGGTATCCGGACACGGTTTACATCCAAGGGTGTACGCCAGTATTTCATGGATCCCCCAGTGATTTGTACTATGAGTGAATTTTCCGCCTGCGTAAAGACTGGATCAAACGAATTGTAAACAATTTGCTGAATCAGTATTTCTGTACAGTCCGATTTGCCGAGTTAATGAAGTGGTGTAGATTTCGAATGAAGATGTGTATGAGATTCAGGGATCAGTCCTATATGATCATCATGATCATTGATTTCAATTGAACCAAAGTCCGATGGTTCATTACCAGTCTCGATGGGATTATGCGCTTCAGACAAACCGTTAATCCATATTGAGTTAGAACAGATTTCCGATGTGTATACGGCTTTAATATAGGACATATTGCTCCAATTGTCAATCGCTTTGTATTGCAAAGGAATCTACTGGGTTTGGATGATTGATGCCATATATTCGATTCTCGTTTGAGACACGGGATATGGGATGGAATTGGGAATTGGGAATTGGGAATTGAAATTTGTTTGGAATTTAGTTTTTAGAGAATAGGATTTAGTATCGGGTATCAGGCAAAATGTAAGCAAACTGATATTTATATGGATTTCAGCGACAATGCAATGTATATTACCTAAAATCTAACATTTTTTTGCTGATTATACCTATTCATACGACGACACCACTATTCCGCCGCTATGGTCCGAACAGTTTTATAAATTAAATAAATATATGAGACCACTCTAAAAAGTGAATAAACTAAAATAGTCATTCTGCCCGCCTTTGGCGCGGGACTTCTTTTTTTTGATTGCAGCATCGCTGCGGTATGCTATTGCAGTCGGAAACTTTGTTTTTTTCGCCTCAGCGAATCGCCTCGGGAGATTAGCAAAGTTTTACAAAATGGATATACTAATTTAACGCAAAGATCGCAAAGATTTTTCTCGCAGAGCCGCAGAGGCGCAGAGAAATAATTTTAATAATATTTTTTTAATCCGTGTTAATCAGTGTAATCCGTGTACAAAATCTTTTTTTGTTTGCAGCCGAGGGCTGCGGTATGCTATTGTAGCCAAAAACTTTGTTATTTCCGCCTGGCGGATCGCCTTGGGAGATTAGCAAAGTTTTTACAAACTGAGAAGAAATTTGATTGCAGCCAGAGGCTGCGTTATGAATAGATCAGGATAGATTTACTAAACCGGGAGAGTCTATGGAAAATTATCCGAAGGTAGTCAAATTAAAAGGCGAGGAATCAGCCGTTTTGCGT
>SDBT01002794.1_pt1 | contig 30564 bp, 30 predicted proteins | sample 2277101 | NCBI WGS metagenome assembly SDBT01 (sample SAMN10404973, study PRJNA504765) | marine sediment metagenome | isolation source: marine sediment core GS10_PC15, 103 cmbsf | place: Arctic Ocean: Southern Knipovich Ridge | collected 2010
ACAGATAAATCATGGTTGCTATCTTAAAAACAGGGTAGACGATGTATCTTGCGCTGCTTGCGGATTTTCTGCTCATTGCGAGATATCTCTTGCTTATGATCTGGATCCCGGAGCGATAAAGGCTGCAAGGGATATATTCTGGGGAAGTTAGCCTTAATTTATCATAAGAATGTCTTTCTTCAAATATATTTGAATAGAATTTTCCAAATAACATAGAAAGTGAGTCACAGGATATTGAGCATAATGATAAATATTATTAATAATACGATACTGACCGCCCCCAATATTGCACCTGCCATATAAACCCCTTTACCTTTGCTAATATACAGACCCCTGTAAGAACCTATAAAGTCTTTTATTCCGAACACCATTGATACTGCCGATGTGCCAATTGCAATAACTCCCATAAGCAGGATCAGAAATAAAAAGAAAACATACCTCGTGAAATCCTCCTGGGCGTCCAGAGTCTGCAGAATATTGATTCCGAAAGGTTTATTGGGGATCAAAAGGAAAAAAGTAAAGCCACATATGACTGACAAAATCCCCAGCACCAGTGATTCGATTGAGAATCTATCCTTTATTTTATTATTAACTTTTTTAACCATAGCACAAAATAGATTATTTAAAGCCTATCTATATAATATCAGTTAATAACAGAAGGAAAAGTTAATGTTTGTATTAAGAAAGTAGTTCTCTTCAGATTTGCCGGGGAGAGGCATGATAAGGATGTTTTTGAGTGATATATTATTTAATATGGATACCTTCAAGTTCCAGTAGTTTCTCTTTAAGGTCTGGGCCTGCCGAAAAACCACCAAAGCTTCCATCACTTTTAATTATCCGGTGGCAGGGTACCAGGATCAGGACTGGATTTTTACCCATGGCATTCCCAACAGCCCGGTAAGCCTGCGGCTTCCCACAAATCTCCGCTATTTCTCTATAACTGGATGTCTTTCCAAATGGGACTTTGGAAGCTGCTTCCCATACTTTTTTCTCAAATTCCGAACCTACAAGAAAAACAGGTTCTAATGCCATATCCTTCAAGCTGCCCTCCATATAATCCAATATTTTCTTTTCAAGAATGGGAAGCTTTTTCTCATTGGCTGATATATTATCAAGATTTTTTCTGCTGGTGCTTATCTTTTTAATATAATCTTTTAGTGAACCTGAGTTGGTGCTTATGGATACTATTCTCTGGCCCTCTTTGCCATCTATCCACAAATAATACAGGATTCCGATTTTTGTCCTAAAGCTGGATTTATTTATAATCATTAAAGCCGCTCCGGTATTATACTATATTAGAATTAAGTAAAATCGAACTTTCAGGAGGTCGGTCCCAAGTCATGCATAAACCTATAAAACAGCCTTATTCACTCAGGCAATTTACCCTCAAGACACGATTATCTTTACTTATTACCGGCTGTTTAGCCTGATAAAATTCTCGATTGAACGGTCATAAGTGCGTTCTGCCTTGCTGTCAAAATAACATGCTGGCAGTTCTCCTGCATTCCTATGATATACTATGCATTCGCAGCATATTCCTTTACGGGAACACGGCTCATAAGAACAATTACAATTTTTTAGATTCCTGTCTTTACTGCATTCCAAAAAAATCCTCCCCTATATTAATACTCAATACCTTTTTTAGCTTTTATGCCTTTGCTGTAAGCGTGTTTTATATGCAATAATATTATTTATCTCATCAAGGATTATCATATCATATTTACTGTTGTTTATTCTCTCATAAAGCACTAAAAAAGTTTTGTAGCATGAAATGTCAATTATTTTTTAAATTTAGTGATGCTACAAGTTTCTTATATGCTCAATTCTTATTATTGTTGATGCAATGGAGTATTAGGAGAAATGATTAATATATTTTTATCCAGATTTTTATTTTTTGGAATTGAGATAAGTTGAAGGTGTGGGATTAGCGGAATTCGGAAAAAATCCTCCGGATATATGCAGCTCAGTCCCTGTCACCTGGCTTGAATAATCAGACAATAAGTAAAGTACACCTGGTACATTGTCTTCATTTGTTTGAAGCCTGCCCATGGGCATTGTTCTTTTTGCCTGTTTATTAAACCAGGAAATATCGTGACCCATACTTTTAAATAATCTGATCTCATTCGGGGTTGCCACCCAGCCCATTGTTATCCAGTTTGCCCTGATATTTTTCCCTGCATAATTATTTGCTATATGCTTGGTCAGTGTCAGGACTGCTCCTTTTGAACAGGAGTAAGCTGACATATCAATTGAACCACCATAAGCCATGGTAGATCCTATGTTTACAATTGAACCACCCTTCGACCTTAACATCAACTTTAGAGCAAATTTACAACAAAAAAATACAGATTTGAAATTTGTATCAAATATGTCATAAAAAGTCTTTTCTTTAATTCCTGTTATTGTTCCCCTGGTGGTTATCCCTGTATAATTCACCAGTCCGTCAATTTTTCCAAAATTATCTTCTGCAGAACTGATAAGTTTTTTACAATTGCTGACTTTTCTCATATCTGCCTTTGCAAAAATAGCCTCAGAGCCTGCATCTTTAATTTCTTTTAAGAGGCTTTCCCCTTCCTTTTCATTTCTTCCACTAAAGACAATTTTTGCACCTTCCTTACCAGCTGCAATGGCAACAGCTCTTCCCAGTCCCTTCGTTCCTCCATTGACTACAATTACCTTATCCTTTAGCAATAATTTCATTAATATCCCTCTTCTTTGCAAAGATGTTTTATGTAATCAGCTTTCCTGCCAGATCTTCCTTATAAATTCTACTGATTTATTAACTCCATATATGCCCATTCTGCTATTTTCTTCGATATTTATCCAACCATTAAAACCATTTTCTTTAAGTATTGAGAAGATTTCTTTAAAAGGAGTAAGTCCTGTTCCAAGCAGCACATGATTTAATTCTCCTTTTGTAGAAGTATCGGCAGCATGAATCGTCTCCACTCTATTTACAATCTTTTTTAGCAGGAATATAGGATCTTCTCCAAGAGCAATACTATTTGCCGTATCGAAATTTATTCTTATATCAGTATCACTTATGCCCTCCACTATTTTTAAAAAGATGTCTGAAGGTCCGCTAAAATCCGTATAGTGCCAGGAACCTGGTTTGGAATGATTTTCATAAAGCAGCTTGACTCCATATTTGGCTGCAATAGGAACAGATTTTCTAAGGTATTCAACAGCCAGTACTATTCCTTCAGCTGCCATGATCCCGGGATGGGCTTGTCCTGCAAGCACCCTCAAATATCTTGCACCTATCTCCGAAGAAAGGGCAATATCACGTCTAAGATAATCAAATTCCCTTTCCCGCTGTAGCTTATCAGGGTGAGTAAAATCTGGATATGCAGTTACCATCACCACTTTCATCCCGGCTTTGGAAAGTTCTTTTTTTATTTCATTAAGATATACAGGTGTATGATTCTTTATAAAGATAGTACTCAGGTCGATCCCATCAAGCCTGGCTTCTTTTCCTATCCTGGCCCACTGGCCAATAGTCATTTTCCCACTTACAATATCATCATAAAAGGAAACTGGAATACAACTTACTTTCATTTTCACCTTTCTCTTTCAATGTATAGTATGGATCATATAAGTGTTTCTATTACCTATAATATCCTGGGAAGATCCATTACATTTACTGCGCCATTCTTTGTAACATAGACATTATCTTCTATCCTGATCCCGCCTAGTTGTTTATCATAAAGACCTGGTTCCAGTGCGAATGCCATACCCTCTTGTATTATAGAATCTGAATTAGAAGTTATCATGATACCCCATGAATTCCCTACCGGATGACCCGTATGGTGTATAAATTCTCCATCATGGCCATAATCTCTGAAATGCTCTCTTACTTTTCTGTCCACACTATTTGCAGGTATCCCGGGCTTTATATTATCAATTGCTATGTCCAAAGCTTCTTCAACTATCTTGCATCTTTCGGTCATTTCTTTTAAAAGAGGATCTTTTGCAAAAGGTCTGCATATATCGGCAAAATATCCTTTATAGATCGGACTATAATCTACATCTACTATATCATTGGATCTGATGATCTTCTGAGAATCAGTAGCTCCCATCTGACAGCTTCTGGCACCACTGGCCACACTGCTTCTAACAAAAAAGCCATCCACACCTGACTTCCTCATATGGTATTCGGCATATGCTGATAATTCATTCTCAGTTATGTCTTTACTGGATCTTTCCAGAAACTCTTTCGATTTTAAAACCCCTGACTCTGCTATTTTTGCAGCTTTTTTTATCATACTTATCTCTTCATCGGTATTGATGGAAAATATACCGTTTAGCTCAGATGTAAAATCAATAAATTGATGATCTTTTAGATTTTCTTCAAAATACTTAAATAATTTCACCGGAGTATTTGAAAGGTCCAGTCCTATTCTTTTATCCGGCTTTTTAAATGATCTAATATATTCAACTGTCCGGGCAAGATAATCTTCTTCTACATCACTTTTTTTATCTATCCCTATATTATAAGGATATACCCCGTTTATATTTTTTAACCATGACTGTTCTCCCACAATACCTACAGAATCCTGATGTGTGAACACTTCTGGTTCACCACTGTCCTTGAGTAGGCATATAAAAGGTATCCTTGTGAATATAAGGTGTTCAAAGCTTTTTGGCTGGGATAAGATAAGAAAATCTATCCCACCTTCCCTCATCTTTAACTGGATCTTTTTTGTTTTTTCCCTTCCGGTCTTCTCCAATACTTTCATATAGACCCCCTGCTCTCTAATTTTTGATCAGCTCTTCCTTATAAGCTCCAAAGCTGTCTCCACAAGTACATCTCCGGCTTTTTCAGATAGCATACTGGCTCCTACCTCATAACCTCCCTGTCTGGTAGCTTCTTGTGTGCAGACATAACCGGGAAGGCATCCATTGACAAGCTCCACTACTATCGTCTTTTCAAATGGAGACTTCTTTTGTATATCAAGTCCGAATTCTACGAATATTTCTCCCGGAAGTCCCACTATTCTGGTCTTCCCTATAGTAAGGACCTGCACCTCAGCCGGCAGCTCATCAGTTTCTAGTGATATGGGAATATTATTATTTTTTAGTTTTATATAGCCCAGGGTATTTTCTGCTCCGAGATTTTTAAGATTTGCATTCTGGATTTCTAAATATGAAGCTCCCTCGCTTTGCAATCTCTCCCACTCAAGCTTCGTCTTTTCTGAAAATTTCTTTGCATCTTCCTCGGGCGGCAGCTTTTTAAGAGGGAGGTTGATCTCCTTTGAGATCACTTTTAGCTCTGCTTCTTTGCTAAAATTGATACTATTAATAATACTTTCCACTTCTGAACCGATTATATGGCCTATCCTTTTAGCTTCCTCAAAATCCTGACCCTTGCGGAAATACCTGGTACTTTGGTCTCCGGAAGTTCCCTGCATAAAGAGCAGGTTCATATCCGGTATTTTCTGCATAAGGTATTCCCTTGTATACCCGGGAAAGTCTGCCGTGACAAGAGTGCTGTCCTCATGTATGACTGTGGGGTGTAGCGCATATTTAACCATGGCTGCTCTTAGTGTATTTTTATCTCTTATAGCAATTACCCAGACTTTTGGATCAGACGGGCCCCCGGGATCCCTGCGGTTTCCACCTATTCCGCTTTCCTTACCGCAGATCGTAAAACCTGTTCCTATATTTGCATCAAAAGTATTGGAATAAGCCTGTATTACAAGGTCGGTTAATTTCTCGACCAGTCCATCCACATAGTCTTTATCTACATCCAGCCCCTGTTCGAGAGCTTCCATATCCAGTCTTCCGGCTGCCCAGGGTCCGGAGTGGGTATGTGATACTGAGATAAAAATATTATTTTGCGGAATGGAAGTTTTTTTGCTTATTGCATTTCTGACTTTCTTTACATATTTTTTTGATAAAAAAAGCAGGTCCATTGCCATAATGATTATCTTTTCTTTCCCATCATCCAGATATATACAACTTGCATATAGAGGATCATGGACTCCTGTATTATAGCGTGGGAAATGTGGATATCCTGCAAGCTCAATTCCCTTTTTAGGTGATATATCTATAATCGATGTTCCTGCTATCAGCATATTTTATTCCTTTCTAAAATCTCTGTAAATTTCTCCAATACGGTCTACTACCTTTCTATATAGCTCTTTTTGATCCCGGTAATATTCGATCTTTTCTTTTTCGGGTTTTTTGTTTTCAAGGACTGAGACTATATTCTGGTGTAAAAGATCACTATACCCTTTTCTAATATTGTTTCCATACCTTGCTATCAAGTAATTTCCCAGTATTTCAAAGGAGGTGTTTTCCATTACCGCATACTCGAGTTCGAGTATGCTTGCCTTCATTTCATTCCATATATGGTTCCGGGCACCTCCGCCTATGACCTTTATCTTTTCAAGCTTGTCTCTTTTTAAATGGTCAAGCTCTAATATCTTGCTGTATATAAAGTCATATTCAAAACTCATGCATTTAAGCATTGCAGTATAAATGCTGTCAAGATCATGGTTCCATTTAAGTCCGTAGAAAGTGCCTTCATAATATGGCTGCGGTGGAGCTGTCCTTCCACCAATATGTGGTATAAAGTATAAACCTTTTGTATCCTTTGCTTTTTTAAGTCTGCTGTCATCATAGCTGAATTTTTCTATAAACCATTTATACAGATAACCTCCTACGGCTACCACTGCCAGCTGATAATAAATATCCTCAATTCCAGAATATATTAATGATATTATTTTACCTTCTATATCCGGAATAAACCGGTCGGTGGCTAAGCCCAGAACGGTATAGGTTCCCGCTACATCTACAAGATCTCCTTTTTTAAGCACACCAGCTCCTATAAATCCTGCTATCTGGTCTCCTATCCCTGCAAGGACTTTTATATCGTTTTTTGAACCAAATCTTTGTTTTGTTATAATTCCGACCTTCCTGTATGGCCGGACTATCTCCGGGAGCTTGGATATGTCAAGGTCAAGGTCTTCTATAATATTTTTATTCCATTCTTCCTTATCTATGTTTGCCAGACCATTCATGGCAAGCACACTATAATCGGTAAATGCTCCATCCCCTGAAAGTCCTGCCAATCTTCCCGCTACATAGGTAGTAAGGTTTATAAATCTATAGCTCCTCTTATATTCCTGGGGGAACTCGTTTTTTATCCATTTTATCTTGGCTGCCATAAAGGGGACACCTCCTGATGAACCCCTTATTCTTGATGCCATCTTATCTTCTATGTGACCCAGGTACTTATTAGCTCTTGTATCGACTGAATATGTCCAGGGCATCACTACTTCCCAGTTTTTATCGACCGAAAGTATACCAGCCATTTGTCCGCTGCATATGAGACTATCTGCATTTTCAAAGTCTCTTTTGTATTCTTTTCTTATTTTTTCTATCTGCCTTACAACAGCATCATAATACTCTTCAGGTTTCTGTATAACAGAATCACCCTCGTAATATGATACCGATTTTTCTGAATTCAGATAAATGATTTTTCCTCCGGTGCCTACAAGAGCAGATTTTATCCTTGTCGTTCCCAGGTCAAAACAAAGGAAAGTCCTGTCATCATTATTAACTTTTTTACCTGACATATTTTTTACCAGTCATATCTTTAACTATTTTATGAAATTATCCCTGAAAGACTTTATATCTTCACTAGACTTAAGGACATTGAACTCCAGCTTGAAATCTACAGATTCTCCGGGCTCTATAAATTTGAGGTTCCCATTTTCCCTCTCTGTTTTCCTTCCGCCCACAGGGCTATTGCATGGTTCTATACCACATACGTATTCTCCCATCCCCATCTGCTTCCATTGCGTCAAAAGCGGGAGTGTATCCTTTTTAAACCTCATCCATATTCCAATGCCGTTTCCTTTATTAAAACCTTCATTTACAATTGCAATATTTGAATAACCCTTGCTGTCAGCACTAATATCATGGAAATATACTTTCTCTTTAAAACCACGTATGGAGGGTGAGAATTTATTGAAATCCTCATAACCATCTTTAGCTTCATCATCCCTTGGGGTTACTTTGGCTTTTGCTTCAAGCAGTTCTGATCCATCATCAACAATAGGAAAGCCTATATTTACATGATACAGCAACATAAGCGGAGAAGTCTCGCTTCCAATATTCTCTACAGTATCCTCAACGATTATTTTTGGTTCATCCATCCAGGTGGTTATCTTTCTTGACAGTTCAAGCTTATCACCAAAAACCCGGGATTCCCTTACTTTTCCCTGTACCCACATCTTATAGCGATCACCATCCCAGCAGCCATCTGCCAGGACTTTTTCAGCACCTATATTAGAAATTCTTCCGTGGAGACCAAGGTCTTCTCCATTATCTACCGATGGAGGACCCATCGTAGTAAGTCCACAGGTTGTGATGAGGCCGCCATAAAAGGTCCTCAGCCACTCTATACCCCTGCTTTCATAATATACGGGTGAAGTATCTCTTGTAGCTGACCTCCATGCTATTGGTATAGATTTATATGAAAAATTAGAGATATCCATTCCCCTATCCGGAAGTACTGTGAAGTCTAATCCGCATGGGCTTTTAAGATCAATTGCCCTGACCCCGCGGCTTACTCCATCAGTAAGTTCATAGTATTTAACTCCTCCAAGCTGGCTTATATCACCTGTTTTTTGCTGGAGCTCTTCCTTTGATATTTCTTTTCCAAAGATTTTCATATTGTTCCTTTCCTTTCCAGCCGGATGATTGTTTGTTCCGGATGCTAATATTTATTAATTGAAGGCCTATTTAATCTAATATCTGCCTTAAGTATAATTTAGTATACAGGCAGGTAAAGCAGCTTGCTATACCAATATGGGATAATTTCCATATTTTTTAGCTGCCCAGTAATAGGTAAAGACATTTCCGACAGCCCTCTCAGAAGGCTGAACACAATGTGCAGTGCAGAAGATAAAGCCTCCTCCAGGAGCAACAGTCCTTATTCTTTCCCTGACCTCGCTTACTACTTCTCCCGGTGATCCAAAAGGCATCACATGCTGCACATCTACCCCGCCCCAGAAGGAAAGGTTTTTACCATACCTTTTCTTAAGGTCTCCCGGATTCATGCAGGCGGGCTGGACTGCCTCAAGAATATCTATGCCGATCTCAATAAAATCAGGGATCACGGGTTCGGCAAATCCATCTGTATGATATGCAATCAATACATCTTTATCTATTTTTTTCACTTCATCAATAAGATAACCATAGATGGGTTTGAGAAGCTTCCTGTATTGTACAGGTGATATTATCATACCTTCCTGCATCCCCACATCATCACCAAACCAGATTATATCTGCGCCTATCTTGATCATCTCCCTGGCGACAGCCAGGTGGTAATCTGCGGTCTTATACATCAGCTCTACGGCAAAATCAGGATCCAGGGAAAGATCCATAAGGAAATTATTAAAACCGCGTAAATACCAGGCAGCTTCAAATATTGTAGCCGGGGCAGCAGCTATTATGGCATATTCTTTTCCGTATTTTTCAACCAGTATCCTATGTTGAGAGTAATTCTCATCTTTTAAAGGATCAGGAAATTTATAGCTGTCGTAATTCTTTCTATCTGAAAGGGGGTGTGAAACCATCTCGGTATAAGTACCCTTTCCCTTTCCTTTTCCGTAATCTACCCTGCGATAACCTATTCCCCAATTGTCATAGAAAACTTTACCGGCATCCTGGGTCACCTCACTGAAAAGGACTCCAGGAATGTTTGATATACCGCGGTATGTCATAAGTAGGTCATTTTCCATTTCAATATCAAATATATATGGATCTGATCCTGTATCTAAACCAAGTATCCTGCTTAACTCTTTAAATACTTCTGGAGTATAAAACAAATATCTGGGTACTCTATCAGGTTCCCTGTGGGCCATTGCCGTAAGTACTCTTTCTCTGGAATTCATCAGTCCTCCAAATCATTTATATTTTGAACACCCGCATCCTGGAAAATATGATTATTTCTTATCGAATCTTTCTATTTTAAGATATGGGATATATTTACATGCTTCTTCCAGAATATCAGCACAGTTATCATATACAACTGAACTATGGTGTATATATGGCCCCTGTATCAGGGTTTTTTCCCAGCAAGGCCAATCATCGACTTCCATCCATGCATAGAACTCATTTGTATGCGGTCCGGGAACCGTATGCCCCTCGCCACATCCCAATCTGTAATGACCATCATCCCCATCAAAACGTGCAAGCGTAAGAGGACCATCCATAAGCTTGAATTGAAGGGAAACAGCTGGAAGATCTTTTAGTATCCACGGCGGGGACATCTTTACTTTTGAGTCGGGATCCTTCAGGGATAGCGGGGCTGATGCATGCCATAAAAGTACTGCATTGTCATTTTCCGGGTGTCTTATTGTTATGTCAGGAAAAAAGCTTGGCATGTCATTATGGGATGCAGCTTCAAGGATGATTGAAGTCACAGCACCATGTATATCCGACTCTTCAATAATTGGAAAATTATCATTGATCTGAGAGTATGCAAGACCACACCCGCCTCCCAGTGCATCCTGAAGGGAGGTAAAGGATTTTATAGATATTGCATCAAGTTCTTCTGCATCTGCAAGATTGATGAGCTCATCACGCAGGGCTAGAGTATTTAAAAGGGGTTCATCTGAGGGCAAACCTTCTACCTCCAGCCATTTTTTAATATCGATTAATTCCTTCTTATACTTTGGCTGATCTTTATTTGCCCTTGCTTTTACTTTGCCTATAAAATCATACATATCAACAGGAAGAACCTCTATTCCAAATCTGTCCAGAAGTTCTGATTCATTTATTATCGTAGTCCAGAAGAAATCTATCCGTACTCCTATCTGTGCAAGCTTCATAGTCTTCAATACCTTTACCACAGTCGCAGACCTGACAAAATCCATAAGACCATTCTTGAATATATCTTCATCAATACGGCAGTTTTCTATATAGGTAAATGGTACTTTTAGCTTATATAGCACCTTTGAAGAAGCAAACATCCCGCACAGGCTGTCTCTTAGTCTTGAACCATCAGGAAGAGGTGCTTCATCTCTTGGACCCCATAGTAGCGTTGGGACATTCAGTTTTTTTGCTATCATAGCCGCAGCACCTTCAGTGCCGAAGTTACAGTGAGGGATAAAAAGTGCGTCGACCTTCTTTTTCTTCATATCCTCTACTACCAGGTCGACATGTTTCTGGTCCCTGACTATCCCGTCAGGAAGGACATCCTCTATGGTGGTGTATTTTACTTTCCACTTATCCAGCTTTTTAAAGATCTTATTTTTCTGTATTAAAGCGTCCTCATGGGAAAATACAAATTTTCCTATAGGCACTACACCTAAAAGGGCTTCTTTTTTTCTTATTTTGGTGGTCATAATAACTCCTTTAAAAACTATTAACAAACAAGATCGATCAAATTATTCTCTATTAATATCTACTTTGTACTATAAAATTTTTACTGATCCATAATAATTTATATTCCAGGATCGATGGACTTATCAAAAGGATATAATGGTCTTGAAATATTTTTAAATTTAAAAAGTCCGAGGTCGGAGGAAGAAAGCCCTGGATGCTGGATCATTGCGATCCTATCAGCTATATTTTTAAAGGCATATCTAAAACCAACCGGAGACTTCACGACAAGCATCCTGAAATCAAGAGGATCAAGACCAGCATTTTTATAAACAGTCTCTTCATAAAAAGGTCCATTTTTTTCAGAAACCAGGATATTTATATTTCCAGTCCCGATTATACTCATCTTGCCCATGTCAAAGAAGTTTTTCCCAATATGTCCATCAATGGAAAACTTTCCATCTACAATATTTTTAACAGTTCCTTCTATTTTTACCGGATCGCAATAAATATTATCCATTTTCCCGCCGAGCATCCCGCTTATTTTGTTTCCGATACCGGAATTAATTGATTTTTCTACTATTTCCGGATCTATAAAACACAGGAGTACGGGAAAATCTATAGTGCTTTTTAGCATTGCCTCCAGAATAATAGTATTATCCCCGGGTGAGCCTGCCGTGGTTGCATCTGAGTCCGAGACTACCATCAATCCCTTTTTCATCTTTTTAGCCTCTTCTATTGCTTCTTCAGGGCTAAGCTCATCAAGAAAAAATTCTTCCTTTAACTGCCAGGCATATCTTGCGATCTTTTCTGCCAGTGGTTGAGGGTCTATTTTTCCCTTCTCCGAATAGACTACTGCACTCCAGCCCAGTTCCGGTACATCCAGCCAGGGCTGCACTGGAAATAATGAAGCACCTTTTACTCCCTCAATGTCTTCAATTTCCTTGATCTTGTCAAAAAGCTTTTTAAACGGACCTGTACTAGAATCATGAGCTCTTGCCGGAGTTATGAGGGGCAATTTTGAAAAACCCCTGTCCGGCACGATCTTTTTATTTAATATCTCGAGTAATATTTCGGCAGCTTTTTGGCCGGTCCTGAAAAGGTCGATATGGGGACAGGTATGATATCCTTCTATATAATCAGCAAATTTAAGCATCCTGGCAGTAATATTTGCGTGAAGGTCACAGGATATGACTACCGGTATATCCATACCCACTTCTTTTTTTATACTTTCAAGGATATCTCCCTCTACATCCAGCTGACTGTCCGATGCCATGGCTCCATGAAAGGATACCAACACCCCGTCAAGCGGAAGATTTTTTTTGATATATGAGAGTAGTTCACCTTTTAGATATTTAAAAGTATCAGGTTCTACATTACCTTTTGGCCATGACCATGCCCTGATTGTGGGTATTATTTTTATGTTCTTTTGGTGAGCTAATGTTTTTATAAAGCCGCCAAGTTCATTGACCTCTGAAAACTTACTTCTGATCTCATCACCATAATAAAGACCGAATTGCTTGAAGTCTTCCAACACTGTCTTTACTGGTGAAAAAGTATTCTGCTCTTGCCATACCTGGCCGATCGCTATTTTTAAATCAGGCATCTATATCCTTTCATGGTTTTATATCTTAAAAAACTTATTTTAATAAACCTTTAAGATAATCAAATCCTTTCCTGGCCATTATATCCGGCTCATAATCATATACCCTCCATATTGCTCCGGGGACCCTTATATCCTCTACATGCGGATGAGCTATTTCCAGATCAATATTATGTCCATATCCTATTTTAATGAGACCTTCAAACATTGCATTCCAATCCACAAGCCCGGTACCGGGGGTGCCCCTATCGCTTTCAGGTGCATGTATATGGAAGAGCTTTTTCCCGGCCATTATAATTGCATCATAGATGTTTTTTTCTTCAATATTTGCATGAAATGTATCCAGCTGGAAGCCTGTATTTTCCCTGTCTATAGACTCGATAAGTACTTTCAACTCTAAAGTAGTATTAATAAAATTTGTCTCATACCTGTTTAAAGGTTCAATGGCTATTTTTATTTTATGTTCTCCCGCATGATCAGAGACTTCCTTTAAAATGCTTACTGCCTGCTCAAAAGACCTTTTCCTCTGCAGATCATCAAATAAATATTTTTTAATACCGGTGGAGTAGATGGGTCCTATAAGATAATCACTTCCCAGCTCCACACAAAGGTCCACACTTTCAAATAAATACCTATAACCCTCTTCTCTTATATCCTTATCCGGGGATAATATGTCTTTTTCATCACCAGTCACACCATCTAAAACACATTTAAGTCCGGTTTTTTCAAGGGCATTCCGGATCTTTCTAATATTTTCAGAAGACCTGTCTACAAGTGCAAATTCTACAGTCTCAAAACCAATATCACTTATCTTTTTCAGTACATCCACCCTGGAGGTATCAAATGGCCAGAACCAGAGTACGGTATTTATACCTAATCTCATATATTAGGACCTTATTTAATTATTTATTGTTCATAAGCAAACTATAGTCCTGGAGCGACAGTAAAAAGGACTTCAGTCATCCCGACACCGAGATTGAAATACTGATGCTTGTATCCTTCAGGTATTAGCATCCTTCCGCTTTCTTCCAGTTCATAGGCTTTTCTGGAGACAGATTTTTCGTCTGCTAATTCACTTAATACTACTACCTGCAGCTTGCCCTTTAAAACCATGAGTATTTCATCACCTTTATGAGTCTCAGGATCAGTATGCTTTCCGGGGGCAATTTCGATCTTGCCCACATGGCATCTTGCATTACTGATATAAAACATAAATTTTGACTCATGGTCTTTCCCATGTATCACAGTAAGAGCATCTTGCGGTTTTATCAGGATATGTCTTTTTTCTTTTCTGGCTTCATCGGTGTTTAAAGGCCAGTTTCCTATAAAATCTTTTATTGTCTTCATAATATACTCCCCTGGTCTTCAGGATTTTCTTTATATTTTACAGCCTCCAGCCTATAGTTAGATACAAGCTCAATATCGCTTTCATCCCACATCGGACCTTCGATTATCGCCACTATGGTAGCTGCTTCGTCTGTAAAATTGTAAACTGTATGCCAGCATTTTGCAGGTATGAGGATGACATCGCCTGCTTCTGCCTGTGTACACTGTCCTGTTTCAGGATTTACCAGTGTAGGCCTGCCTTCAAGCACATAATATGGCTCGTCTCCTGAATGGATATCAGGGGGTTGAAAGGTCTGCCCGGGAGGCACTGTCCATACAGACATCAATATTTTATCCGTGCTGGCAAATATCCTGGGTGCCATCTTTTCCCTGCCAGATCCATATACTGTGACTACATCATCTTTTGGATCAAGTATTACCGGCTTTTTCTTATCCGGGGGAAAGGGATGATTTTCAGCCCAATCCGGAAGACCTGCCGGTCTTTTTTTATCATTCATATTTTCCTCCTCTTTCATTATTGTTTACAATTACTTATAAAACAGTTTGTATTTACCTAATTCAGATCAGGATCTACCATTACTACAGCCTTACCTACTCCGTCCAGTCTCTTTTCGACTACTTCAAAAGCCCTCTCTATGTCTTCAAGCGGGAAAGTATGCGTTATTACTCTTTCAATATCCACTATACCGCTTGATACTATCTTTATACCCCGTCCAAAAGTGTTCTGGGCTCCGGATGCCGTGACCAGCGTTATATCCTTAAAAAGATATTCCGCAAAGTCTATATTGTCCACAGGCTCGATAGGTACGCTGTAAATATTTATCTTGCCCTTATTAGCAACTACTTTTCCCATATTTTCCAGAGAACCCTGTGCTCCAGCTGCCTCAAATACATAATCAGCTCCTTTACCATCCGTCTCTCTCATTACCTCTTTTACAAGATCCTTTTCCCTGGTATTAATTATTACATCCGCACCGATCTCTTTTCCCAGGTCCAATCTGGCCTGGTTTGGGCCGGCAAGTATTATTTTCGATGCTCCGCTTGCTCTGGCAAGCATGGTAAAATGATGACCTGCTACGCCCGGACCCAAAACTGCTACAATGTCTCCCGCTATTACAGGTGCCCTTAGAATTCCGTATACACAGATCGCAAAAGGTTCAAACACTGATGCAGCTTTAAAGGAAAAACTGTCAGGTATTCCAAATACTTTTTCATGAGGAGCTACCATAAACTCTGCGAATCCGCCATTTCTGTGTATTCCTATTATGCTCTGCCCCTTTTCACACTGCACATAACTGCCAGCCAGACATGTCTTGCACTGCCCACATCCAATATTTGGCTCAACTACTACCCGGTCTCCGAGCTTAAAGCTCCCGGGCACATCTGGCCCTAATTTGGTTATAATTCCACCGAACTCATGACCGAAAACTCTATCTTTGCCTATGTCCCATGCCCCTATTTCATATCCCTGAAACATATGAAGATCAGTTCCGCATATTCCTGTAGAATGAACTTTTATCTGTATTTCTTCTTTCACGGGTTCAGGTACTTCAATATCCTCTATCACTATTTTATTAGGTCCTTTATATATTGCAGCTTTCAATTCGATCTCCTTTTTAAAGATTTACAATCACCATGATCTTTATTTAAAAATCTTCTTTATAAAATCATACCCATTTACAGCAATTGCTTCCTGCCCGTCATCATATGTCCTCCATATTGCTCCCATCTCTGCCAGGGGGCTTCCTATCTTTGGATCGCAGCTCTCTATTACTACTGCACTTTCAAAAGATATCTTTTTTAAACCCCTGGCTACTCCTTTCCAGTCTGTATGGCCAGTACCAGGTGTTCCTCTGTCATGTTCCGGGACATGAAGGTGATAGAGGAGTTTACCTGTCTTTACTATTGCATCCTCAAGGTTTTTTTCTTCAATATTCATATGGTATACATCAAGCAGTACACCGATACTTTCCATCCCAATATCTTTTACCAGGTCTATTGCATCATCTGCAGTATTGATAAAACTTGTCTCATAGCGGTTTAATGGCTCAATAGCGATCCTTATTCCCTTATCCGCAGCATATTTTCCCAAATCTTTGAGATTATTCACACATGTCTCCCATGCATTTTTTCTTAAATCAGGTTTTATCATCTCGGGATGGATACCGACCGAATATGCAGGTCCGACAAGTGTCTTCGAACCAAGTCTCCCACAGAGGTCTATTATGCTTTTTATATAATCCCTTCCATTTTTTTGTATATTCTCATCCTGGCTGAAAAGACTTTGATTGGGACCGGGGATGCCGACAAGCATGCTGTCTAGACCATATTCATCAAGAGCATTTTTAATTGCGCTTATATTTTCTTCTGAGTTGTCTTCAATAGACATCTCCACTGAATCATAGCCTATATCCTTGATCTTCTTTAGGAGACTGATATTTTCTTTAGAAAATGGATATACCCAAAGGACTGTATTAAGACCATATTTCATGTTTCCCCTCCACTTATATTTTACAATATTTATTTAGTTTATTTTACTTAAAGCTTTTTCCATGTTTTTCATTTTTTTAAATTCAGGCATCAGTGTCTTATATAGGGATTTAAATCCTTCTGCCAGCTTCCGGTATTTTTTATGTTTTCCCATATCAGGTTCTATCCGGACATGTCTGTCTTTTTTTGTTTTTTGAACAGCATCGGCGCTATCTACATATATGCCTGCACAAAGACCTCCAAGTAATGCTGCGCCAAGTATGGCAGTCTCTTTAAAATCCATTACCTTTAAAACTTTTCCGGTTATATCACTTTTTATCTGCAGCCATATATTATTTCTACTGCCTCCTCCGGTAAATAATAATTCTTTATAACTATGCCCGGAAAGTTGTTCGGCAATCTCAAGATTCTGGCCAAGAGCATATCCTATACCCTCCAAAACAGACCTTGATATATCATCCGCAGAGGTACTTAAGGATATGCCTACAAAGACTCCGCTTGCATCAGAATCCCACCACGGACTTCTCTCTCCCTGCAAATAAGGGAGAAAAAATACTCCTCCGGATCCAGGTTTTGACCCTGAGGCCATCCTGGAAATATATGAATAAAATTCTTTGTCATTTCTTTGATCATCATTATTAAAGATCTTTTTTAACCAGTTTATTGCTGCTCCAGATGTAGAAACCGGTGCATGATATATCCATTTGCCTTCCAGATAAGTCCTGTTAAGAAAGCGGTTTTCAAAATCAGGTGAATCAAGAACGCCTGATAAGATCTCTGAAGTCCCTGAGGACACAAATAACCTGCCCGGTTCTGTTATCCCCATCCCAAGAGCTGAACAAACTGTGTCAGCTGCTCCCGATGCGATGATTATATCCGCATTAAGGCCGGTTTCCTCTGCAGCACGGGCTGTGATCTTTCCAGCAGATCCTTCCGGTTGTATTAAGTCCGGAAGTTTTGAGATATCGAGACCATATTTTCCTATAAGCGTATCGTCCCATTTAAATCCTTCCCTGGTCCTGAAAAAACCTGTAAATGAGGCCTGGGTATGATCAAGTAAAAATCTTCCTGTAAGCCTGTATAAAATATATGTAGTGATATGGCCGAAACAATAAGTGTTCCTATATACTTCAGGTTCATTCTCCTTAATCCATAATATACTGGAGGCTGATATTGCTCCCGAAAGAAGTCTATTACCGGTTATATCAAGAATATATTCCGGATCCACCTCTTTAAGGATATTTTCTACCTGGGAACTGCTCCTGCTGTCAAAATTCATTATTATATCCCTCAGTGGATTTCCATTTATATCCAGGGCGGTCACTGTTGGGCAGGTAGCCGAAAAACCTACTGCACTTATATCTTTTTTGTCGATACCTGCATCTCTGCTACAATCATCGATCGCTGATATAATATTTTCCCAGATATATGAAGGTGAAAATTCTGCAAGGCCGGGAGCTTTGCTTATTATCTGATTATCCCTGCGGGCAATACCCAGAAGATTTCCTTCCGGGTCAAATAATCCGGCTTTTATACCTGTCCCGCCGATATCAACACCCATTAAATAATCATTCATTTTTTTAATAGATCTTTTCCATTTCTTTTACTGCATCATCGATACGGTTTAGTACTTCATCAATATCTTCCAGGGTATGCTGTATTGAGAAACCGTGATGGCACGGCCTCCCGCCATAATCGTGGAAATATACATTTCTCTTAAGCATCAATTCATAGAACTTAAGATTCATCTCAGTATCATTATCAGCACAGTCACGGTACTGTTTGATGATGTCTTTTTGGGTATTAAAATAAAAACCAAAACGCGCACCCAGGCCCTGAGATTTAATATTTAACTTTGAAGTTGAAAATATTTTATCAAGCCCCCCGTAAAGCCTATCTGCAAGCTTGTATATATGTTCATAGAAACCGGGTTTTCTTATCTCATCCATTGAAGCATTGGCCCCCATAACCGGAATAAGATGTCCGGTATATGTACCGCTGTGAGCGCTCTTTCCGAGCGGTGTCATATGTTCCATTATCTCCTTTTTGCCTGCTATCACGCTTAATGGGGTACCTCCTGCGACACATTTACCTATACAGCAAAGGTCCGGTGTCACTCCAAAATAGCCCTGTGCGCAATCAGGTCCGGTCCTGAATGCTGAAAGTATCTCATCATATATTAGAAGTATTTCATTTTCAGTGGCCAGTTCCCTCATCTGCTCCATATATTCCTTATCAGGCACAACGCATCCTATATTGTAATTTATGGGTTCGAGTATTATAGCCGCCAGTCTGTCTTTGTTCTTTTTTACTGCCTCTTCAAGTGCTTCGATATCATTAAAAGGGACAATAGTTATATACTGCTTAAGGCCTTCCGGCATCCCACTTGAAAATGGGACTATATTTGGAGAGCTATAGGGTCCAGCTTCTTCAAGGGAAGGAGCCCAGCTGTATTGAACATAATCGTGGTAGCCATGGAAATGCCCTTCAAACTTGATTATCACATCCTTTCCGGTAAACTCCCTGGCAAGCCTGATCGTATGCATGGTTGCTTCAGTTCCCGAACATGTGAAACGGCAGAGTTCAGCTGCAGGTACCATTTCCACTATCTTTTTTGCGAGCTCACTCTGAAATTCAGTCTCATAAGAACAAAGTATACCCATATCAAGGGCTTTCTTTATTCTTGAGACTACTTCAGGATGCTTGTGCCCCATTATGGACCCGCCATGGGAACAGCACATATCTATAATATCATTCCCATCATAATCTATCAGCATGGACCCTTTTCCCTGTTTGAAATAAAGTGGCCTATCCAGGGCCAGGCTCCACCTGGCAGAAGCAGAACCGCCGCTTACCAGATAATTCTTTGCAAAATCATATAATTTATCACCCTGATCTCTTTTCATAATGATACCTTTCACGATTAATTTTATTCCAGACCCAATACTTCCCTGGCATGTTTTATCCCTCTTTCAGGACTTGTCAGGATCTTTTTTGCCAGACCGCTTTCCATATTTTCCAGAAGTCTTGCCATAGTGCTCTGGGCAAAGACTATAATATCTACTTTATCAGCCAGGTTCTTTACATACTTCATCACTATCCGGTCATGTTCATCCTTATTTCCAGAAATAAGAGCGTCAAATGCTCCAGGGCACAAAGTCCTCTGTATATTTATTTCTTTTCCAACTTCTGCTGCCTTTTTCTCTATCAGCCTGCATGTTGGATCCATAGTAGATTGAAGGGTTGCAGCTACACCTATCTTTGAACCTCTGTCCACTGCTTCCCCGGCCATTTTCTCATCTATCTTTACTATAGGAGTATCAATGATCTGGCGCGCCATATCTGCTACTTCTCCCACTGTTGAGCATACATTGAATATTAAATCTGCACCTGTATCTTCTGCAGCTTTAAAATATGAGAGCATTCTCCTGATGACCTTCCTGTTTATTCTTTTTTCAGCAAGTATTTCCGGGAGCAGGCTGTCATCGACAATATGTACCAGTTTGGCTTCCGGTATTATTCTTTTAAATAATTCTGTTATCCCATCAACGATAACAAAGCTTGTATGTATTACTGCTATTTTCTTCATATTGCACCTTTCCTATTTGTTTAAGATCTTTTTTATCCTACCCACCATATCATCAATTTGCGGTATCACTGCCTCCTCCAGCACATGAGCGTATGGAATGGGACTATCAAGTCCTCCCAGTATCTCGATGGGATGGTCCAGATAATCAAATATACTACCTGCAACTTCAGCGGAAATATATGCACCAGTGCCTGCTTTTCTTGCCGATTCATGTATGATAAGAAGTTTTCCTGTCTTTTTGACTGAATCGATGATGGTCCTGGTATCAAGCGGGGATAGAGTCCTTGGGTCTATGACCTCACAGTTTATACCTTCCTTTTCAAGTTCCTCTGCTGCTTCAAGTGCTTTAAGCACCATGTATGAGACGGCAACTATGGTTATGTCTGTTCCCTGCCGCTTTATATCTGCTTTACCCAGATCGATAATATTTTCTTCTGGTGAGATCCCGCCTTCGGTATTATATAGAAGCTTGTGCTCTATAAATACTACGGCATTGTCCTCTCTGATACTGGCCTTTAGAAGTCCCTTTGCATCATAGGGTGTAGAAGGCATAACAACCTTAAGACCCGGGATATGGCAGAAGAATACTTCAAGACTCTGGGAATGGTGTCCTGCATTTCCCTTTCCGCCACCGCCCTGGGTTCTTACTACCAGCGGGACCTTTACTTTTCCCCCATACATATACCTTATTTTGGCAGCCTGATTGATTATCTGGTCCATTGCAAGTGTTATAAAATCAATATACATTACTTCAGCCACCGGTCTCAGCCCTGTTATAGCAGCACCGACTGCACATCCCACAAATGAATTTTCTGATATTGGCGTATCAAGGACTCTATCACATCCATATTTATCAAAAAGACCCCTGGTAGTACCAAATACTCCTCCCTGGGGACCTATATCCTCACCCATTACTATTACTTTTAGGTCCCGGGCCATCTCCTCATCAAGAGCTTCAGCTATAGCCTGGCTGTATGTTACTTTTTTTGTTTGCATAATACTTGTGTAAAATAATTAAAAATATATATCATCCATTACTTTTTCCTTTGGAAGAAATCTGCTTTTCCTGGCAAACTCTACCGCTTCTTCGAGTTCTTCATCCAGCTCCTTTTTTAGACTTGAAAGTTTTTTCCTGTTTAGTACTTCCCTTAGAAGTACCGTTTCGTATCTTTCTATGGGATCTTTTTTCTTCCACTCTAATACTTCACTCTTATCCCTGTAGACCTGCGGATCTCCGATCCAGTGGCCTTCGTGGCGGTAGGTCTTTGCCTCTATCAGTGTAGGTCCTTTACCGCCTTTGGCATCATCTACAGCTTTCCTTGTAGCTTTGTAGACTTCTTCAACATTATTTCCATCTACGATCTTCCCGGGGATACCATAACCTTTTGCCCTGTCAGCTATATCTTTTACCGAAGTCGAGCGCTCACAGGAAACAGTGATCGCATAAAGGTTATTTTCACAAATAAATACTGTAGGAAGCTTCCACACAGAGGCAAGATTTAAACACTCATGAAAGGTGCCATTATTTGAAGCACCATCACCAAAGAAACTTATACAAACCTTATTGTCATCTAAATACTTTGATGAAAGTGATGCGCCTATTGCCAGCGGTATACCCGAACCTACTATTCCCACAGCTCCAAGTATTCCGATCTCCGGATCAGCAATATGCATCGATCCTCCCTTGCCTTTACAGTATCCAGTCTCCTTTCCAAGAAGTTCTGCCATCATAGGTTTAAGCTTTCCCCCTTTGGCTATACAATGACCATGCCCCCTGTGGGTAGACACTATATAATCATCGGTGTTTAAAGCTCCACATGCACCAACTGCAATAGCTTCCTCTCCAATATATACATGAGTAGAGCCTCTTATAAGGCCGAGAGAGAAAAGCTCCATTACCTTTTCTTCAAATCTCCTGATGGTATACATATGTGAAAAGAATTCAATTTTTCTCTTCTTTGAAATGATCTCCTTATTTATCATACACTCCTTATTTTCCGCCTATTAATTCTGCCATGGCTTTTTCATATTCATCCTTATTTGGAGCTTTCCCATGCCATCCACACTTATCTTCCATATAAGAAACACCTTTGCCTTTTATGGTGTCTGCTATGATGACTGAGGGGAGAACCTTTTTTGACCTTGCATTTTTTATAGCTTCTATTATCTGGCCTATATCATGACCATCTATCCTTTGAACATACCAGCCAAAAGATACCCATTTGTCTTCAAGGGGTTCTATGGGAAGGATCTCCTCATTATATCCATCCAGTTGAAGCTTATTATAATCCACTATTGCAATAAGATTATCCAGTTTGAATTTTGCAGCAGACAATGCTGCTTCCCATAGGACACCCTCATTATGCTCCGCGCAACCGATCATTACATAAGTGTAATAATCCTTTTTTAAATATTTTGCAGAGAGAGCCATACCTACTCCTGCTCCAAGACCATTTCCAAGGGAACCTGTTGTCATATCTATCCCTGGAGTCTTTAACATATCGGGATGTCCCTGAAGTATTCCTTCTATTCTTCTTAATTTCCACAACTCATCTCTTTTAAAGAAACCTTTTCTGGAAAGTGCGGCATACCATATAGGACATGCATGCCCTTTAGACATTATGAACCTGTCCCTGTCTGACCATGAAGGGTTTTGGGGGTCGACTTTCATAAAATAAAAATACAGTACAGTTATTATATCTGCTGCAGATAGTGCACCACCAGGATGTCCTGACTGTGCCTTATATATCATATCTATTACATCTATTCTCAACTCATTTGCAGTTTTTTCTAATTTTTTTATTGTTTCTTTATTGATCTTCATCTATTTGCCTTTTCTTTTAATGACTTTTTTTACTGCATCCACAATATGTCTGGGAGCCATTCCATATTTTTCAAGTAGAAGCCTGTATTCCCCAGAACGGGCAAATGTATCCGGAAGGGCTATCCTTTCCATCGGGACAGGGCATTCCTCTACGATCACTTCTGCTACTGCTGAACCAAGCCCGCCATTTATTTGATGGTCCTCTACTGTAACAATTGCTCCAGTCTGCTCGGCTGCATCTACGACCGCCTGCCTGTCAATAGGTTTTAAAGTGTGCATATCCAGGATCCTTGTTTTGATTTTTTCTTTTGTAAGGGTTTCATAAGCTTCAAGAGCCATATGAGTCATGTCCCCTATAGAGATAATAGTGACATCCTCTCCATCGGTAAGTTTTATTGATTTTCCAATCTCAAAGTTCATATCTTTACTATAAATAATTGGAAGAGGGTCCCTTGTAAAACGAAGATATATGGGTCCATAACTTTTTGCCGCTGCTCTCACAGCTGCTCTGCTCATATGGTAATCAGAAGGTGCTATCACTCTCATATTGGGCATTATCCTCATTATGCCCAGGTCCTCTGTAGCTTGATGCGTGACTCCATCAGTACAGGGGGTCAGTCCTCCGTGGGAGACCGCTATCTTTACATTGAGATTTGTATAACATATAAAAGTCCTGACTTGCTCACAGGCACGCATACTCGCAAAAACACCATAAGTAGATAAAAAAGGTATCAGGCCGGTTGAGGCCAATCCGGCAGCTACCATAGCTTCATTCTGTTCGGAAACTCCTACATTGAAAAATCTATCAGGAAATTCTTTTGCAAAATAACAGGTCTTGGTAGATGAAGATATGTCAGCTTCGAGTACAACGATCTTTGGATTTTCTTTGCCGAGCTCTACTAATTCCTCGCCATAGCCTTCTCTGGTATATGCAGTACTCATATTACTCTATTCTCCAATTGTATTAAATTTCAGGTCATATAAAACTGATATTTTTTTGACTAATAAAAATAAACCCTCTTTTAAAAAGTTATTAATAATATATCAAAAACAATAAATTTGTCAAGTTACCTTACCAATTATACATATCTAAAAAGGCAGTAAAATTATTGGCCGATCTTCCCGGAAACATATGCTATCTTTGCTGTCTCCTCAACAAGCTCTGCAATATTGAAACAATTTTCCACTCCACTTGCGAAAACTATTAATCCATGTTCTTTAAGCATTAGTGCACTCAGGTCTTCTTGCATTTCCAGAACTTTTTGATATACAAGTTGGGATAGTTTTTTAGAGCCAGGCTCAGCAAAACCCACAAGAGGTACATTTTTGAGTTTTAATCTTGATGTTGAGGTTACCATCGGAACTGTCTTTCCTTTTATGGTAAAGGCTGTGGCATATACAGGATGGATATGAATAATGCAATCAATATCTTTCCTGGCCTTATATATATTTAAATGAATAGATGTCTCTTTTGAGGGCTTAAGTCTTGTATTATTATCCATCAGGCCTCCCCGGGGATCGACTTCTACTATGTCTTCGGACTTTATATTCCTCAGAGATTTTCCTCCTGCCGTAATATATATACTATCCCCTTTCTTAGAACTTACATTACCGCCCGCAGCACCCACAAGGCCTCTCTGGTATAGCAGATTAGAATACCTGCAAATATCCTGCTTTAATTGTTCAATGTTTATTCTAACCATTTTTTAATCCTTAAAAAGATAAGATTTTATAAAAGACCTTAAACTTTGACTTTAGATCCTAAATATACCTTTTTCCATCGGAGTAAGTAGCTCGGCGCCATTTTTGGTGACCAGGACTACATCTTCTATATTCATAGAATGCTCTGGTTTTTCAGGGTCATAAGTCCATGGCTCGATACTTAGCACCATTCCCTCAAAAAGAATATCTTCGCTATTTTTATATATGTATGGTGGTTCATGTGTCCCAAGCCCAATACCATGGCCAATATAATGAGACGGAGAAAGCAGGTGGGAAAATCCTTTGTCCTCAAATACATCCAATGCTATTTCATAAAGCCTGCTGCATTTAATACCACCTCTGATATTTTTTACTATTTCTTCATTCGCTTCAGCAATAGTAAGGGCAACTCTTTCTTCCTCCTTTTCAGGTTCACCAAGGCAGGCCATCCTGTACATATCACATCTATAGCCTTCAAATCTACAACCTGAATCCACTTTTACCAGCATTCCACTTTTAAGTGGATACTCTTTTGGATCACTATGGGCAAATTTTATTGCAAATTTTCCAAAACCGACTCCAATATGGCTTATACCTGTAGCACCGTATTCGAAAAAATATTTTCCCAGTTTTTGACCTAGCTTACGTTCTGTCATACCCTCTTTCATCTCAGAAAAACCCCTAACCATACTCTGGCATGTGATATCCGAAGCTTTTCTTAGTTTTTCTATCTCTGCATTTGATTTAATACTTCTAAGTCTCAAAATATCTCCAGCTATATCCATAATTTCTGCATCGCTCATGCTGTCCCTGAAAAAATCAATATCATTTTGATCCATATTGATCTTCATGCCGGAGCTTAACTCCATACCTATTCTTTTGATCTTTCTTACTTTTTTCTTTAAAGTATCAAAGAGGACTTTACCTTTATCTGCTTCCATATAGGAAGAATAATCCTCTTCCCAGTATTGAATATCTTTTACCCATGAAAGATCCTCGCCTGTTCCTTCAGCAGTCAATAATAAGCATGGTTCTATTTCATCTGAAAGAGGTACTATGGCTACTGTATTCATTCCCCCATCCTGCATGGTAAACACCCAGTATCCTGTTAACCATCTTATATTATCTTCTTCGGTCAGTATTACCGCATCCAGGTCCTTTTCTTTCATAACAGATCTTAGACCATCAAGTCTTTTCTTATATTCAACCATATTAAACTCATAAAATTCATAGTTCATTTTGCCCGCCATTCTTTTATATGTTTTCATATCAAAATATTATTTTATTTTAATTACGACCTTTAATGCCTGTCTTTTATCTAAAAGCTCAAGAGCCTTATTGATCTCATCAAGTTCCAATATATGGGAATAATAATTTTTCTGATCGATTGTTCCTGATCCAATAAGCTTTACTATTTGATCATGTGAATCCCTTTCATCCTGCAGAATATGAGTCAGTGTCCAGGTAGGAGGAGCATCTTCCCAGCTTATATTGAATCCAGATGGACCAGCGCCATATATTCCTATCTTTCCGCCATCTGAAAGATAGGAATAAGCTTCATTTATTAGTTCATTTTTACCCACGGCTTCAATAATATGAGTTGCTCCCAACCCTTTTGTATATTCCATCACTTTGTCTTTGACATTTTCCCGGATACTGTTTATAACAAGATCGGCATTAAGTTTTTTTGCAAGCGCAAGCCTTTCGTCCCTGAGACCTACCATAATGACCGGTTTTACCCCGAGTATCCTGGCAATAGATACAAAAACCATTGCTACCGGACCACTGCCCAGTATTATCAGGCTGCTCTTACTATTAAGACCGAATCTACCAGACCAGTCGAGCACTTCCCTCAAAGTAATGATCATAGTAGAATCAACAGGATCAAATTCCTTCGGAATAGTCTGTTGATAAAGATGCCATAAGGTGAAGTCTTTTTCACTTTTTCCATTATCTTCGATGTCTGCCCTATAATCTGTAATTATCCCCATTTCGGCAAAACCCCCAAAAATAGAATAATAGTCTCCCAGCTTATCACCCGGATATACAGCGGCCGGTCTTATGACAAGATCCCCTATCTTATAATTCCTGACTTTTTCTCCAGTCTCCACTACCCTGCCGATGCTTTCATGTCCAAGGATCCCGGGAAAATTTGCAAAATCTTTTGAGAGTGTGCCAGCTATTAGTTTTCTGTCAGTATTATTGCATGTAGCGCAGGCAAGGATCTCGACCAGTGCCTGATATGGTCCTGCATCGGGTTCAGGAATATCTTTGACTTTCAGTATTCCCGGAGACTCGACAACTGCTGCTTTCATCATGACCCTCCCTGTTTTTAATCATAGATCATTATATTCCACATTACCCTCTATAATGGTCATTTTTATGTTTATATCTTCATCAAATATGATTATATCTGCATCCATTCCGGTTTTTATCTCACCCTTTTTATTGGAAAGTCCCATTACTCTCGAAGGATTATAACTTCCCATCTGTACAGCCTGTTCAAGACTGCAGCCCGTGTGACTGATAATATTTTTAACAGCCTTATCCATTGTCATAATGCTTCCCGCAAGATCGCCATTATCAAGACGAAGCGTGTCTTCACCCTCCTTAAAAGTTACTTCTCTTCCATCCTGAAGAGGATATGTGCCAGGTGAAAACCCCGCCATATTCATCGAATCAGTGATCAATACTATATTATCAATACCCTTGCATCTTAATGCTATATTCTGAAGTGTCGGTTTTACATGTATACCGTTTCTGTCAGAAAGTATCTCACATACAAGATCATCACATATAAGTAGCTCTTCCTGTATTCCAAGCGCTTTGGTTCCCCTATCATATTGAATAGAATCACCCATTGCATTAAAAAGATGAGTCACAAGTGTTATCCCAAGATCTATTGCTTCATGCATATCAGGTATTGATATATCGGTATGACCTATAGAGACTACTATGTTTTCTGACCTGAGATATTTTATCAGGTCAAGTGCCCCTTTGAGTTCAGGTGCTACAGTCATTATTTTTAGATTTCCGCCAGCAGCTTCGACCAGTTTTTTATAATCAGCTGGAACCGGGTCTCTGACAAGCTCTCTTTTTTGAGCTCCAAAATCCGGGTTAAGATAAGGTCCTTCCGAGTTTATGCCGATCACTCTGGAACCTTTTTTCTGAACTTTAATATAATCGCTTATCCTGGAGCATCCTGCTATCATGCGCTCAAATTCTGCAGTCCATAGAGTGGGAAAGAAAGATGTAGTGCCATGCTTTGCTTTGAACTCTGCCATTGGATCTACAGGATCCTTTACTGCATCAACATCATTGGCTCCATGAGTATGTATATCTATGAACCCTGGTCCTATTAAGTTGCTGCCAGCATCGATTACTTTATAATCTTTCAGGTACTCTCCGGGATAATTCTTATATTCCTTATAACTGGATATCTTTTCAATTTTTCCGTTTTTGATAAATAAGGCTCTGTCTTCCAGAATCTCAAAAGGAGTCATTATTGTTCCCTTTATTATACAAGCATCCATAATATTATCTCCTTATAAAATGTTTAAATTAAAGATAGTATTTCTTTGATTCAAAAATAGTATTTTCTTAAGGCATTATAAAATATTCTGGCCGGGGACATGCCAGCTTTGCCATATATAGATCTAAATTATCTAAAAACTATATAGTTTTACTTCAGTCCAGGTCATCCAACATTTCTTTTTGTATCTCTGTAAAATGTTTCCTGGTTATTGAACGGGAACCCGCTGCATCTCTTTTGCTTATGAGCTCGACGATATCTTCATGATATTTTATATCTTTTTCACGGTGACCTTTATGGTTTGTGATCTTTTCTCTGATGTTTTCCCATAATTTTTCTTTGGTAAGATCAGATATATATTTCATTATATTCAAGATCACTGTATTACCACTTGCCTTTGCAATGCTCATGTGGAACAGGGAATCAGTTTCAAGCGAATAATTATTATCAGTCTTCATCTCTGATTTCATAGATTTAAGGACATCCTTTATGTTTTTTATTTCCTCTTCTGATGCGTTTTTAGCAGCAAAATAGACTGCTTCGGACTCTATTATCTTTCTTACTTCCAGGATCTCATAAGGACTTTCTTCTTTTTTTGCGATGTCCTCTATTTTATTAAGATAGAATTTATTTATATTTACAGATCTTACATATGTTCCGGAACCAGCCCTGCTTTCCAGGATCCCTGCTATTTCAAGTGCACTATATGCTTCTCTCACCGAAGGTCTGCTGACACCCAGTTTCTTGGCCATCAATCTCTCTGGTGGAAGTTTCTCTTCTACCCGAAAAGACCCTTTGTTTATAAGATCCAGAAGCTTATCTATAACAAGGGCATACTTTTTTTTTGTCTCTATGGGGCTTATATTAATATTTATTGCCAGTCTCCTTATTAATAATTGGTAAAATGTTCATACCAAACATATTAGATTTAAAATTGACCAAAGTCAATTATAATAATAACCGATATTAGCACACTTTAGGACTCAGCATATGTGCACGCTTATCGGAGGAACACAATAACCTCTGCCTTCTCTATTATATTTGTTATTGATTTAAACAGGTTTTATGTATTTTCTACTTTTTTAATCTGCCACTATTCTTTTCGAACATGAATCCTGCACTCTGCTTTTTTTGGGTCCACAATATAATAATCAACATTGAATCCATGCCTTTCAATAACATCATTATATAATGCAGGGCAATGACCGCAATAATCTTCGTATGGTTCAACATGAGTATTGAGCAATTTTCCCTTTGAAGGGCAGAAATGCATGTCCAATATAAACTCATCATGTCTCAGGGTGAGATGGTATCTTCCGCCTTCAGTTCCCATTTTTTCGTTCCAATAATCATATACCCCTTTTAGACCATCTTTTTTAACACAAAATTCGAGTTTTTTACAGTATATATCAGAAAATAATTGCCAGAGCTTTTCTACATCTTTTTTACCATGACTTTTATCAATTTCTTTTTGACTTTCACTAAATGCTAATACAAATTCATTGCAAGATATCATCTTTTACTCCTTCCAAAACTTTTGAATACATTTACCTTTTTCCTGATCATAATTTACAGAAAATTTAAATTCAGCTGCTTTTGCTATCTCGGTGCTGACTAGGCCGGTTGATATTCTGCAGAAATTCTCAGATATTTGCATCTTGTTTTTTTTCATATGCTCTATAGCGGGGCATCTATTAATTTTAAAAATTATTGAATCAATATTTTTTTCAACTTCATATTTCCCTTTCTCCAATTCCATTAATTCTTTCATATGTTTTTCTATTATAGTAAGCCCTTCTTTCTTTAGCTCTTCTATTAGCGGGCTATAAACGCTTTTAGTAACTTCTTTCATTATCCTTACCATTTCATCTTCCCCGTAGTTGTCTTTTAAAAAATCGATAATCAAACTAAGAGTGTAATGAAAATCTTTATGAATTGATTGTTTTAATAAATATGGATCCATTTGCCTTCTCCTTATATATTATACTAATCCTTTACAATCCCTTAATTTTGTATTATCTCTTCTGGGGTCCAATTGCTTAGAACATCACCGCAGTCTATATTGCCACAAAGTGTAACTTTGTCCCCATACATCTCCTTTACTTTTTTTATGTCCATCCCTGCAACAGGTTCAATAG
>SDBT01002795.1_pt1 | contig 30558 bp, 23 predicted proteins | sample 2277101 | NCBI WGS metagenome assembly SDBT01 (sample SAMN10404973, study PRJNA504765) | marine sediment metagenome | isolation source: marine sediment core GS10_PC15, 103 cmbsf | place: Arctic Ocean: Southern Knipovich Ridge | collected 2010
GAAGCCGCAAAGGTAATAGAGAATACGCAAAGAGATTTAAACATAGCGCTTATAAATGAACTTGCAATTATTTTTTCAAAACTTGGATTGGACACTAAAGAGATATTGGCCGCTGCGAAAACAAAATGGAATTTTTTAGATTTTAATCCTGGATTGGTCGGCGGCCACTGTATTGGAGTCGATCCCTATTATCTTACATTTAAGGCAAAAGAAGCCGGGTATTATCCGGAAGTTATTTTGGCTGGTAGGAAAATAAATGATAATATGGCTTTTTTTATTGGTGATGAAATATTGAAGAAAATCATTAGCAATAGGAAAATGGAAGGAAATATTAAGGTCACGCTATTTGGATTATCATTTAAGGAAAATGTAGGGGATATAAGAAATTCAAAAGTTATAGACATATACAATCACCTTACTAAGCATGGTGTTGATGTTGATATTTTTGACCCGGTTGCCAGCAAAGCTGAAGCGAAGAAAAAGTTCAAAATAGATCTTATTGAATTCAAAGATATAAAAGATGCAGATGCAATTGTGTTTTGTGTGGCCCATGAATGTTTTAAAAAAATCGATTTAAAAGATTTGAAACAGGTGTTAAAGAAGGAGAAACCTTATCTTTTTGATATTAAAGGGATTTTTAGAAAAGATGTTATTGAAAAATATGGTTTTAATTATTGGAGACTATAATGACTGATCTTCATAATATACAGATGGATAAAGGATTAAAAATATTGATAACTGGTACAGCTGGGTTTATCGGGTCAAATCTTTTAGAGTTTTTTTTAAAGAAGGGTTTCTATATAAGAGGGATAGATAATTTCTCAACAGGTTTCAGGGAAAATCTGGAAGATGCAGTTTCGAAAGCATCGAAAAAAAATACAAACATAGAATTCGATTTTATAGAAGGAGATATAAGAGATTATAATGACTGTTTAAGATCAACAAAAGATATTGATATTGTATTTCATGAGGCTGCCCTTGGTTCAGTGCAAAGATCAATTGAAAAACCAATAGATTCTAATTCTGTAAATGTTGGCGGAACTATCAATCTTTTAAAAGCTTCTCTGGATAACAGGGTAAAAAGGTTTATTTATGCTTCTTCCTCTTCTATATATGGAGATTCCAAGATTCTGCCAAAGAATGAAGATATGCAGCCTGACCCCAAGTCGATTTATGCTGTGACCAAATTAACAGCCGAGTATTACTGCAGGCTGTTCTACAATTTATATGGACTAAAAACAGTTTCTCTAAGATATTTTAATGTGTTTGGTAGGAGACAAAATCCTGAATCGATTTATTCTGCCGTAATCCCTATATTTATTAAAAAATTTCTAGAAGAAAAACCTTCAGTGATCTACGGTGATGGTGAACAGAGTAGAGATTTTACATATATTGATAATGTAATAGAAGCAAATATAAGAGCAGTCCTTTCCGGGGACAAAGCTCTTGGGGGATATTTTAATATAGCATACGGTGATAGAATCAGCTTAAATGATCTGCATAGCAAGATAGCAGGTTATACCGGAAATGAAATAGATCCGGTCTATGAGGAAGAAAGGAAGGGTGACGTAAAGCATTCTGAAGCGGATATAAGAAAAGCCAGGAAGATATTAAAGTATGACCCTGAATTTGATATAGATAAGGGCTTAAGGTTAACCATAGAATGGTTCAGGGAAAAGTTCATTAAGTAGTTCTTTCTACCAGGTAGATATGCAATTATTTCTTTGATATAATACTGCGGGCTTGATTTAAAATTTTTATTTTTATAATTTAAAAAATATTTCAATTAATGAAGGATTAACATGTTTGATACACAATTTATGATAAAAACATATGATATAAAAAAGGATATTGTCAATAAGCAAATTGAGAATAGAAGCTCTATCTTAGATTTTTTCAATAAAAACATTATAAAAAAACCCAAAATTTTTAACATAGAAACTACAAACATATGCAATATGAAATGTAAAATGTGTCCGCGGACGGAATTGATGACCAGGAAACTGATGCATATGGATAAAGAAGTTTTTGATCTTGTTTTAGAAGAGGTACAAGCTTATCGTGCTGAGGAATTTAATGATTGGTCATTTTTTGTTAAAAATACTTTAAATATTCCTCTTAATGAAAAAAGTGAAAATGCCTTTTATTTCTATAATTCATCCAAATGCACAACCCTCCATGGTTATGGTGAACCAGTATTAGATCCATTTATTATTAATAGAATAGAAAGTTTAACAAAAAAAAATGTGCCTACATATTTTTCATGTAATCCTGTGAATATAAAGTATGATTTTATAAAAAAAATATTTGATGCAGGATTAACACATATAAAGTTTTCTTTGGACAGTATTTTTGATGATAAGCAAAAATACTATAGGGGTTCTCATTCAGATTTTACAAATTCCTTTAAAAGAGTTTTGGATGTTATAGATATTAAAAAGAAAAGTAATTATGACACGAAAATCATTGTTGTAAAAATTGATTTAGAAAAGTATTCAGAGGAAGAGAATAAAAAATTTTTAGAAATTTTTGATAATGAAGATGTTTATACTTATATAAAGAGCCAGGATAATAAATGGTATTTTGAAGATGAAGATACTGAGAATAAATCACATTATGTTGATCAATATTGTGAATTTCCCTGGATATCTCTTTCAATAATGGCAGACGGTTCAGTTGTTCCCTGCACCCAGGACTATAATTTGGAACTTAAATTTGGTAATATCAAAGAAAATTCTTTAGAGGAAATTTGGAATTCCACTAAATATAATGATTTTAGAGAGATGCATATTACAGGAAAATTTCCAAAGAATTTCAAATGTGTCGAAAGATGTGATTTAAAACAAATTAATGATTATTTTTAATCTGTTATTACGGTAATAATCAAACAATATCAATATTATTATGAAGAATTTTTATATCGATAATAGAATAATAGACGAGAACAATAAACCGTTTGTTATTGCGGAAATTGGGATTAATCATGAAGGTAGTTTCGCAAAAGCAATAAAAATGGTAAATGATGCTTATAAGGCCGGGGCAGAATGTGTTAAATTACAATTACATATTACCGAAGAAGAGATGGTAAAGACTGGTATTATACCTGCCAATGCAAAAGAAACAATATGGGATATAATCGATAGATGCATTTTGACTATTGATGAACATTTTAAAATAAAGAAACTTGTAGATGAATTAGGTATGATTTACCTATGTACTCCTTTTTCAAAAAAAGCAGCTGATATTCTAGCGGAATTTAATGTTAAAGCTTTCAAAATAGGTTCAGGCGAGTGCAATAATTATCCATTGCTGGAACATATTGCAAAATTTAAAATACCAATAATTTTAAGTACAGGTATGAATGATATTGATAGCATAATGAAAAGTGTTAATATTTTAAATAAAAATAGTACAGATTATGCTCTGCTACACTGTACCTCTATGTATCCAACACCATATGATAAAATTAGATTAGGAGTCTTATCAGAATATAAAAGATTATTTAAGGATATACCCATTGGTTTAAGCGACCATTCAATAGGCATACATATATCTTTAGCTGCGGTTGCTCTGGGAGCTACCATAATCGAAAAACATTTTACTTCAACCAGAACATGGAAGGGTCCGGACATTCCTATTTCCATAAATCCAAAAGAATTAGAAGAATTAATAAAAAGTGCAGGCGATATTCAATTAGCAAAAGGTGGTAGTAAAAAAATATTATCAGAAGAGCAGCCGACTATCCATTTTGCCTATGCATGCGTGGTAAGTATAAAGGATATAAAAAAAGGAGGTATTTTAACTGAAGATAATATTTGGGTAAAAAGGCCTGGTGATGGTGATATTGAAGCTGAGTTATATAATGATTTAATAGGTAAAAAAGTTAAAATAGATATTCAAAAAGATACTCAATTAAGCTGGAAAATGATAGAAGATGATAAATAGAAAAAGAAAACTAGTCTTTCTAACAGGTACAAGAGCTGAATATGGAAAAATGAAATCGCTTATAAAGAAAGTTGAAGAATCCGAAAACTTTGATGTTTACCTTTTTATTACTGGAATGCATATGTTACCAAAATATGGCATGACGTTTAGGGAGATTGAAAAAAGTAATCATAAGGCTCAACTGTATAATTTCAAAAATCAAACCAATGAAACGAAGATGGATATTACTTTATCTAATACCATTTTAGGATTTAGTAATTTCGTTAATGAAATAAAACCGGATATGATTATAATACATGGGGATAGGATTGAGGCACTTGCAGGAGCTATAGTAGGTGCATTAAATAATATTTTAGTTTCACATATTGAAGGAGGTGAAATCTCAGGAACAATTGATGAATTAATAAGACATTCTATTACGAAGTTATCGCATGTACATTTTGTCGCAAATGATGAAGCAAAAAAAAGAGTAATACAAATGGGAGAAGAAAATGCTAGTATTTTTACCATTGGTTCTCCAGATGTAGATATCATGGTTTCGAAAAAATTGCCAACTTTTAAAGAATTGAAGGATAGATATAAAATTAAATATGAGGAATATTCAATTTTTATTTATCATTCAGTTGTTACAGATCTTAAAAATTTAAAAAGAAATATAAGTACAGTTCTGGAAGCACTTATAGAATCTAAAAAAAATTATGTTGTAATATATCCAAATAATGATGAAGGATCAAGTACTATTATAGATGCTTACAATATTTTAAAAAATAATAATAAGTTTATGATTTTCCCTTCAATTAGATTTGAATATTTTTTAGTACTTCTAAAAAATTCAAAATTTATTATTGGCAATTCCAGCATTGGAGTCCGGGGGGCAAATGTTTATGGAGTTGTTAGTGTTAATATTGGAACAAGGCAAAATAATAGAAATAAATTTGCAGGTAATGGAGTAATGAATGTTAATGAAGACAAAATAGAAATAATAGATAAAATAAATAGTATAAATGTTGAAAAAATAAATCCAAATTACTATTTTGGTGATGGTAAAAGCAGTAATAAATTCTTAAATATTATATGTGATGAAAAAGTTTGGAATATACCGCATCAGAAGATTTTTATAGATATTGATAATTATTAATTGAAAAAAATATATAATTTGATCAGGGACAATAGATTGTTTCATTAAATATGATAGTTCTATTTATTGGTCTGGGCTCTATTGGAGTTAGACACTATAAAAGTTTAAAAAAGATAAAAAATAAATATAATCTAGAATTTGTTTGCTATAAGACAAATAAGAATATATATAATAAAACACTTATTAAAAAAATCGATCTTGAAGACATCCAGGTATTTGAAGATTTCGACAGTGCCTTAAGGAGTAAACCAGATATATCAATTATTTCAAATCCAACTTCTCTTCATATTCCACAGGCATTGAAATGTGCTCAAAATGGATTACATTTATTCATTGAAAAACCTTTATCCAATAGTACTGAGAATACAGACAAATTAGTAAATCTGGTTAAACAAAAAAGATTAATTACTTTAATGGGATGCAACTGGCGTTTTCATCCAGCATTAATTGAATTAAAAAAAATAGTTAATTCAAAGATTTTAGGAAAATGTCTTCATTTTGATATATATGCAGGTTCCTACTTACCCGATTGGAGGCCCTGGCAGGATTATTCTAAAAGTTATAGTTCGTCTATTAAGTTAGGTGGTGGCGTTACACTGGATTATATTCATGAAATTGATTATGCTTCATGGATATTTGGTAATATAAAAGAATTCAAAAGTTATGTATCAAAAATAAGTGATCTGAATATTGAGACAGAAGATAATGTTGATATAATTCTACGAACTGATAATAATATTTACGGAACCATAAGTTTAAATTATTTTAGGAGATCTCCCAAAAAAGAGATTAATGTAGATTTTGAAAAAGGATATATAAAAATTGATTTATATAAAAGCAGTATTAAGATTGAATCAGGTGAGTTTAAAAAAGAAGAAATCTTTGAAACTGGCAGAGATGATTTGTTTGATATTCAAATGGAATATTTCATTTCGTCGATTTTAAAGCAGGAGGATACGGAAAATAATGTTGAGTATGGATTAAAGATTTTAAAATATGCTCTCAAGATTAAGGATAGTTTGGCTATATGAGTAAAATACTTTGTACGATTTGCGCAAGAGGCGGTTCAAGAGGAATAAAAGGAAAGAATTACAGACTTCTTTCAGGAAAACCCTTAATAGTGCATACTATTGAAATTGCAAAAAAATGGGATAGATTTGATGATATTGCACTATCCACAGATTCTGAAGAAATAATAAGAATTGCGCAAGAGTACGATATTATTATTCCATTTAAGAGACCTCCCAGACTTTCGGGGGATAATATAGGAAAAGTAGAAGTAATAAAACATCTGGTGAAATTTTTAATTAAGAAGAACAAAAAATACGATACTATTATAGATTTAGATGTTACCTCCCCCTTAAGGACTATAGAAGACATAGAAAAAGCTTATAAAAAATTTAAAGAAGAAAATTCTGATATTGTTTACAGCGTATGCAAAGCGAATAGAAATCCTTATTTCAATATAGTTGAATTAGATAAAATGAATATACCAAGATTATGTAAAAATATAGGATACCCGGTCTACTCTCGCCAAAAGGCTCCCAAAGTCTACGATATTAATAATTCTATCTATATTTATAAAACTGATTTTTTATTAAATACAAAGACTATACATGGAGAAAAAGCAAGTATCTATATAATGCCAGCAGAAAGGTCAATAGATATTGATACTGAATTGGATCTACAGATAGCTGAATGTATTATGAATAAGAAAAGTGATGTAAAGTAATGAATTTATATATACCAGTAGAAATAAAAACCCGTGAATTAGAAGCTAAATTGCTTGTTGCTTTTGAAGCAGCTAATAATAATTTTAAAGTGATCTTGGGTCCAAAAGATAAGATAATAAAAAAAATGCCATATCTAAAAAGGGGTATTGTATTATGGAGTTTTGGAAATGTGAAAAATTATAAAAGTGTCTTTAAGTATATAAAAAACTCGGGACACAAGATAGCAACGATAGATGAGGAAGGACTTGTATTTTTAAATAGGGAAATATATTCAAAATACCGTATTTCTGCTGAAGCTATAAAAAATGTTGATATTTGTTTTGCCTGGGGGGACATTCATAAAGAAGCAATGATATACAGAACACCAGAGATCGAAGATAAGATAGTAATGATTGGTAATCCTAGATTTGATTTACTGAAGCCCGAGTTAAGAACCATTTCAGTAGATGATGTTAATATGATAAAAAGAGCATATAGTCCTTTCATATTAGTTAATACAAACTTTCCTTTTTATAATCATTATTATGGCAAAGATTATTTTTATCCTTTTTTAGAAAAGGTTTTTATGATAAAAGATACTTCAGATAAGGTTTTTTGGAAAAACTGGATAGATTATCAGGAAAAATTATTTAAAGAGTTTTTAATATTAATACCAAAACTAAGCAAAGCATTTAAAAATAATAAAATAATTGTAAGACCACATCCATCCGAAAATCATAAAGTCTGGAAAAAGATCTCAAAAGACTTAAAAAATGTTTCAATAATATCAGATGGGAATGTTATTTCATGGATAATGGCTTCAGAAGCAGTCATACATAATGGATGCACCACTGCTGTAGAAGCTTTTGTATTGGATATTCCGATTATTGCTCATCAGCCATTTGCTTCAGATCTGTTTGGCAATATATTACCAAATCAATTAAGCCACAAGGTCAAAAATTTTAATGAATTGCAAAGTTGTTTGAGAGAATTATTATTAACTTATAAAAAAAATTCACTAGAAGATAAGTCTAAACTAAATAAATATATCTTTTCAAATAATAAGGGTTTAGCAAAAGATAGAATAGTAAAAACACTGAAAGAAATAGAAATTAAAGATGTTGATGGTGTGAAAAAATATTTAGTATTTAGAAATTATTACAAGATTAGACAATCTATAGGTAGAATACTTCGGATAGCTTTAAGAAAAGGAAGAACATCTGAAGATTATATTCAGCATAAATTTCCAGAATTAAAAAATGATGAAATTTTGAATTTTTTATTAAAACTTAAAAGAGTAACAGGTAAATATCAAGATATAGTTTTTGAAAATATAGGAGATGCATGTTTTGAGATTACAAGTAGTAGAAAATAATAGAATTATAATTTTATAAATTATTTATGATTAAACTCAAGAATATTATAAAAAGGAAACTTAAAAATAATCAAAATTTAGTAAGAATATTAGAATATTATAACAGAAGGAGAAAATATCTATTAAATAAACTATTTAGTAGAATAAATTATAATGAAAATATTGTTAAAGAAAAATGTATAACTACTGATCCCGGAGAGTATTTTTTCGGTTATTATGATAAGTCCCCATGGTGTAAAACAGGAAAATATATTCTGGCACTAAGAGCTAAAAATACTAATAGAAATCCTAAAAAAGATGAAGATGCTGATATCGGTATTATTGATACTAAAGATAATTATAACTTTATAAACTTAAGAAAAACAAAAGCATGGAATCTCCAACAAGGATGTATGTTTCAATGGCTAGGTCCTGATTTTGATACTAAGATCATTTACAATGATATTATCGAGAATGAATATGTCAGTGTTATCTATAATATTGATACAGAAGAAACCAGGGTTTTAAAAAGACCTGTTTATTCAATTAGCAGGGACGGTAAAAAAGCTCTGTCACTAAATTTCTCAAGGCTTCACAGGCTTCGACCGGGCTATGGTTATTCAAGTTTAGAAGATGAAACAGAAGATATCCCCATACCTTCCGATGATGGTATATGGCTTATAGATATTGAAAAAAATCGGTATAAACTATTAATATCTATAGGAGATATTGCAAGTATTAATTGGAATTCTGATATGGGTTCTGGCCATCACTGGTTCAATCATCTGGAGATGAATCCGGACGGAAAACGGTTTTCTTTTCTGCATAGATGGGAAAGCAAGGGTAGAAGGTGTTCCCGTCTATTTACTGCGGATATAGAAGGTAAGAATATATACTGTATTGTTGATGATAGGATGATCTCCCATTGTTGTTGGAAAAACAGCAGACAGATATTGTCATGGGCCAGAGTTGCTGGTTCAGGAGAACATTATTATTTGTTCACAGATCTAGAAAAAAAATTCGAGATCATTGGAGAAGGAATATTGAATGAAGACGGCCATCCATCTTATTCTCCAGAGGGGAGGTATATTTTAACCGATACATATCCTGATAAATCAAGATTAAGAAGACTGATAATTTATGATACAAAAACTAATAGACAGCATGAACTGGGGAAATATCTTGCTCCTTTCAAATATGATTTTGAATATAGATGCGATCTTCATCCAAGATGGAGCAGGGACGGGAAATTAATTTGTTTTGACTCGACTCATGAAGGGAACAGGCGAATGTATATTGTTCCAAATCCATTACAATAATAAGTTTTTTTGAAAGGAATATAAAATAAAAGAAAAAATCCTATTATTCTTAACAAAATTGAGTACAAAAACTAAAATAAATATTAAATACTTAATTGTAAACAGCTTCTGGGGAATATCAGCCCAGGTTGTTTTTTTAGTAGTAGGAATACTGCTTACTATTGCTTTTTCCAGGTTATCAACTAAGGAAACTTTTGGAAACTACCAGCTTATTCTATCCATACTTTCAATCATATCAGTAATTTCAATGCCGGGCATGAATGTTTCAATAATAAAATATACTTCTCAAAAGGAAGATGGAGTTTATGTAAAAGGATCCAGATTAAGATTTTTATATAGCCTGATCGGAATACCCTTACTATTAATAGTAGGAATATATTTTTATTATTATGACTCAAGAGCAATTGGTATTGGATTGATGGCAGTATCAGTATTTTTTCCTTTTTTCCATGGTTTAAATTCATGGGAGTCTTTTCAGGTAGGTAAAAAAAGATTTAAATATATTTTCATCTATAAATCTACATATTCAGTTATAAACCTTGCCTTTTTAGTATCAGTAATATATTTAAGCAAAGAAAATCTAATACTAATTATTTTATCGTATATATTGATAAATTCTATCTTTAATATTCTTTATACTTTTTTGACTAAAAAATTGATAAGAAACATAAAGGAAACTTCCGGATGGAGAAAGGAAGGGTATAAACTCACTGCCAGGACCATTATCAGTATACTTTATAATAATGTTGACAAAATAATTATTGGATTACTGTTAGGACCTGAAAAATTAGCCATATATGCTATTGCTGTTATTATATATAGTAAATTATTGTTTTTTATAAAGGAAATATTAAATGTCATCAGGCCAAAGTTATTTGAAAAGACAAAAGATGAAAATTATATTCTGGATAAAAAAACAATGCTATTTGCTGGAATTCTTATATCATTATTAACTGGTGTAATGGTAATTATTATACCGAGAATGTATTTATTGTTTTTCTCTGAAAAATATGCCGATAGTATCAGATATGCTCAATTATATATGATAATAATTCCATTTTCTTTTATTAATAATATCATTCAAATATTTTTAATTGGTAAAAATAAGATAAATATTATTATAAGGAATCAAGTAATTGCAATTTGTTTGAATTTATTGCTGTATTTTGTTTTGATACCCATAATGGGTATTTATGGTGCGATAATAAGCTCTTTTGTATATTTTCTGGCTCTGCTATTACTAAATTATATTTATTTAATTAATGTTTCTAGAAAATTTAATCACAGTTAAGTGTGCTGGTTTGTGTCTTTTAATAATATTGGGTTTTAACAACTATACTTACATATTATTTTAAAATGAAAATAATTTATATTGCGAATTCAATAATACCCTCTAGAAGTGCCAATAGTGTACAGGTAATAAAAATGTGTGAGGCATTTGCAAAAAAAGATATAGAAGTAGAGCTATTAATACCTTTTAGCCTAAATAATTCTTTTAAAAAAGTAGATATATTTGATTTTTATAATATAAAAAAGATATTCAAAATTAGAAAGGTGCCAAGCCTACCCTGGAAAGGAATAGCCTTATTCTATATATTGGCTATGCTTTTTTCTTTTTTTAAAAAAAACCATATTATATATACAAGGCAAATAGAAGCAGCAATGTTATCCTCAATCTGTCATAAGAATTTTATACTTGAGATGCATAGCGATCTGATTGATGGAGTAGACAGACTATTCTTTAGAAGGATCTCCAATAGTAGCTATTTTTTAAAACTTATCCTTATATCAAATTATCTGAGAGAAAGATTTTTACTTTATGGATTTGATGGAAAGAAGATCAATGTATTGCCAGATGGAGTAGACATTAGTGTATTCAGAAATGAAAGGACAAAAAAACATAAAAGGATCAGAATTGGATATGGAGGACATTTGTTTAGTGGCAGAGGTATCGAAATAATAGAAAAATTATCTACAATGATGCCACTTATTGATTTCTACTTATGGGGAGGAACTGATAGATTGGTAAATTATTGGAAAAAAAGAACTGAAGAAAATAAGAATATCTACTTTAAAGGATTTGTTAGTAATATTGTTGTGGCTAAAGAATTAGCAAATTGCGATATTCTTGTTATGCCATACCAGAAAGAAGTTGCAGTTTACGGCAATAAAGGTAATACAGTTAATTGGATGTCACCAATGAAAATGTTTGAATATATGGCTACCGGCAGGCCAATAATTGGTTCAAATTTACCTGCAATTAGGGAAATTTTAAAAAATAAGAGTAATGCTGTATTAGTTCCTTGTGATAATACTGAAAAATGGAAAAAAGCTATAGAATGGCTAATTGATAATCCAGAAATAACTAAAAGAATAAGTGGGAATGCCAGAGATGATGTAATAAAAAATTACACCTGGGATATCAGGATAAAGGAGATCATAAGAGAATTGTAGATTACAGATATTTCATAGAACCCCGGAAAAATATTAAAGCTAGGGTCAGGTGACGATTTTAACAATATCTTTTAAATAATTTCCAGATTGTTTAAAATGACTTAAATAATAAATATTACATCCTGAAATTATGTTGAATAGTTTTTTTTTAAAAAAAGATAAACTCTTTATTGGTCTAACAGCAGGTTTTGTTTTTCTAACTTTCATTCAAGGTCTTATTACACAGTATACAAGAATTAACGAAATAGACCTATTGGATGATCTTATTCTATTGATTTTATTCATTACTGCCGTTGTATATGCTTTCATTAATAATTTATATATCAATAAAAAGTATCTTTTCATTTTTATTTTTCCTTTTGTTTTTTTAATCTATTTATTAATCTCAGGAGTTATTAACCATATTCCTTTAATCATTGTCGCAGTATCCTTTAGAGATTATTTTCAATATATTTTATTCTTCCTGTTTTTAATTGTTTTTTTCAATAAATATATGTTCGAGCTTATTCACAAATTTATTCTATTAATCTCAGTTCTGCTGATTTTGTTCGCAGTGGGTCAAATTATTGCAACAAAAATTTCAAACACATTTTATCCTGACCTGATCAGCGGGACATTTGGAAGAAGTGGTGCCCATATACTTAGTTCAGTATTGATATTTTTTATAGGTTATTATCTGAGTAAGATCTTGATAAACCGGAAAATCAAAATAATGGAAATCCTGCATTTTCTCTCTTTAATTGTCTTACTTATTATTATTTCTTTCAGGACGCTTTTATTGCTTTCACCAGTTATTATATTTTTATTCATATTTATTACCAGGGTTTACAAGAAGAAATATTTCTATATAATTACCGCTGCTTTCACACTAATTGTTATAGTTTTTTGGTTTATAATAAAATATACAGATATTAATATTTTTAATATAAGGGGTTTAATTGAACAGCAGACTTCCCCGGATTTTGGAGGTAGAATTTTTCAGTTCAAATATCTATTTAGTAATATATTAGATAATCCTATTAAAATGTTTTTTGGTGATGGACCAGGAACGTTTTTTTCCAAGACTTGTAGATTTTTTAATTATGAAAGATGGATATGGGTTAAGGAAAATATAGTAAAAGGGTATATTCAATATGTAATTAGTCTGGCAGAAATAGGCTTGATCGGAATTATAAGTATTATAGTTTTTTATATTTCAATTATAAGACAATTCAGAAAAGACTTGATCCAGAGAATTCCAAATAAAGAAAAGATAATAATATCAGCTACTATATTTTTTATTATCAGCTATTTGTTTTCTGGAGTAGGTGGAAATGTTTTTGAGTGGCAGGAAACAAATATGATTTTATGGTTTTACATTGCATATTGTTGTAAGTTGGGTAATAAAGAAAGATTATTAGATTAAAAGCTTCAAGAATATAATACTTTTTTCTGTTTTTTTAAAACAATAATAAAATCTGTAAAACTTGAATTAATCTTGTTAAAACTTAATATTATAATTATAAAAAAAAGTGTACTTAGAGTTATATTAATAGGTTTATTTCTTCTAATATTTTTTTGCTTTTGAGATTCATAGATATTGTAATATTCTATAGACAAATCATTATTGACAGCAAATTTTTTTATAGAATGTGGAGTAATTGAAAATCTAAAGAACGTCTTGAAAGGTACGTGGTCTTCTTTCCCTGCATGCTCATATTTAAAGAGATTCTTGTATACCCATACATGAAACCAATGAGGAGTATATTTTGTTAATATACCTTTTATGGATAACAAATTAGGAGCTGCAAGAACAATAATCCCATTATCTTTCAAAGTTTTTATAAAATTTTCCAGGGCATTTATTGGATATATAAGATGTTCTAATACATTCCAGCAAATAACCATATCAAATTCGGAAACTGGAAAATCAAAACTCTGTATATCTCCTAAGATTTTTTCATTTAAATTCTTATTTTTTTTGAGTTGATTTCTGGAAATATCAATTCCTACAATATAGGTCTTCTTTTTTATATTAATATGATTATATGAGCCACAACCAGCCTCAAGGATCTTTATATCTTTTTTACTATCCAGTAATTTGTCTATAATTAATTGCAGTTTGTTAACTTCTTTATTCACAGCTGTTGACCCTCATTAATAATAGCTGAGACAAAAAATATTTATATAAAATCTTTTCTTAAAGACTTATAGACTATTCTAACCCAAGTTATTTTAGTATACAATGTGTTTTAATTGAATGGATTTACTACATATAAATATTAATCTTTGTAACCTTTTTATTTTTGTAAAATGGAAAAAAATAGAACTATAGTATTAATAGGAGCAGTACCTCCGCCATATCATGGGACAAATATCTCAAATAAACGGATCTTAAATTCCAGGATCAAAAATATCTATAAACTTTACCATATTGATACTTCAGATCATAGAAACCTCAATAATCTGGGCAGATTGGACTTCATAAATCTATTTTTAGGTCTGAAAAATTTTTTTAAATTGTTCTATTTGGTATTAAGAAAAAAACCTGATCTGGTCTACCTGGTAGTTGCTCAAAATTTGGCTTATTTGAGAGATGGATTATTCATTACTATTGTCACATTATTTAGTCAGGCAAAAATAGTGATACATTTAAGAAGCAGTTATTTTAGAAAATATTATAATAAAAGTGGCTGGTTTGTAAAAAAGTTTATTGATTTAACTTTGAGCAATGTTGATGCAGGAATAGTACTTGGAAATTCATTAAAACCTATTCTTCACAAATGGGTTAAGGATATAAAAGTCGTTCCAAACGGAACGGATTTTAATCCTGATTTATCTAAAAGGAATTATAAGAATAAAAAAGAATTCATTGTCAGTTTTTTAGGCAATCTATTTGAATTTAAAGGAGTTTTTGATTTAGTAAAAGCCATAAAAGAAGTTACTAAAGCAAAATCAAATGTAAAGTTAATATTTGGGGGCCCCTGGCCTGAGAGCGAACCTGAAATAAGAGAGAAGATATTAGGATTTATAAAAGTTAATCAATTGGAAGAAAAGATCATATTTAAAGGTTTTATCCCTGATAGTGAAAAAGAAAAGTTTTTTTTAAAAACAGATATATTTGCTCTACCTTCCTGGAGTGAAGGCCACCCTAATGTTATTTTGGAAGCAATGGCGGCAGCATGCCCGGTTATCTCTATAAAAAATGTTGGCGCAATATCGGAAACTGTTATTAATGGAAAAACTGGTTTTTTGGTAAATAAAAAAAGTCCGCATGAAATTGCCGGGGCTATAAATTATCTTATAAGTAATCCGAAAGAGATTGAGAAAATGGGAAAGGCTGGAAGAGCTCGTTATGAGAAAGAATATACTCTTAAAAAAAATATTAACAATTTAATAAATGTTTTTGATGAAACCATGCATGAAAGTAAGTAGTCGGGTAAATTGTCTTTATATAATGTAGGGTTTTAGATATCATTAACAGCTAATAAAATTTATAAATCAGGAACACTGGATATTATCAGGAAATATCTAATATGTTGAAGATAAAATTTAATAATTTAGTAAATAATTTGGGTTATTTACTAATACTGTTTTTAATAATTTCGTATAGTATTAGTCCAAAATTATTCTCAAAAATAAATATAAATTTTGGTATCCCTATCTATATTACGGAGTTCATTATCTTTTTTGTGGTCTTATTATTTTTTATAAAAATCCTTTTAAATAATGGAAAATTAGCTATAGAAATACCACTAAGAATGGAATTCAAGCTTTTTTATTTAATATTCTTGATCTCTCTTTTCAGTGGGCTCTTTTTGTATAAAGACTTTGCATTTGTATTAAGGCAATCCGCATTATTTTATTATTCGATTTTCTATTTTCTGGTTATTTTAATTTTTCGTGACAACAGCAGTTTACTTAAGATAAAATTTATTTTCTGGTTATTCTTCATATCGGTAAATCTAGTAGCGATCAAATACTTTATTAGTGTTTTTGGTATAAACTTTTTTGATATTATAGGTGTGACAATTGAAGGAATGGGAGGTTCCGGTTATTTTTATATTTCACTATTATTGATAATTGAAATAGGTTTGCTTGTGTATATGAAGAAAAGGATCCTTACTATTGTCTTTTTTGCAGATATTGTTTTATTAATAGCAGTTGCAGTATTTTATAGAGTCAGGGGAAATTGGGTCGCGATTGTAGTTGCTGTAATAGCTTTTTGGATATTTATTGGAATTACACCAGGGTTAAAAAGGATCCTACACAATTTTAATTTTATTCTTGTATCATCAATAATAATAATTATTTTTTTAGGACTACTGATTTATTTTTATAAGGTGAGTATACCGGGAATTTTGTTTACTCAAATACAAAGAGAATTCCTGTCAATATTTGATTTTCTTTCAGGAAATCTTTCAGATTCAGGAGCTGCTACCAGATGGAGACTGAATGCAAATCTTAATACAATGTGGAGATTAATAACCTGGAGGGAAATGTTTATAGAAATCTTAAACAAGCCTATTTTAGGATTTGGATTTGGTAGTAAGTTTATTTCCGGCAATACTATTCTTGGTGGTTGGACTGTTGGAACATCACAGGGCTGGGTTGAGGCACATAATTACTTCTTATCATTCTTGTATAGGTCCGGATTTCTGGGATTAGGTAGTTTTATTTTTATAATAGTCAATTTTTTTAGATATACATTCAGGTTTTTAAGAAATTGTAAGGAGCAAATAATCAAACTAATGATAATCAGTTTAATGAGCTGTATAATATATATTCTGGTATTGGGGATGCTCGAGGTTGTCCTGGAAGTACCTTATATGGGCTCTTTCTTATGGATAATTATGGGTGTTGTTATAGTTATTATTAATTATCATAATAAAGTCTCAAATAATAGCCGTAATAATAGAGGTAAGGCATAAACTTAAGATGAGTGTGGATTATTTTTTGTAAAGAGATTTAAATAACTAAAATAAAATATTGGAGGAGTATTAATTGTTTGCCACTCTTGAAAGTTCAGATAAAGTCAATATTTTAAATGTAAATATATTTAAACATGGCCTTGAAGAAGTTCTCCATAAAGCAGATCAGCTGGTAAGTCATAGTAAAAAGTCTTATATGTGTACACTTAATGCATATCAGGCTGTCCAGGCAGACAGGGATAAGGAGTTTCTGAAAATATTAAATGATGCGGCAATTGTTATTCCGGATGGAATGCCTTTAGTCTGGTATTCTAAGCTTTCAAAAAAACCTATAAAAGAGAGAATATCAGGATATGACTTCTTCTATAATTTCTCAAAAATAGCAAATAAAAAGAATTATTCTTATTTCTTCCTGGGAGGTATTGACGATCTGATTTTAAAAAAAATAAAAAACAGATTAAAAAAGGAGTTCAGTGATATTATTGTAAAGGGCTTGATCTGTCCACCCGTTATGGAAGTATTTTCGGATGAATATGATGATTATATTGTCGGGATGATAAACAAACTTAAGCCAGATATCTTGTGGGTTGGAGTATCTGCTCCAAAACAGGAGAAATGGATCTATAAAAATATTAAAAGGTTAAATGTGAAAATGGCTTTTGGAATTGGAGCAGCTTTTAATTTTTATGCGGGTACTGTTAAAAGGGCTCCATTGTGGATGCAGAAGACTGGTCTGGAATGGCTGTATAGAATATATATAGAACCAGGAAGATTACTTAAAAAGTATCTTGTCTACAATACCAGATTTATAGTATTAGTCTTGAAAGACCTATTTGCAAAGAAGTAGATTTTAAAAAATATTTTTTTCATTTATAATTACTATACTTTGGCTCTTCTATTATAAATATGAATTTTACTATTGGGGTATAGTATATACACTAATGGGCTTTTATAGATTAAAAAATAAAGCAATATTCGCTTCGATATCAATTATAAGTGATTTGATATTACTCGCGTTTAGTTGTTTTCTATCTTATTATCTATGGTTTTTTACTACTTTTATTGGTAGGAGTAAACCGTCCTATACAATAGATAATATCTATATTTATTATTCCCTGGTTTTTATAATACTTGCTGTAGTTATTATTGACAGGATTAGATTGTATAATTTAAAAAGTGTTTTTAGTGGTTTTGATTATTATTTCAAGTTAATCCTATCATTAATCATTAGTATATTATTAATAATAGGTTATAGCTATTTTATAAATAAACTTATTTTATCAAGAGGCTGGATCTTGCTTCTTTTTATTCTAAGTGTACTTTTATTAATCAGTAAGAGATTACTGGAAGGAATGGTTTTAAAGAAGTGGATCAGGAATTATCAAATTCCTGAAGATCAATTTGTGGTGGGATTCATTGCTTGTTTGATAGCTCTGAGAGGATATACAAGAATAAAAAGGAAAGTTATTTATGGAGTATTTGTAATTATAAGTGATGTTATATTCTTTGCACTGGCTTTATCATTATCTTTCTATATCAGGTTTTATACTGGAAAGTCAGCGGAGTTTTTTACTGTTTACGGGATCGAAGGTAACTATTTATTATATTCTATCCTATTTATTGCATCAGCAATTATAATATTTTCCATATTTAAGTTATACGACTGGGATAGCATTTATAAAGGGTCTGGATATTATTTTAGGATATTTAAAGCGGTGGCTTTAAATATAATTGTATTAATAATAATCGGGTATTTATTTGAAGCATTTACTTTTTCCAGGATCTATATCCTTCTACTTCTAATTTTTAGCCTGGTTCTTATTGTATTTAGCAGATTTATAATCCTGTATATTAGCCAGAAATTGATAGGAAAGTTAAAATTATATACCAATACCTTGATTATTGGATTAGATGACAATGTAAAGAGAATTGAACATACTATCAATAATAATCCCGGGGAAAGTTTTAATATAGTCGGGTATATTGATAAGAAAGAAACACTTAAGGATTCAGGCAAAAAATATAAAGATTATAATATTCTTGGAAATTTGGAGAGTTTAGGGGAAATTGTTGTAGAAAATAATATTCAGAGGATTATCGTCTCAAGCAAAAAGTACCACTATGATGAGATATTAAATATTCTGGAAGAGTTAAAAGGTTTAGATATATTGGTACTGATGTTCCCAGGCTATTTTGAATTTTCCATTAGAAGGATGAGCGTGAGGGATGTGTGTGGTATTCCATTGATCCAGATAGCAAATATTGGATTTTATGGCATTAATCTATTTTTTAAAAATGTAATTGATTATATTTGTGGATCTTTATTATTCATATTATTTATTCCCATATATTTAGCAATCGGATTACTGATTAAAACTACTTCAAAAGGACCTGTATTCTATAAGCAGAAAAGATATACAAAAGGAATGATGGAATTCCATATGTTTAAGTTTAGAACAATGTATGTAGATGCAGATAAAAGAGTAAAAGAGCTAAGGAAATTTAGTAAAACAGGTGGTCCAATATTTAAGATGAAAAATGATCCCAGAATTACTAAAATTGGAAGATTATTGAGAAGATTTTCAATTGATGAGATTCCGCAGATAATAAATGTCTTAAAGGGTGAGTTAAGCCTGGTGGGCCCAAGACCTCCTATTCCAGAAGAAACCAGGCAGTATGAACAATGGCATAAGAAAAGACTTAATATAAAGCAAGGTATGACTGGATTATGGCAGGTCAGTGGTAGGAGTGATTTAAGTTTTGAAGAAATGGTAAGACTTGATCTATATTATATTCAAAACTGGTCAGTTGGAATGGATATAAAAATATTGCTAAGAACAATACCTACGGTCCTGATCGGTAAGGGATCATATTAAGATGAACAAGGATTTACCTGTATTGATATGGTTAGATCATAGAAGAAGAATATTAAAATTTAGCTTTCTTTTCTTTTTGATATTTATTCCCTCTTTTTTTTATCAAGATTATCTGATAAACACTATTTCAGGGAGTAATTTATTAAACTATTTAATAAATTCTCTAATTTTTATTATATTTATTATAACTATTTACAGAATAAAATTTGGAGTCTACCTTTTTGTTCTTTTACTACCATTATTAAATACATCAACCAGGCTAATCGGTACCAGAGATATTTCTGTTGTGCTCCTTTTATTCTTTGGATTGATTCTCGGGTTTATTATTGGAGTTTTCAGAAATAATTATACAAAATATAGTATTTTCAATGAAGATAGAGAAGCTTTCTATAAATATATTTACAGAGCATTTTTAATCCTTATTGTATTAATGTTTGTTTCCAGCCTGATGGCAATATACAGGTATACAAATTTTTTCCCATTTATAACTAATGGATATTATAATCTTGTAGTAAATAATAGTCATATAAGATCCACAGAATCCATATTCTGGACTATTAGGTTCTTTTTAAATTATGTGATCGGTTTTGGACTTTTCTTTATAATAGTTAATACCTTTAATCATTTTAAAGATATTCTAACAGCAGTTATTATTCTTATATCTTCTACAATAATTTCTTCTTTTATTGGTCTTTATCAATATTTCATCGATCCCTTCTTTGGGAATATCAGTTTCTGGGTTGATATGAATAGGATTAATGCTACTTTAAGTGATCCTAATGCTTTAGGTACATATTCCATAATGGTTTTACCTATATTTATCAGTCTTATTCTATATTTTAGAAAATGGTTTGTTAAATTGATTATAGGGATATTTTGCGTTCTTTTCCTGATTATCATATTTTTTTCAGGTTCCAGAAGTGCTTTTCTGGGTTTGACTATTACATCTAGTATCTTTATATTTTTGGGTTTATGGAAAGCTGTTGAAAAGATTAATACAAAATTTATAAAGCCAGCAAAATATAAGAAATTTCTATTATGGTTGGCTATCGTAATGATTATGCTGGTCTTTCTTTTTTTAGCTTTTAATTTTATACAGGCGATACTTGATAGGATTGCTTCATATAACGTTTTATTAGGAAGACTACAGAAAGCATTTGATGGAGTTTCATCGGCTTTAAAGAATGGAAATCTGGAGATATTGAGTGTGGTATCTGGAGATAGAAAGATATTATGGGATCAGGCTATAGATATGTCTAATGACTATCCGGTCTCTGGAGTAGGGGTCGGGGCATATAAGATTGAATTACCAAATTACTATGTAAAGAATGGTATTAGCAATTACAGCAAGTCCCTGGTAGATTTTACTGGTAATTATTATCTACAGATCTTGTCTGAAATAGGTTTTCCTGCATTAATATTGGTTTTATTTATTTTTTATATGGTCTTAAATAAAATCATAAATTATTTTAAGTCAGAGAACTATATCAGAAGTTTGAAGAGAAATAATTGGTTATTTACAGGTTTATATATTTCCCTGACAGCTATGATAATTAGTCTGATCTTTGGGTCCCATACTAATTTTGATGAGATACAATTAACTTTTTGGATGGTAATAGGACTAATACTTTCTTTTGTATTCATTAACCTGAAGAAGAAAAACATTTACTCTTTTAATAATAAGAATAAACAAGTATTAATTGAAAAAATAAGTTTATTCATAATTATTGCTATTTTTACTTCAAGTGCCTTTGTAGGATCAGTCACAAATCTCTCTATAAATGTTAAACAGGTTTTGTATGATTATAATAATAAATATGGATATTATGGAGAGGAAAACTTTGAAGGAAGAGTCTATAGATGGACAGGCCCCAATATGAGTGAATTGCTTGATAGGAAAGGTGATTTTATCATAATTCCTGTGAGAGCACAAAATCCTGATATAGATAAAAATACTCTTTTAGTTTATTTTTATATTGACAATTGTAGATTAAAAACTATTAAATTAAACGATAATAACTGGCATGAGGTTAAAATAAAAATTCCTGAAAACAACATGGAAAGATTTACATTTACTATTCGTATTAGCCGTACCTGGAACCCGAAAGAATGGGGATTATCGGGCGATACCAGAGATCTTGGTATAATGCAGGGTGAATATAGTTTTATTAATGATTACTAATAGTTTCTCTATAGGCAGTTATCATTTATAATTAATAGTTAAAGGTAAAAATTATTTAAATTTCATTTAAGAGTCAATTATGAATAATCCAGAACAGGAAAAAGAATACATAGACAGCCTTAAAAAAAAGATTAAAAAAAATACTAAAAACTATGAAAAAGGTAAGGTAAATAAAAAGAATGTCAATGATATGTATTCAGTTTTACAGGGAAATAATATTTTTAATTATTTAGATAAAGCAAAACAAAATGCCAGTATTGGTATCGATTTACCTTCTTTTGAAAGATTCAATATTTTTAAGAGATTCTTCTATAGATGGATAACCAGGTTTATTTTTAAAGTATTAAAGGTAATTACTGTTAATCAAAATCATTTTAATCTATCAGTTGAAGAAATTCTTAGAAATAATATAAACTCTGTCTATAATCTTGAATTGCGGTCTGCCAATGATAAAACCCGATTAAATACAAAACTTATAGAACAGGAAATAAAATTAACCAATCTTGATGGTAGATTTCATGAATTATTGAAAGTTTTAAATTATTTTAAAAATAGGGTTATACAATTAGACCAAAAGGTCAATGATATTTTTAATGATAAGGATGGAATCAATATTGAGAAAACTAAGAAAAAAGAATATGGGGAGATGAAGGAATTATTTAACCATGACCTGGATTCCCTTTATGTTTTTTTAACAGATAATCTAAGAGGCAGCCGTAAGGAGATAAAGAAACGCTTAAGAGTATATCTTCCCATAATAAAAAAAGCGCAAATCGGTACTAAGGATTTACCAATCCTGGATCTTGGATGCGGTCGTGGCGAATGGCTGGAATTACTGAAGGAGCTGGATTTAAATTCTGTAGGCCTGGACTTAAACCGGATCATGGTAAAGATTTGTAAAGATCTTGAACTAAATGTCATTGAAGAAGATGTTTTCTCATATCTAAAAGAAAATAAGAATAACAGTTTTGGGGCGGTTACAGGATTTCATCTGATTGAACACTATGAATTTGATTCATTGAACAAATTATTCAGCGAGACATTCCGTGTCTTGAAACCTGGCGGATTAGCAATCTTTGAGACTCCGAATCCGGATAATATACTAGTTGGCAGTAATACTTTCTATTTGGATCCATCGCATAAAAAACCTTTACCTAGTCTACTGGTCAAAATACTCATGGAAGCAAATGGTTTCAATAATATCATTATTAAAAATCTTCATCCTGGAAAAATATCTTTTAATGAAGAAGAAATAGAAAAAGAGTATATTGAGATCTTTAAGAAATATTTTTCTGGCCCCCAGGATTATGCAGTTATAGGATATAAGAAATGAAGCGTGTAGCTATTTGTACTCCAGAAATTTCAAACCATGACGCTGTAAGCAATGATGTTTTTGGGATGTTAAATATTCTCAGGAAGAATAGTCTTGACGCCTATATCTTTGCGGAAAATATTTTCGTCACAAACGATTTGGTAAAAAATATTGATTGTATTGATAGTTTCATAAAGAAAGATGATGATCTGATAATATACCATCTTTCTACAGGGTGGTCTAAAGGTCTGGATAAACTTTTAAATTTAAATTGCATAAAAATAATAAAATATCATAATATAACCCCCCCTTATTTTTTTTACGGTTTTAGCAGCGATCATGTAGATACCTGCAGGGGAGGTAGAGAACAATTGAAGACTATTGCAGATCTATGCCTGGATATGTATCTAAACGATTCGGAATTTAATATGAAGGAGATGATTTCACAGGGTGCGGACAATTTGAGATGTTTTGTCATTCCTCCATTCAATAATATTAGTGAGATAAAAAATATCGAACCTGACTTAGAAATATTGAATAAATACAATGATGGAGAAACCAATATATTATCCATAGGAAGAATTGTACCAAATAAGGGATTCGAGAGGCTTATAGAAGCATTTTCCTTTTATCATGATAATTATAATGCTAAAAGTAGGTTGATAATAGTTGGGGATATGCATCCCCGCTTATTACCATATATTGATTATTTGAAGAATAAGGTAAGTCTTTTAGACCTGGAGGATTGCATCATATTAACAGGAAAAGTAGATGACAAAGAATTAAAATCATATTTTCTTATTTCGAAGATTTTTTCTTTGACCAGTTACCACGAGGGTTTTTGTGTACCAATTGTCGAGGCGATGAGTATGAAGATCCCGGTTGTTGCATATGGTTCCACTGCGGTTTTCGATACAGTCGGTAGTGGCGGCATAGTATGGGATGATATAAATAAGATTTTGTTTGCTGCTACTTTCAATGAGATTGTCAGTAGTGAGGAAAGTTATTTTAATCTTGGAGAAGCAGGTCATAGAGTATATAAAAATAATTTTGAGAATAAAATAATTGAAGCAAAATTTATAGGTTTAATCAGTAAATTTTTATAGAAAATAAAATTTAATTTGTAATACTGTTCTGAATGTTCATTATTTTATGGTAAAGGTATATGGTTTCATAGTATTATGTAAAATAATCTATAAAAGGAAAAGTTATCAGATTTCAGATAAATATAAAAAATGATTAATGGAAAAAAAGTAATCGTTGTAATGCCTGCATATAATGCTGGAAAAACTCTAATTAAAACCTATAATGAAATACCCAAAGATATTGTTGATGAAATAATACTCACAGATGATGCTTCGAGAGATGATACATTAAAAATAGCAAAAAAATTGAATATATCAATAATAGTGCATAAGACAAATAGAGGATATGGAGCAAACCAAAAAACTTGTTATACAGAAGCATTAAAACTAAATCCAGATATAATAATAATGCTTCACCCCGACTACCAGTATGCCCCAAAACTAATAACTGCGATGGCTTCCATGATAGCTGTTGGAGAATATGATGTAGTATTTGCCTCCAGAATACTTGGAAGTGGTGCATTAAAAGGAGGTATGCCACTTTATAAATATATAGCGAATAGGATTCTCACATTATTAGAGAATTACATACTCGGGCAGAAATTATCAGAATACCATACTGGTTACAGGGCATTCAGCTGTGAAATATTAAAGAATATACCTTTTTTAAAAAATTCTGATGATTTTGTATTTGATAATCAGATAATTGCACAAATTTTTTATTTTAATTATAGAATTGGTGAAATATCCTGCTCAACTAAATATTTTCCTGAAGCTTCATCATTAAATTTTAAAAGAAGTATAAAATACGGGTTTGGCGTGTTGAATACAATTTTAAGAACTGTTTTACATAAAGCAAAATTAATAAAATATCCGATTTTGATCAATAATTAAATTTTATTTTTAATATTTTAGTTTATTATTAAATAATGGTTAATTTATATATTTTATTAATTTTTTTATCCTGGATTATTTCGATCCTGGGTTATGGAAGTATATTAAGCTTTTTCTATAAAACCCCAGTACTAAATGAATTTAAGAATTTTAAAAACATCAGGTTAGCTGTTTTTGGAATTTTTGGACTTACAATTATTTCTTTATTGGGTAATCTTGCAAATTTTTTTACTCCGCTTAATTTAATCTTTTCAATTATTGTTTTTTCTTTAGGGGTAATATTATTTACCGTAAATTTTAAAATAATATTTTACGGGTATGGAAAAAGTGAAATAATATTAATTATAGTTTTATTGATATATTTATCATTTATTCCTTTTAATTGGGCAAATCACTATGACGCAGGGTATTATTACCTACTATTAATTAAATGGTTGCGCGAGAGCATTGTCCCCTTCGGTCTTGCTAACTTATTTGGTATTCTGGGATATAATCCATCATGGTTTACAGTAGCAGCCATAGTTGAGACACCATTGTTCATAAAGGAGAGTCCACTTTTTATAACAAATGCACTAATGATGTTTTTTTATGGTTCCGCAGCTTTTTTAACATTTTTAGAAAAGATTAAAGTCAAAAAAATATTATTTTCAGATTATTTTCTTATTTTTGCATTAATACCCTGGATTATCAGAACACGTTCTAATATGGCTTCCATGTCTCCTGATCTTCCGGCAATGTTAATTACTTTATTTATCATATATTTATTAATACGCAGTTTTGAGGAAAAAGAAAATAATTATTTCTATCTTTTAAATTCGATTATCTTTTCAGTATTTGTGGTTACCATTAGAGTATCTACTTTTCCAATCTTATTAGGTTCTATTCTAGCGTTTATTTATTTTGGAGTATTTATAAGAAAAAATTTTTATTTACCGAATTCCGGTAAATCCATTTTTAAAGATCCCATTTTTTATAAGAATTTAATTATACCTTCCATCATGGTTTTAATAACCTGGGTAATGAGAGGTATTATAATATCGGGTTGTATTGCTTATCCTTCAAAACTTGGTTATTTTGAAAACATACAGTGGTCTGCAAGTCCTGGAGTCGAATTAAAATATATAACAAGTTGGGCCAGGGGAGGACTCCATGCATCACCAGCTGAAGTTTTAGGGAACTGGAAGTGGTTTAATCCGTGGGTTATAAGATTTTTAAAAAGCGGTGATAAAATAATTCCAATAATTATTTTTATAGGTTTATTGCTTTTAGTGACTGCTATTATCCGCAAGAATTTTTTAAGCAGCAATAAATATCATATTTCATTTTTTGTTCCACTTATTATTTCATTTTCAGGGATAATGTTTTGGTTTTTCACAGCTCCGGAACCCAGATACGGTTATGGGTTTTTATTTGGTTTTGCATTATTGATTTTTTCTTATGGTTTTTATGCCTTTAAACTACCAAAGTATGAAGAGATCTCTAAATTAGCCGCGGTATTTTTAATATTATTATTTTTCCTTGTGCAAATTGTTCCTCTAAACGTTCGTATTGACAAATTTTTTATTAATAGCTGGGGAAGATTACCGGAAGTAGAGGTAAAAGAAGAGGTAACAAAAGAAGGTATTAAAATCAATGTCCCGATTGAAGGAGACCAATGCTGGTATACTGAGTTACCGGCAACTCCAAATTTTAATTCAGATTTAAAAACTATTCTTTCCAGAGATGGAAAATATAAGATGTTTTATTACTCAGAATGAAATGAAAATATTTAAGATTTATTTCTAAAACTTTATGGAAATTACAAAGGACAGTATAAAGAAATATTTTAAGAATAAGTCAAATATTGTAATATTTATTATATTATTGGCTATCTGTACGTATACAGTAATAGTCAGGTTTAATAATATTGGCGTGCTTTCATACTGGGGAGATGATGGGCAGACATTTTTAGGAACTTCTGGAATCTTAAATTATGGCTATCCAAAGCTTCCATCGGGCAATATTTTTTATCACTTAATTTTTCACTTTTACTTAAGAGTGATACCTTCACTTATTTTTGGAATTAATGAAGTAGCCTTAAGATTCCCAAGTGCTTTTTTTGGTGCTTTAGCAGTACCTTTAATATTTATTTTTATAAAGGATTTATTAAATAATAAATATATTGCTTTATTAGCTTCCATAATTGTTGCCTTTAATGCATGGCAGATAGAGTTATCAAGGGAAGTATTATATTACTCTGAATATCAGTTTTTTTATTTATTAAGTATTTATTTGTTCTACAGAGGATTTTTTAAAGAAGAAAAAAAGTTTAAGATCGCAGCACTTATATTCATTTTCATTACTATACTTATTAGTGAACTGGGGTTTATATTAATTTTTTTGTTTATTCCGCTACTGATATATAAAAAATTTAAAGAATTTTTTAAAAAAGATATTATTATCTCCTTTTTTATAATAGCTGCAATGATAATAGGACGTATGGTTTACAGACAACTATTCTTGAAAATAAACCCATCAAATATAACTCAAAATAATACTAATCCCTTACTGGAAATCTTATCAAACTATTTTTCTGGCTATACTTCTTTTTATTTCCGGATATTTAATGTGCTCTTCCCGGAAATGTATTATATTGTTTTTTTTGGTGCTATATTAATCATATTATATTTATTCATACCCGGAATAAGAAATAGTAAAGAAAATTTTATAAATATCTATTCAAATTCTAAATACAGCATTAAACTTCCTTTTAACCTGGCTTTTTTATATTTCATTTTTTATTCAAATACTGTTTTTAATGGACTGTCTCATATGACTAACCAGCAGAGATATATTTATCAGGTGAATCCAATATTTATTGCTATATACTGTTATATTATTTTTGATATAGGAAGGCTTGCTTCAAATGTTTTTAGTAATGCAATGATTGATGGAAACGAAACCAAAATACTGAAAAACAATAAAATTGAAATACCTGGCAAAGACATAATAAAAGATAAATATCTATTTTATTTAAAAAAGTCAGTTTATTTTATTACTGCCGTAATAATATTCTTTCTTACAGTAAATTGGGCAAACCCAATACACAACTTTAAAATTACTTTTAGGAATAATGGCGATCCTGTGGCACATGAATTTGCTCCAGACAATACTTTTTCATTCCATCCCGATATTAAAACATCCGGGCAGTATGTTTATGAGCATAAAAAAGATGGCGATATTGTAATTGCTACAGAACTTTTAAATCCTTATGGATATACAGAACAGATCAATTACTGGTTATGGACAACTGATCTTGCAAACGGGCAGCCATATGTATATGATAAGGAAGGAAAGATATATGATGAATATTTTAGCGTTCCGGTAATCAGGGATTTATATCAACTATTCAAAGTCTTAAATAATAACTCCAATAAGAATATATGGTTGATTACTTCTGACCCAACAGTTGTTCAGGGTAATATATCACCAGATGTTTCTGAATTTGTAAACAGCAAGGAACAATATAAAAGAATTACAGGTAAAGGTGAAATTTATTCTGCTTATCTGTTTCCGAAAATCAATCAACCTACACGGGGATTTTTCTTTACTCCTGAACCAGAGGATATTTTAAATATCGAGATCTTTGGTAATGATCCTTTTGTTATTGGCTTTGACAATAAGGAGAATCAGTCTTATTTAAAATATGGATGGTCGGATATAGAAAGCACTGGCACCTGGGCAGAGGGGGAGTATTCAGTTTTATTTTTGAATATTACAGAAAAACAAAATTATACGATAAATATTGAGGCCATGGCCTTTTTTGATCCCGGGAAAAAACAAGAAATGAAAATTATTCTAAATGGAACTGAAATTGGTAATGTTACTTTCCAGGATTCAAATATCGGGCAGTATTCTTTCGAAATGGAAACAAATCTTATTAAGGTAAATAGCTATAATACTCTGGAATTTAATTATAAATATCAGTTCAATCCTAAGGCCCTGAGAATTTCATCAGATTCCAGAGATCTTTCGGTTTATTTCGGAAGAATTACTATCCAGGAAAATAATAACTGAAGATAATAATATTTATTAAATGAGAGTAAAATGCATATATTTTTTACTAATATATATGAAACAAAATTTTTAAATTTAATCGGTAAATTATTATGGAAAAAATAGCAATTGTTGTCCAGAGATGTCATGAAAGTGTAATTGGTGGATCTGAATCTGAGGCATTACATTTTGGACAATTATTAAAAGATAGTTACGAGATTGATATATTAACTACAACTGCTGTAGATATAATAAAATGGAGCAATACCTTAAAAGAGGGTGATGAAAGAAAAAACGGTATTTGTATTAAAAGGTTCAGAGTATCTCAGGAAAGGGCAGAATACTGGGGAAAGATCCATGAACTATTATTAAAAGAGTATGATAAGGTAAAAGATTTAAAAGATATCAAAGAAAGGATTATTAGATGGCCGATTGCGCTTCAAGAAGAATTTATATACAAGCAAGGACCGTATTCTGATGATTTGATAAATTTCTTAATTGAGAAAAACAATGATTATAAAGCTATAATGTTTTTTACCTATCTCTATGCACCAACTTATTATGGTATGCAGTATGTTCCAAAAGAAAAAATAATTTTTATTCCAACTTTGCATGATGAACCCCCGGCCTATCTTTCTGTTTATAAATATGCAGCTAAAAGAGCAAGACTAATAATCTGGAATACGTATAGAGAGAGTTTTTTTGGAAAATCTCTGTGGGGAGAACTTCCTGGGAAAATAATCGGAATTGGTGTGGGCACAAAAAAGTATCCACCTGCTAAATCAGATTTTCCATACTTATTATATTGCGGCCGGATCGACGTAAGTAAAGGCTGTTCCGAATTAGTAGATTATTATTTAAGATTTAAGAAAGATCTTCCTTCAGACCTCTGCCTGATACTCACAGGTGATCTTAAAATCGAACTTCCTGAAGATAAAAGTATTATATTTAAAGGGACAGTAAGCGAAAAAGAAAAATTTGAATTGATGAGTGGAGCAGAAGTTTTTATTATGCCATCTTCCTATGAGAGTTTTAGCATAGTTACCCTTGAAGCAATGGCACAAAAAACACCAGTACTTGCCAGTGCTGGTTCAGATATTGTTATCGATCATATAGAGAAAAGTAATGGTGGATTGCTCTATAATGATTATGAAAGCTTTAGGAAAGGAATTGATCTACTTCTAAAAAATAAGAAGAAATCACACGATCTTGGAGAAAATGGAAAAAGGTATGTTACTAAAAATTATGATAATAAAAAAATATCAATAAAACTAAAGGACCTATTAAGCGATATAGAGTAATCTCCAGTGATTCAGACATAAGGAAGATCAGATAAAAAATA
>SDBT01002796.1_pt1 | contig 30549 bp, 51 predicted proteins | sample 2277101 | NCBI WGS metagenome assembly SDBT01 (sample SAMN10404973, study PRJNA504765) | marine sediment metagenome | isolation source: marine sediment core GS10_PC15, 103 cmbsf | place: Arctic Ocean: Southern Knipovich Ridge | collected 2010
AAATAAATCTCTAAACACCCTCCTCTTCTCTTATAGACCCGTCGGCTGCGGTGGTTGGCGGGTCTGCAATTATCCTATAAGATTTTGGCTGTTCGTTTGCGCATATTTGGCGTTGTGCTGAAAGGGTGAAAAATGGCAATTAAGAAAATCACGACGACGGTTTACAAGGACGACGAGACGCGGCAGGAATATCAGTTTGAGCCGATAGACGACACAATAGAATTGAAGCCGGTTAACGATGGCTTTGAATTGCGATACTTGACGCAAGACATAGACTCTGAATCGCCGGTTGAGAATAGAGAACCAAGCGACGTATGCTTTTTGGTTCACTATCATCGGGACTTTTTTATCGAAAACGATATTTGCCCCAAAGACGTGCTGGGCTATATCTGCACACAAAACGCCGATGCATACGACAAGGACGGCGCAGAGCAAGTGGAGCGGGATTATTTCGTATTTGCTGTTTCGGCGTATATCCATAGCGGCGTTTCGTTAAGTCTTGACGACGGTTTTCGCGGACGGCTGGCGCAGGGACATTATCAATTCGACGTTTCGCACTGCGGCGCGGTACTCGTTAAGAAAAAAGAGTTTGGTACTGGCGGCGTCAAGTTTGAGATAAGCAAGGACAAAGCGCACGATAGAGCCGCAGGACTTGTCGAAACGTGGAATCAATATCTATCCGGCGACGTTTACTGCATCGTTTGCGAAAAGCTGGACAAGGATAAACAGGGAATCGACTTTGATATTGTCGGCGGCTATTACGGGCTTGACTACGCGAAAGAAGCATTGAAAACGGAAATCTGATATGGAACATACAGAAGGAAAATGGACAATAACTGGAGAAGATGTACGTGGTAATGACATTTTTTATCGTGTCGAAGCAAAAAACTATGGACTTATTGCCCTCGTTGATGCTACGCCAGAGTCGGATGAGTTGAAAGCCAACGCCCGCCGCATCTGCCAATGTGTGAACAGCCACGACGCTCTGCTGGCGGTTTGTGAAGATGTTCGAGTTGAGTTGGCTCTTTTGCATAGGATAATAGTAGACCCGCCAGAATTTGCTAAAGACCCTGCTGTAAAAAAGCCGCTTGTAGACAAAATTGAAAAACGCCAAAAGCAAGTTAAAGATGCTATCGCCGCTGCTCAGATTGAGCCAGATTGAAAACGAGGGTACTATGGTACGGAATCATTTTTTTAGTGGCTTGTTTTTACTGCCGTAAAGAGGGTAAATGAAAACAAAAGAATTTCAAGGTACTTGTGTGGAAAACCCTTTTGGGCGAATCGAAGCACTTGTCAAAGTGGTCGAAGATGCTATTGAAATTACCAAGCAAACATTTTTTAAGCATTGTTTCATCCATTCAAAAATCGTGGCGCAAATAAAACAGTATCCTAACGACTATGAATTTTTCAAGCGTCGAGGCATTTACTTTTATCGTTGGTCTGCGATTGAACATTTTTATTGGTAAGCACGGAAAAGATATGACCGCCGAATTATTTACAGGATTAGCGCAAGGCTTTTATACCACGCACTACAAAGAGGCAATCAGCCCTTATTTAACTTTCGAGCAAAAGCAGGACATCGCCAAACGAATCAGCAACTTGACCTTGCAATCACCTATTTGGCAAGACAAGGACGCCAACTACATCGAGCAATTCCCAGAACTAAAAGGCAAAGTGAATGTTTCGTTGTCCGGTTTGTATCTTTGCGCTATCCTTCAGGCAATAGTGGACGACATTAGCACACAGAATAAAGTGGGACTTTGCAAGGAAAAGCCGTAAAGCGGGACAAAGTAAAGAGGGATATGATTATGTATGACTTTTCAGACTTCGAGTTGAGCGACTTAAAAGAAGCGCAGAAACTTCACAAACGGCTGGACGAAATCGGTATGTCTTTTGCCGATGATGACTGTCTTGCTGAACTAAATCGGGAAATTGAGAAACGTAAAGAGGTGAAAAATGGGATGTAGAGGACAAGTAAAAATTGTCAGCGATTGTGCCAACGAACACGATGTATATTTATACACTCATTGGCAAGCGGATGTTTTGCCAGATACAGTTAAAGCAGCATTGACAAAAAAATGGCGCTGGGACGAGGCGTGCTATTTAACCCGCATTATCTTTGATGAAATGGTAGGTATTAAAGGACACGGACAAGAAACGGGTTTTGGCATTGACACCGCTCAACACAACGATATTGAATGTCTTGTTACGGTGGATTGTGAAAACCAGACCGTCGAAATCGACCGTTCAATGCACGGCGGCAAAAAGGAAAGCCCTGTTTCGTTTGAGGAATTTGTAAAGAGGGACTTGGAATGAGATGTAAACACAAATGGAAATTGATTGACAAAACTATTTTGCCGTCTGCCTATGAGCAAATGACCAAAAATAATTTCACTGAACTCAAATGCCGTTCAAGCAATCCTGAATATTTCCAAAAGAAAGTCATATTAGTATTTCAATGCGAGAATTGCCCTAAAATGCGACAAATAGTTGAGGTAAATCCCTAATGAATGTTAAGTTTAATTATTTTGCTGCCGGAAGCTGCTTTATATTGATATTTGTTTTTCTTGTGGAAAACAGGATTTGGTTTGCAATCTTATCTTTGGTTGTTTGTGTTTTAAGTCTTATTGGCCGACCTTTTGGAAAGTGGATAGGGACTAAAATATCAAAATGTTTGAGACGTTGAAAAGGCGAAATATGAAGGCTAATTGGGGACAGATAGTTAAAAAAATAGAGGCGGCGACAAAAGACGAAGTGGCGATACTAAAGTCTTTGCTCGATACAGTAAATAGTAAAATTTGCCCTAAATGTAAAGAGTGTTGTTGTACTGATGCTGATGTTCCTTCAAAGGGGTGTTCTAAAAGCGGAGGGTATTATGATAGCTACTACGACTCTACGCCAGAAGAATTAGCCCTTATAAAATACCTAAAGAAAAAATACGAGTTTACAAAAAAGTATGGCTTTTTGAATCCCGAAAAAGGCTGCAAGCTGCCGCGATACCTGCGAAGCCACACTTGCTTGATATACTTTTGTGGAAAGGAAAAAAAGTTACTCAGAAGCACTGACGTAACAATGGCAATATATTTAGTAAACAGGATAAGAGCCATAAAAAAGCAAATACTTACCAACGTATGAAACAGGTTTTTTAACTATTGGGGAAAAAGGAGACAGATTATGGATGTATTGTTCATTAGCAACAGTGGTGCGGGGTTTGCCGACACGGTAGAATGTGAAAAAGGAACTACCGTCGGGGAATTTTTCAAGGATATGATGAAAAAGGGCGACAAGGCCGAAAACCATCTTATCCGCGTCAACAGGGATATTGCAACGGCAGAGCAAGTCCTGCAAGAAGGCGACAGGGTTACGGTTACACCGATCCACATCGAAGGCGGAAAATAGCCGAAACGAACGGTAGCGCGGAGCGCCTCGGCTTTCGGGGCGCTCCGCCTTTGGGAGCAAAGAATGGCTTTTTTCAAGAGGCTGATAATGGCAGGGAAACGCAAGATGGCAAAGAAGCCCAAAATAGTATCAAAAGAGCCTCAGTATAAAATAGTCAAGGAAATACAAACCGTTATGGGAAAACGTAATGGAAAAAAGATAAGTCTAAGAGAAGTAAGGGCAATGTTGGTATATTTACTGGACAACTACGACCTTGTGTCTTACGAAAAAAATATATTAACGATACACACAGAAGATATTTTTTACGGCGGCCATAATTACGGAACATATATTCTTAGGCTTAACCTTAAAGGAATCTTTGCGAGCGAGAGTGGCTTTGAAACAGGAATTACGTTTACACCAAGAGGGAGACGGCACGTTTACAGTTCATCAGGCAATTTATGTTTTGGCAGTGGCCCTCGCGGTGGTTATCGTGCCGCGCAAAAGTGTATTCAGGATGGTCGTATTGATGATTATGTAGATATAGTACAGCAGGTACTTCGTTCTTAATAACAATGGCAAAAAAACGCAAGATATCATCAAAGCTGTCTATGGCTAAAATAGCAAAAGAAATACAGGCTCTCTTCGTAAAACACCTCGGTAAAAAAATATACATAAAAGAAATAAAAGTAATGCTGGTATATTTATTGGACAACTACAGCATTGTGTCTTACGAAAAAAATACATTAACGATACAGACAGAAGACATTTACAGGGAAAATGAGGAGAATATCGGGCCGTTTGCTATTGTGCTTGACATTAAAAAACTATTTGAAGATTATGATTACTTGAACGATGAAAACTTTGGAAGCGGGCTTAAACTCAAAGGGGCGACCGAACTACACCCGCACCTTTGTTCAAGCCATATATGTACCGGCGGGGGTTTTTACGCTTTGAAAAAGTGCATTAAAGATGGTCGCATTGACGACTTTGTAGACATAGTCCAGCAGGTACTTAGAACTTAATAAAAATGGCAAAAAAAACCAAGAAATCCGTAAGTAAAACTAAAAAAGTACATCGAAAGAGAGTCGGCTTCCCTGCCAAAACGGTTAAGGAAATACAAACCGTTGTGGTAACGTACCTCGGCAAAAAGATAACGCTGAAAGAAATCAGGGCAATGCTCAGGTATCTATTAGATAACTACAATGATGTATCCTATAAAAAAGGGGTATTAACGGTAAAAACAGAGGATATTTACAGTAGAGGTAAGAATCTTGGGTCGTTTGATATTAGGCTTGACCTTACAAACATCGGACGCGGCGATGACTGTCATTATTACGTTCTTACACTTTCTCCAAGAGAAAGATGCGGCCATATTTATTCATCATCAGGTCGTCTGTGTTTTGGGGATGGTTGGAATGCTTCGTTAAAAAGTCTTAAAGATGGTCGCATTGACGATTTTGTGGATATAGTGCAGGCAATTTTGCGAACTTAAAAGAAAGGGAAAATATATTATGAAGGTACTCAAACAGCCCGAAATAAAAGACCTCGCCTTGCGGTTCACCCGCTGTGCGTGGGGCAAATTGGTTTACGTCAACGAACTGTCCACTACGGAAATCAGCGGGTTTTGCATCGCTAACCCCAAAGACCTTTTACTCGTCGAAGACATTGCGTTTTTGCAACAGGTCAATACAGGGGCAAGCACCCTGCTTGACGATGAGGCTGTGGCAGACCATTTCGACAACCAAGTTGACGCAGGGCGCAAACCACAGCAGTTTGCGAGGATATGGCTACACACCCACCCAAATTCACATAATTTTGGCAAAAAAACAAAGCGTAACCGCAGAATTATAAACGATAATTTCGGCGTTCCGTCGCCAAGCTGGACGGACGAAAACACTATTGGTCAGGCGTTTGGCAGTTGTGATTGGGCCGTTATGTTCATTTACGGCGGCGGCCCGACAGGTTACGCCCGATTAGTGTTCAAGAAGCCTATAGATGGACAAATCGTGATGCCGGTGGAAATACAAAAGAAAGGCAAAAACCCGACAAAAAAAGATTATGTAAACTGGAAACAGGAGTTTGAAAAAAATATCGTTGTGAAAAAGTGGGATGTGCCTGCCGCTGGACTTGACCTTAATTTACCGACTGGCCAGTATATTCAACTTTTAGAGATACTTGATGCCGATATTGACGCGGACGACTTCGCTCGGTTTATTGAAAGTCGTGGGCAGACGGTTAAATGGTTCTGCAATCTTGATACATCGTATCATCAGTGGTGGATAGAAGAATTCAGGAGAGAGCAGGAAGTTAATCCGCCACGACGGAGAACAATTATAAACCCGTACCGTTAGAAGAAGAAATGAGCAATGGAAAATATATTTTAGAAGGCCACGAACCCAAACTCGCCGAAGATTTATTGGAATGGGGAAGCTGGTTTGAAACGGCTGATAGAATTGTGGCAAAAACCCAAATCTCTGATGACATAGAGGTTTCAACAATATTTTTAGGGTTAGACCATTCTTTTGGCGAAGGCCCGCCATTGTTATTTGAGACAATGATTTTCGGTGGTTCTCTTGACCAAGAAATGAATAGGTATCCCACTTGGGATGAGGCTGAAAAAGGCCATCAAGAAATAGTGCAAAAAGCGAAAGAATCTCTTGAAAGCAAGGAAAAACACAAAAAAAGTATTAAAGGGAAATGACAATGGATGAACGATACAGCCGACAATCGGCTTTAGTGCCAACAGAAAAACTGGCTCAACGAAAAGTAACGGTGATTGGCGTAGGCGCTATTGGACGGCAGGTGGCCTTGCAGCTTGCCGCTATGGGCGTACAGCATTTACAGCTTATCGACGATGATAAAGTGGAAGAAAGCAATATCGCAAGTCAGGGATACAAAGAAAAAGATTTAGGTCTTCACAAAGTTGAATGTACGGGTTTAGAATGTATTGCAATAAATAGTGAAATAAAAATAGGAGTGTACCCCCAAAAATTCGATGACAAAATAAAGGTTGGCGAAACGGTTTTTTGCTGTGTTGACCGTATCACGGTGCGTAGAGAAATATGGGAAGCCCTTAATGCAAAAGTCAGGTTCTTCTGCGACGGTCGGATGGCTGCTGAAAGTTTGCGCGTTTTGACAGTGTACAATCCTGAATCGAGCGTACACTACCCCACAACCCTTTTTTCGCAGGAGGAAGCCTTCCAGGGCAGATGCACGGCCAAAACAACTATCTATTGCGCAAACGTGATAAGCGGTATAATGGTGGCGCAGTTTGCGAAGTATCTGCGAGACGTGCCGGTCGAGGCGGATATGTCCTACAACCTAACGACAAATGAATTGACGGTACTCAAAGACTGATAAATGGAGGTGAAAAATGGAAGAATTAACAATTACAATCTATCAAGAAAGAGTCCCTGAACATTATGTTGGTGATGATATAAGTATTGTATTAAAAGCCAAATGTGAAAAATGGCGAGTTGCTTTAGTGGAGGATGCAATTACCACTATTTTAGAAGGTAATAATCATAACGTTAAAAGTAATACATTCCCAGATGGCGTGATAATAGAAAGCGACAGTTAATGAAACAAACAGAGCAAGCCCTGAAAGAAGATGGTTGAGATGAAATTAGCTTGGATGGCGAATTTGCTCGTACAAATTTTTAAGGAAAAAGAAAATGAAGATAATATATTTAGGTTTGGTGATTGTACTGATTTGTTGTGGCGTTATGGCAAATGCCTATGAATTTAGCGGTATTGATATTACCAACGTCGTCGTCGTTGAGGATTTCCATAGTAACCATTACAACGCCATTCATACCTCTTGGGACGTATCCGATGGTTTGGATGGCAAAGATTATGTTATCGATATCGGTAACTTCCCAAACGGTTTTTGTTATTGTGTGCCGGACGCGCCAGAACATTTCTGTGAAGTCGCAAGTATGTATTCCGACGTAAACGGGAATAAGCTTCTTGAAGATTACAGACCGTGCGATAGCAACGCCCCTTTCGATATAAAATTGTTTCTTTGCGGCAGCGTTGGTAATGGTACAGAAAACTATCTTTTGGTGGATTTTTATGGAGCCTGGCCAGAACCAGAATGTGAGACTTTTGACGACAAGATAATCATTCTCGAATCGGACAGACTTCCTCACGGCCAAGCGTATGTTGATGTTAGAAAGGTGATTAAAAAAGGTAGCATATATGGTACTGGACTTATTGAGTTAATACCTTTGACAGGAGATTATAATATAAACAATCCCTATGGTAATGCCACCCTATACATCGTAGAGAAAGGTTCTGCTGCCGCTACTGCCTTCTTGTGTGATATAAACATCGATGGGGTAGTCAATTTGGAAGATTACGCTTGTATAGCAGAATCTTATGAAAAGTTTGGCGAAGGTCTTGCGGGCGACATTACCGGCCCTAACGGAGTACCCGATGGTTGTGTGGATTACGCCGACATATCGGCCTTCGCCAAAGAATATCTATGGGAGTGATTAGAAAAAACGAATAACGGCAAAATTCAGGAGACAGAAAATGACAGAACAATTTTATCAACATCCAGGGGAAGTACGGGAGGCAAGAAATTTTCGATGTTTGCACTGTAACGATATTTTCACCGCGCCGCAGGGATTGGACGGCCATTTGTCGCGGGTGCATAATATCGACCCGCGAAACCTTCGATACAAAGAAGATTGGGATGTTACCACAAATGTTGCCGGTGATTATACGCCGGTAGAAAACAGACAACCATCAACCTATTTAGGAGACAGAATTATGAAAAGCAGAATGGAGACAACACACAATTTGGAGTGTATCGTTGCGGGATGTGGCAAGGTTTATTCCAGTTCGCCTGGAATGAGCGGACACCAACAACGAAAGCACAATCAAGGCGCGGTAAAGGATGTCAACTGGCAATGGACAAAAGACCCCGTTACGATTAACGACCTGCGCAGCCGAGCCGCACAGGAAAGAAAGGGAATCACAGTCGGAGCAACAGCCGCCGCCCAACCAAGAACAGACATCAAAGCCGAAGAAAGTTTTAATTTGAAATGTCTTGTAAGTAGGTGTGGGTGGGTGGTTGGAAGTTTGCCAGGGATGGTCGGCCATCTGCGGAGAAAGCACAACCAAGGCGCAAGGAAAAGCGTTAATTGGGAGCGGACAAAAGAGCCTCTCGCACAAGAGGGAAGAGGCCGGACGCCCACCCCCGAAACGCCAAGAACGAAGCGGCCATACGAAAAAAGGCAACCAGGTGCGCTTCAACCATCACCATTGATTCTATCGCCGGACAGCAAATATATCGAGATAGCCGCCGTGATTCGAGTGCCGATTTCGGTCGGGCAGGCGGAAATAATCCAAAGCGGGATATAATTGGCGCAACCGCCGTTGATTGCTTACCTGATGTGGCCTGTCAGTTGTGTAGCTGGCGGGCCAAAGCGGGCCGGTTGGCAGATTGGATTCCCCAACTTTTTGTTCTATCGGCTCGCTTTTTCACTTGACAAGAACTGTAAATTATGGTACGCTCTGTAAAGAGGAATTGAGGAAAATCCCTATGAAAATCGGCTATGACGAAAAAACAGATGATTTTTTTATAACTGAAATGACGAGAATGGAAGCTGGTGTTATTGCTGCGTCTGTTTCACAAACACTTAAAGAGTTCAACAAGGTAGGAAAAGAAGTCCTGCAAGAATGTTGTAAAATGGCTGACATAAGCGATACCGATATAAAAGAAATGATAACAGCACATCAAGCTATAATCAAAGGTTTGATAATTGCTAAAAAAATGCAAATGGATTCTGCGATATGAAATTAAAAAATCTTAAATGGTATTATGACCGCAATGCAAAGAGTTGGGGTCTGCCCTTCGGTCTGAAAATATACCGTGATGGTATAGCCCTTTACTTCCTATGTTGGTTTGTGAAGATTTACAGAAGCAGATAATAAGGAAATGAAACTCTCTCAATGTTATCGGCTGGTCGGTTCACCTTTCTTTTCCTCCTCCCTCCGCCGACCAGTCGGTTTTTTGAAAGGTGAAGAATGAAAGTTACCGATTCGATACCGGCAGAAAAACTGACGATTTTCCACAAGGCCGCCTTTGCAATAATCAAAGACTGTCTGCGAGAAGATGTGGCGGCAGGCACAAAGGATTCCATTACGAGAAATTTTAATAACCCTGACGAAAAAGCAAAATTGATAAATATATTTTGCGACGGCTATCTTTGGGGAATGTCTACTGCTATGGCCTTAATAGAAGCGGGAATCCTTGATATTAAAACATTGGAAATTAAAGCCGAGGCAAAAGAGGAGTGAAAAATGAAAAAGGTACTTCTTCAATGTGCTGAAACAGAATGTCATTATCACGGCACAGATGGTTATTGCCAACGGGAAAAAGTCCATCTTGTAGTAAGTTATGCCGCTGTTTCTTGTGTAGATGTTATTACTGATAAGCAATATCAAAAGCAAAAGGCTGAGGCAAAAGAATGAGAAAAGTAAAGATAGATGACAAAAGAACCCTCCCAGCAATATGGTGTCCAATACAGCCAAAGGAGTGCAACACTCGCTGTGCTTGGTTTCGGATAAAAGAAGAACCTGCGGTACATTACAAACAAAGTATTGCCTACTGTGGCGACAAATTGATTGGCAAAATCATATATGACTGACAAATTTTCCAAAAGATTGGAGCGTTGGCTTAGTTGGCCGCAAGAGAAACGGGACGAATTCTGGCGGCGTGTGGAACGTTGGCAATCGTTTATATTCTCTTGCAACAGAAGGCAGTTGAGCCACGATGAGTGTGTCGAATTTCGTAAGGTACAGATAGAGATGCAAAAATGGAACGACCAAAACGAAGATGGGTTTTATGATTAGGAGAAAATAATGGCTATCAGCGAAACATTGGCTTGGATGCCAATATCTTTAAGCCAAGGATTGTATGCCCTTGTGGACGGTGAGGATTATGAGCGATTGAACAGGCATAAATGGTACGCTAACAAAATCGGCAATACTTTTTATGCTATAAGAAATACATCAAAACAAAAAGGTAAGCGGCAGATGGTTCTAATGCACAGAGAAGTTTTGGGATTGTCTTACGGGGATAAAAAACTTTCTGACCATAAAAATTACACTGGTTTGGACAACCGTAAGCAAAATTTGCGACCTTGTACCCATTCTCAAAATCATCAAAACCAGAAAAAGATGATTAAGCTCGCCACAAGTAGTAAATATAAGGGGGTGTCTTGGGAAAGCCGCCGAAAAGAATGGCGGGTACGAATCCACTTCGATGACAAGGATATATACCTTGGTCATTTTGATGATGAAATTAAAGCTGCTGAGGCTTATGACAAAGCAGCAAAAAGATTATTTGGAGAATTTGCAAAAACTAATTTTTAAGGAGTTGAATAATGCTTACAGAAGCACACAAATTACGCAGAAAGAGATACATCGGGGCAAGTGAAGTGGCTGCCATATTAGGTTTAGACCCATATCGGTCAAAGTGGGATGTGTGGGCTGACAAGACTGGCAAGCTCGAAGAAAGCGTAACATCAGAGGCAGCGAAAATAGGCCAAGTCTTTGAGGTTGGAATTCTTCGATTAGCCGAAGAGGTGCTTGGCAAAATAACGCTTAACCAATGGCGGGTCTTGCAGGGGACACACCTATCGGCGACCGATGATGCCATCGTCAACGAAACAGGTCGGCCTGTCGAGGCGAAGTTTCGTGGTATCTACAAATTCGTAGGCAACGAATGGGGTGAGGCTGGTACTGACCAAGTGCCGGACGACGTAATTGCGCAGGCACAGACACAACTATTATGCACCGGCTCAGACCTTTGCCACGTCGCGGCATTTATGACAGGCAGGGGCTTTGCATTGTTTGTAGTACCTCTCGACAAAGTGCTTGGCGAAACGATAATCGAGGCGGTGGAGCATTTTTGGAGTTACCATATAGAAAAAGACATTCCACCCGAAGAAAGCCAGCCCTCCGCCTCCGTCATCAAGAGAATCCGCAGAGAGCCAAAGAGCATAATCGACATACCGACAGAACTTGTTGAAGTTTTACAACTTAGAAAGGCTGCCCTGAAAATAGCGAAAAGTGAAGAAAAAGATGCTGATACTGCCCTCAAAGCAGCGCTTGGTGTTGCCGAAGCTGGTAGGTTCGATGGTGGATTGGCTACCTATCTACAACAAACACGAAAAGGCTATGTTGTAAAGGAAAGTATCTACAGGGTTTTGAGAATCAAAAGGGACAAAAAATGAAAACCCTTGAATGTCCCAAATGCAGACACCGTTTTGTATTACAGGAAATCAAACGCCGACAATGCTCAACGTGCGGAAGATGGAAAAGCGTTAAAAATTTCTACTTTAACGAAAAACTGAAAAATCGGCACGGTACTTGTAAGCAATGCGGCGGCTATCAAGGAAGAAGTTACCAACCTTCGACAGAGCGCAAAGATGGAAAGAAACGATGCCGTAAATGCAAGCGATGGAAAAAGGAAACAGCCTTTTGTAAACAAGCAAAAAACAAAGACGGCCTTAGCCCATATTGTAAAGTATGCAGTCGTAAATACAATACTTTGTATCAGCAAAACCACAGGAGAAAATTAAAGGAGATATAAAATGACAGCCCAAAACAGTAACCAAACCTCAATCGTCTTAGGCAGCAAAGCCGAACTGATGAAAATTCTTGAAACCCCCGCAATGACAAGAGGAATAAAAGCTGTGGCGGGGAAGTATTTGACCGCCGACAGGATTACCAAGATGATGTTGTTGGCGGCCAACAGGCAGCCTAAACTTTTCAACTGCACGCCTCGGAGTTTTCTCGACTCCTGTATGAAGTCGGCTGAACTCGGACTCGATTTCGGCGGGGCTACCGGACAGGCTTATCTCGTACCATTCAGGAATGGGCCTTTATCGAAGAAACACAATCGAACCGTCCTTGACTGTACGTTCATCCCTGGCTATCAAGGGTTGATTGAGCTTTGCTATCGAGGCGGCAGTGCTACCTATGTCGATGCGCAAATTGTCTATCAAAAGGACAGGTTCACATACAATCTCGGCTCTGAGCCAAGGATAGTGTTCGAGCCGAACCTTGACGAAGAAGATAGGGGCGATGTCAAGTGTGCCTTCGCCGCCATTCGGCTCAAGGATTCACCCTATCCCAAACTTGAGATTATGACAAAGAAACAGCTTTTGGCAATCAAAGAGCGCAGCAAGGCCAAAGACAGCGGCCCTTGGCAAACGGATGAGCCGGAAATGATGCGAAAGACCGTACTCAGACGCGCTTTGAAGTATATCCCCAAGACCCCTGAAATCGAACAGGCTCTCGAAGCCGACAATCAGCTTTACGATATTGGACTGCCAACCAATAACGAGGTCGGCTTGGGCGTGGACGCTCTGAAAGAACGGATTGACCGAAAGAAAAAACCCGTAAAGGTTAATTCCAAAACTGTAGCAGCAGAACCGCCCGTTGAACCAAAGCCGCAGCCAATAGAAAAAGAACCTGTGGGTTATCACTGTGGAGAATGTGTTAAGGATTACACAGGCACGGCCAAGGAACTCGTTGCAAACAATGTCCTGGAAGACCGAGGTGAAGGTGTATTAACTTGTGCCGATTGCGGCCTTGAAGTAACGCCGATTGCAGGAGATTGAAAAATGGATGAATTAAAACCGTGTCCGTTTTGTGGTGAGGAAGCACGGCTGGATATTTCAGAAGAGAAAAGCTGCGAGACAACTTATGATATTGATTGCTACGGAAAGGGCTGTTTTCGACCAATTAACAATTTTCCTTTTGAATCAAAAGAGCAAGCTATTAAAGCTTGGAACAGGAGAATAGGCAGCGCTAAGGACAGCGCAGCAGGCTAATGCGTATTAAGGTTGGTCTAAGAAAGTAGGTGAGAAAATGAGTTGGGAGAATCACGATATGGAGCAAATAGACACTACTGGACATCACGAAACGGTGGAAGAATCACAGGAATCACTGATAGAACTACAGAAACTTCGTATCGAGAGTCTCCAAGCCGAGAACAAGCGGCTGAAAGAAGCGTTGCAGGGGTGGATTGATGTTAATGAAGGCGCGCCGAATAAATACGAGTGGGCAGAGCAAGCCCTAAAAGACAAACAATGAGCGACATAATTCATCTTCACGTTTCTGGCAAGCCCGCCGGTTCAGGTTCAAAAACTGCCTATAGAACGCCGAAGGGCAAGCTGATGCTCAAACAAGAGGATAACTATGCCAGTTAAGAAAAGCCTTAGCTATACTCAAAGGACATTGCGCGAATGTCGAGCAAGGGGTCTTATCTGCGATAAAGCTGAAAAGTTTAATGCTTACGCAGGGCCATTCGGCAGACGCGAAGATTTGTTCAATTTTATCGACATCGTTGTCCTTGACCCGCAGCAGGGAATTGTGGCGATACAATCAACCGGCCCATCGGGACATTCGCAGCATCGCAAAGCCATCTTGGAAAACGAATTCGCTTTAGAATGGTTGAAATGCAAAGGGACGATAGAGTTGTGGTCTTGGCGAAAATTACTCAAGAAGCGAGGGGGCAAGCTAAAAGTTTGGACACCTCGCATAGAACCAATAACGATTGAAATGTTTGGGTAAAGTTAAAATGAATATCCAAGGAAAAGTCTGGGGCAGCAGTTCGCTATTATTCAGCAAGAATAATGTAGCGGTGTACCGAATTCTCGGAAAGAAAGACGGATACTGTTCAAAGCACAAGCACGACCAGAAGTACAACTTATTCTACGTCGAGAGAGGAATCTTAAAAGTTGAGATTTGGAAAGAATATGGTTTAGTTGATACAGTACATCTTTCGAGCGAACAGCATTGCATAATCGAGCCTGGGGAGTTTCATCGGTTTACGGTAATGACGGACAACACTTTTGTCATTGAAATCTACTGGACTGAATTGGACGAGAACGACATAGTGAGAAAAGACCAAGGCGGAATTGAAGGTGAATAATGGCTGATTATCCATACATTTACGTTTGGGGCAACAATGCTGTGCGGAAAAAAATGAAGGGCAAAAAATGCAAGGTTCTTGTTCGCGGTGGCAAAAATAGTTGTCTAATCGAATTTGAAGACGGCGAACAGGTGAACACCAGTCAACGTGCGATAAGGAGAATAAATGCTGCGAATGATACGATGTAGTTGTGGCCACACTTTCAGAACTCGCAAGAAACTGAAAGACTTGAAATGCAACGGTTGTGGTCGACTGATTAAAAGGCCGAAAGATTAAAGTGCAAAGATTTGCCGTTTTTGGTATAATATCAGTATGGACGACTGGCTTATTTTGCTGTTAATAGGCTTGATTTTGTTGAGTGTAATAATGATAAAACTGTTTAGTTAGGAGACGGAAATGATAGATGGCTATTCAGAGTTTATGAATCAGCACTGGTTTGCGGGCTTAGTAATAGCGGCGGTAATTCTGTTTGGAATTATTGTTTGGTGGGTAAAGCGATAGTTGAAAATATATTTGAAGATTTACATAAACAGAAAACCTTAACTATCAGAGACAGAAAATGAAGTGGATAATTTTGATAACCTGCGGAATAGTTGTTCTGCCTATTCTTTGGGTCGCAATCATCGAGACTATTATATGGCGTCTTACCCCACTTGAAGAAAGAGGGTACATCAAACACAAGTGGTGGTACAAAAGATGGATGCGATTGCTGGACAAAAGAAATAAAGGTCATCAGGCCAAATTGCGGGCAAAAGAAGCGGAGCGGGCGACCGAAGATTACATTGAAAAAAATAAATCAGCGTGGGTGGATTGAATTTTTTAACTATTTTACCGGAGAACGAAATGACCAAAAAAATCTTAAAGTTTATAGGTTGTATATTATTGGTAGGCATTATATTTGTTGTAGGCTCTGGCTGTCTGCGGGGATTTTGGCTTGTGCCACGACCGTCCAAAGCAGCAAGGGTGTATGGGAAGGCCGACCCTAATAAACTTAATGCTCCATTGGTCTTTTTAAGTGAGGTTGAAGAACTCCAGCGACAGATAGCGATTGCACACATCATAACACAAATTGACTTGAACGCTTTACAGAAAAAGGACAAAGGCATACATACGGTTGTTAGCGATGAAGTTAAAATCATAGTTGATACTGGTGCAGCGCAATATGGAACGTGGATTGGCTCGGTAAAGGAGCCTGGGGTTTTGTGGTCTGTATTGATGATGGGAGCCGGTGGAGGTGGAGCGGCAGCAATACTACGAAAGATATGGTGGACGGAGACAGAGCATCAGGCGGAAGTCGAAAAAGCAAAAAACAGTAACTAAATTTTAAGGAGACGGAAATGAAGAAGATGAACTATCTGATTTTGTTGTTGTTGGTGATGCTTACCTTCGGTATCCCCGATACAAAAGGGGCTATCATAGACCAGCGTTGGGAAAGGCCAGAGCCGTACATTGGTGGAGGTGGTTGGCATTCGATAGGCCATATCCAAAATCGACCGTTAGGACAGGAGTTTACTCCTCAAATGGATAATATCGTAGGGATTGAACTTCCAATCAGCGGGTCTACGCAAAATATGCCTTCTGGTGAAATCCCACTAATTATAGTTAAAATACGCGATGGTGCAATCACTGGCAATATCGTGGCGACTTCTTTTAGAACCCCAAGCGAAGGTTTTTCGGGATGGTTGTATTTTGACTTTTATAATGAAGCAACTCCCTTAACTATTGGCAATCGTTATGTGATTGATGTTTCTCAGCCTGAATGGGTTGGTGTAAACTGGGGGTGGTGTGGATGGTATGATACTTATGGCGTTGGAATTCCTGGAAGACCAATTTATTATGGTGTACCTCGTAACACTCCTGAAACTGCTTTTGGAACTGCTTTTAGCTTTCGGACATACGCTATCCCTGAACCGGCAACGCTTTTGCTGCTCGGCTTGGGTGTAGTGCTGTTGAAAAAGAAGTGATATTCGTGTCATAGGAGAGCGGGGTCTTTCTCACCTTTCGGCTTCGCTCTCCTAATTTTTGAGTAGAATTACAGTTAAACTTGTAATAGCAGCGAAAGCTGCACCCCAGCCCATTACTGAATAAAGAATGTGGTGTTTAATATGATTGTCAAATTGCTTTATCATTATCTCTAACTTGGTTCGTACTTCAATCAAAATATCGTGGTTGCTCGGATTGATTTCTTCTTTATTCATTTTGGTTCTCTCCGGTATAATCTTTTCTGCATTAACTCTTCCCTACGCACTAAATCGTCCATATTAGCTCTCTTGGCTATCTCTTCACGGGCCGCTCTTTTGGCGATGTCGATTATACTGTCCAAGACCAGCCGCTTGTTTTGAAACGAAAGATTCCTATAATTCGCGTTGAGGATAACCTTCGGCAGGGCTTTGTTCAAGATAAAAGCCGTTCGCTCCTGATACTGCTCGTAGCGCTCATCGTTTAAAGACCAGTCGCCGGAGATTATTCGGGACAGCCCCGTTATCCTGACAATGTATCTGTCGAGTTCGTCCTGCACGAATCTCGGCAGGCCTTTAAGGATTTTCCGCGCGGCCTCGGCCTCCTGCTCGCCGATTCTCTCCATAAACGACCAGTTCTCCCTTTCCATCCGAGAACGCTCCCTCATAAGGTTTATGTGCGGATTTGCGTTTTCTATGGCCTGCTGGAAGGTCGGGCCGAGTTCGTCCCACTGACGACCGAAATAGTGCTGAGAGAGAGCGTTTTTGGCCTGTATCTCCTCGCCCATAGCCGTTATAGGGTACGTCATTGCCCCCACTCCGTGCAGGGCGGTGGGGGCGACCATCGCAAGGCCGCTCATTCCCTGAAACCTCGCGGCGTCGATAACGTCCTGAACAAACAGCGGCACGAACCTCTCGAAGGCTTCCCGACCGACTATCGCAGGCTCAAGTCTTAATTTCTTGCCCAAGAAGGTCTCGCCCGTCGCCATATCCAAAGCGAATCCGGCGGGCGGCGATAGCTTGGATTGAACGAACCGCCAGAGAATGTCGCCTCGCGGCACTTTGACAATCCTTTTGGTTTGGGTGGTCTTTCTCATACCGGCCAGGAACTGAATGGTGTATCGGGCAATCTGCTGGTAGCCGCCCCAAAAATCTATCCTCGTATTGCCGAACCTTATCTTTCCGAAATCCGTAGAAAGCGGGTTCTTTTCGACATCGACGCCCTTTATCATAGAGACCAAAGTGAGAATCAACAGTCCCGCGCCAATGCCTTCCAAAAGGTCGGCGGCGATTATCTTCCTGACTGGCGAAGTAGATGTGAATAAATCGCCTATCACCTGAACCCTGCCCACCAGAAGTCTCGGCGCGAAGAAGGCGATATTGAAAATGTCAATATGCTTGGCGAGCCACTTGGGGTCTCCGCGTCCGGTTGCGTGATTGATAAAGCCTGCCAAGTCCTTGTAGTCCTGCGCTGATTTGCCCGTCCCCTCCCATTGCTCGCAGAACTTATAGAAAGTATGCGCCCTGACGCTGTTCAGGAACGTGGTGTAAGCCCTCTCCGACGCCCTGATACCGACACCGAGATAGGGAATCTTCTCGCCCATCTGGCCCCGCCAGTATTCCTCACCGGCGGTCAGTGAACCGACCCTGCTCTGAAACAGGCCAGCCTTTTGGAGTCTCTCGAAATAGGGATGGGTTTGTATTTGGATGGCGACAAAATCGCCGTATTCAGGACTCACGAAAGCCCTGTAGCCGTGCCCTACGGCCTTAATCCATTGCTTAGGCGCTAACGGCAGCATAAGCAGTCCCTGCCTCAGCGGCGCGGACATATCGTAAGAAGCCAGAATGGCCCTCGGCACGTTGATAACATCCATCGCGGTCTGCCATTTGCTTTCGCCGAACTGCTTTCTTTTCTTGATTAGGGATTCGGCTATGTCCCTTCCGAAGATTTCCCGCAGCGCGGCGATTTCGTGTCTCGCGGGAATCATACCCCTGCCTTCCGGTACGCCGAAGATAAGTTTATTGAGACCATCAAAGGCGGAGATTTTCTCGCCTTCCAACATCGTGGCGTTCCTGATGGAATCGTATAAAGGTAATGTTTCTTCCCTTGTGAAAGTGCCCTCGATAAAAGGCGTTATCTGCATCTTCAACGCGCCCGCCAAGGCGGAGCGGGCGATTCTTTGGGCTATGATGGGGTCGGGTTCACCTTGCAGGATGTCAGCAAAATCACCAAACCGTTTGCCAAGCTCCTCGCTTATCTGCTCGGCCTCAATAGGCCGGACTTCCTCCATCTCGTTAATGGCTTGACCAAGTTTTTCGATGGATTTATCCAAATCGGTCTTAGGGACTACCGGCTTTTCAATTTCTTCAAATAGTTCCGCAGCCTCTCTGTCCAGTCTTTCCCCCGCCTCTATATTTCCAACCGCACGCTCAACATCCGCCAAACTTCGCAGATGAGTTATGGCCGCCCGTTTATCCTCCACAGAAATCCCTGGTTTGGCTTTGGCTAATCCAACATAACGGAGTAAACCAGTAGCCAATGGGTCTGTCTCTCCCCACACTTCTTGATAAGCTACAGCTTCCGCAACCAAATCCTTATAAGCAACTTCGCCAAGTTCTACTGCGCCAATGGCGTTTATGAAATTAGTTTTGAACTCAGCCCTTTTCGCTGGTGTGTCTAATGTTTTAGCGAGCCCTAAACTTATATCTTTTGGTGATATTTTAACTTCCGCTCCAGGTGGCAAATCTTCCAGTATTGCCTCGTTTCCAGTTTCTTGATATATCTGGAAAATACGCAAAGCTCTTTGAGCATCTTCTGGTGTTTGTTCTGTAAACTCAGCTCTTTCTTCTGCTTCAGCAGTTATTTCGGTCGGCTCGGTCGGAGTTACGGCCTTTGGTTCGGCTCGCAGAAGCTCCAACTGCTTTGACAGCCGCACCTTTTCGCCAGGGTGCAAATTGCTTTCCTGAATCCTTGTCAGGCTGCTATCTATCGAAGCATCGGTAGGTCGGGCCGCAGATGGGATTGTGGCAAAAACCGCACCGCCAGCACCAAATACTCCGCCAACCAAACCGCCACCCAAAGCGGCTTGGCCCAACCGCTCTCCGATAGCGAGAAAGTCCACTTGTCCATCCGGCGTTCGGGGAATGTCTCCTCTCGTCAAAGCCGGTACGGTAATCGAAACGCCCTCCTGTAGAAATTCCTGCGCGGCTTCCTGAATGGACAGTTTGAGAATATCGCCGGTAAAGCCAAGCCCCTCCTTTGCCATTGTCTTGAACGCCTTACTCTTGGCTAATCTGACGAGATTCTGCAAGGTGTGCCGACCGGTGGTGTGGAATTTCATTATCTTGCTGATTTGCCACGCCTCTAAAGCGCCGTTGATAGAGCCTACTACGAACCTCTCAAACTGTGCGGTGGCTTCCGAAGCGCCTTTTTTCTTGGCCTCCTCATAGGCTACATCGCCCTCGACGGTAAAACCAACCATCATAGGGCCAGCGACAGGGCCGATAGCATAACCGGCGGCCAAAGCAGCACCCATAAACGGTATAGCTTCGCCGAGAACCCTGCCCGCCCACGCGGCAGTGCCGCGATGCGTCATCGGGAATTTGTCCTCGGTTAATGCGATTCTTTCTTTGGCTTCTCCAATAGCTTCAAAGCCGGTCTTTTTTTCCCATCGACCTGTTGCAAAATCGTATTGAGGGGTCTCGGTTGAGTATAATTTCTTGAGAATCGGATGGGCTTTGATAAGAGTTTCGCCAGTACCTAATACGGCTCGTCCAGTTCTCAAACTCATTGAGACAAGCCCTTTTCCGAACTCGCTTGCGAAAGCGCCAAAGCCCCTGTCGTCCTCAGTTTCAGGGGCCAGATTAAGAGAGACGTTTTCCTGCCTCCAAACATCAAAATCATTTACCGGAGCGGCCTCCGCAACGGCGGTCTCTTTCCGCCACGCCTCAAAGCCGGTCAAGCCAGCCGCCTCATTTTGTCTCGTCCAGTCTTCGTACCCCATATTATCGCCAATAACCTAACGTTTTCCCCATCTCATACGCCTCTTGTGTACTTTGTCTTCGTAGTTCATCCGCCGTAGGCACGCCAGCAGGCGCTTCCGCCCCTGTTGCCGGTGTACCGATTATTTGTTCCATAAGCTGCATCGCCCTTTCTCTTTCCGAAATCCTTTGAGGAACTACATATCCACCGAGTTTCTTTGTTCTAAAGTTTAAGGCAGCCTCAGCCTTTTCCTCGTCCGTCATATACGGATATTCGCTTATTGCTTTTAGCCCCTGCTTGATTTCGTCCTGTAGCTGCTGACGGTCTTTTTCCTCCCTTGCGAAATCCATACTCGCCCTTGTCTTAATCGTCTCTAATTGGAAAAGCTGCGCCTCTTTTCGGGTTTGCAAGTCCATCTCTTCCCGAAATCGTATCATTTCGTTGTCGTTGCTCATCCGCAATAAGGCAAGTTGTACCTGCTGGCCTCGGTCGTATTGACGCATAGACCTATCGGCAGCTTCTCTTGCCGCCGCCGCTTTCCCTGCAAGGACAGCAGCTTCTCCGTACATAAGTGCCAATCCTGGTGCTTCTCTTCTAATCGGCATAATATCTCCTATGTGTAAAAATTGGGCACTTTGTCTTTAGTTCCAATATTTGTACTCTGGTAATGAATATCGACATAATGAATGAACGGGTCTGATGGTGTTCCGGTTAAATTGTTGGCATCCATTTCGAGAGTCAATTCTATAACCCCATCAGGTTCAAAGTCATCGCGGTCAAACAAAGCCACTGTTGCAGAAGCGGCTGATATTACTACCTCAGTAAAATGCTGCTGGTATTGATTCAGCCCCGAATCGCCATCATTTATATCTATACTTGAAAATGTATCAGTAACTGGTGTTGATGTAAATGTCGAACCCGATACCTGATTATGGCTTTTGGCATAAATAGCAAAGTATTTGAAATCTATCGTCCCTCCCGTTGCTCCTGCATTATTTTGACTCCAGTGAACGTGCAAATGAATATCTGTACCCGCCACGTAGTCGTGTGGAATATGATAAGTAAGAAAGGCTTCATCTCCGTCTGAGAATTGCCACGCATCAACTACTCCATTATAAGTTACTAAAGTGGGTTTTGTTCCACCTGTATTCTTTGTAAATTGGTCTCCCAAAAGGTCTCTCCAGCCGAAAGTGGGAGTTGTAATATCTACTTGGATTCCTTTTCCCGATGTTTTTGGAAGAACTACTATATTGTCAAACCTGTGTGCGGTCGTAGCCCCATAGTCCATATAGCCATCATTGAGACTGTCTATGTATTCGTTCAGGTCTATTTGAGTAAAGGCAACTTTGCCGTCAAAGCGTGTTTCCCCTGCTTCTAAGATAATCGCTCTTACAACTGAATTAGTCTTAAATTCAATATCAGTCGTTGAGTCGAATTGGATGTCCCTGTTTGCCGCCAGATTTGTTATGAAAAAATGACCTACCGAATTTTGGAATGAATTATTAGTACCATCGTGCGACATTGCAGCAAGCTGGCCTGCTCCGGCAAATAAAGCAATTTGTGCGCTCGTATCTCCTACGAAACAGAATCTTCGTTTGCAGGTCAACGTCATATCGCCGTCAGACTGAATACCGATACTTCCGGTATTTGAGTCATTGTATTTTATCGTCAGTTGCGGTTCTGTTGTAGACGTCAGAATCAATCTGCCGGTATCTATCACCCCACCGCTATCGGTTATCGAGCCATCGGCTAAAGTGAGAGTGCCGATTGTAACGCCCGAAGCGAAACTTGGAAGTGCTGTTGTTCTAACATCTTGGTTGAACCAGTTGCTAATTGTGGGATTTTGACCACTTGTACCTGTGAAAGTAAGGCGTCTGTTTTCGTTGCCGAGGTCTATGTCAAGAATTATGTTGCTAAGATAAGCACCATCCAACGCCCTAATTTTTAAGAGGAAGCCTGTGCTGTCGTCTTTTGCACCTAAAAAATTATTAACTTTCACCTCGTTAGCAACTAATGTCCCTCCTGTCAAAGTAGCAATACCATCAGTCAAAACCGCACCTGTTATTGTACCTGTTGCATCTATATCATCGGTAGAGGTAAGCTGTTCGGCGGTAAGCGTGCCTGTAGTTAAAAGATTTGCGGCCTTAAAATCCAACCGACCATCTGTAAGATTATCAATCGTTTCGCCATTTGAAAAACGTATCTCGGCAGTACCAAACGTAGCACCACTGAAATCAATTCCGTAAGCAAACGCTTTATTTCCGGCGGATAGATTAGTCCCCTTGAAATATATTCCAGCAGTTAATGCCTGACCGTTTCCGCCGACCGCCTCGTTTTCAACGTAAATACCGTAACCTGAATTGGAAAAGTATCCTTCGGTAGCGTTGTCTCTGGTATGAGTTCTGACGTGGAGCGTTCTTAAATCGGTAACAGTATCTTTGGCACTCCACTCTGCGCCTATTAAAGCGCCTCGCATTGTACCGATGGCAGCAGCGTTGGTGGTTGCCTTTCCTATGGCCTCGGCCACAAGACCGTTGAGAACCCCGACGTTTATATTATCGTTGTTTGCAGCTTGAAACAAGCCGCCCTGAAATTGAGCGGAGGTATCAGTGGTTACGGCGGATGCTCTTGACCGAATACCAGTCGCATTATAATTATTCCCCGAATAATGAATCTCGAATCCGTACTCTCTTGTCGCCGTTACGTCAGTTGGAGAGCCGAAAGAACCGGCAGTAAGTTTGCCAGGAATATCGAAAGGGTCGGTTATCGCCAGAGTAACCGAACCTACATTATCGGTAACGGAAATTTGGTTTGCCGTTCCAGAGATAAAGGCGGTCAAATCAGCAACGGAAGCCAAAGCCTTACTGCTATCTGTTTGAATTAACTGGCTTGCAGTTAAATTAGTTAAGGTCAGGCCCGCCCAAGTTTGTGCTTTGTCCTGGTCGAGTTTGTCGGCGAATGTCTGGAGAGCCAGTCTTGTCGCAGGGTCTTTTATTGAACTTATCGACGCCCATCCCATTAGTAAGCCCTTGTTATACTACCAGCATATCCACCGTAAACCCCACCACCAGTAGGATAGGTTTGTCTGTCAGTACGAGTTGTTCCTGTCCGCTTCCTTTGAAAAGATGCTTTTGCGGTAGCGACAGTAGCCGCCGCATCTGTAGCGTGGTCTTTTGACCACTTTTCGTAAGTTCCTGGATAAAATGGGGCGTATTTTTTATATTCATCATACAACTGTCTCATAGTTTGTTTGGGCTGTGCTGCTGCCCCGTAAATCGGTTCGCCCATTTCTATAGCAGGTCTTCCTCCGGCAGTGGTATAGCCGCGTTGCTCGGCCACCGTTCCACCCACAGCGGGCGTTACTCCTGCCGTCCTCCCTTCAAATGTTGGGTAAGTTGCCGCTCCCTCCCCACCAAATCCACCGTATCCGCCATATCCTGTTGTAGTAGTCGGATATTGCCCCGTCGGTACATTCGCCGCCTGAGAAATCAGTTGGGAAATCAACCCGTAGTCGGGGTAGACATCCTCAATCCTCTCCTGAAATCCCGCCTTGCCAAGTTGGGCCTGAGACAGTCGCTCCATTTTAATATCTTCAAGTCTCAGCCTTGCCGGAGCGCCGACCTCCGCTTCCCACGCCCTGCCAAGACCGCCACCAACCTCCGTTCCATATAGTCCTGCTGAAATCAATCCTTGCGTACCCGCTGCAACCGCTCCTGCCTTTTGTTGTTCCAAAGCCGCCTCAGCGCCCTTGCCAAAAGCGCCACCAGGGCCGTACCGAGCGATAATCTCGTCAAAGATGGCCTCTATGGTTTTCTGACGACCGGCAGTTGCGGCGCGGGCAATTCCCGCTTGCTCTTGAAGCTGTTTGAGAATCGCATCAATCTCGGTGGTTTGCGGCTTAAATGTGGTTGTTTGGTATCCTGAAATCGGCATTTCTAATTCCTTTCAAATTTTGCCAGCAGGCTCTACGTTCCCGAACAATTTTTCTAACGCCCACGTTTTACTTGCGGTATTGTCTGACAATTTAATCCCAAGCCAAGTCCCTCGCAACCTCTGTCTGATTCTGAATTGTTTTCCTACGGTTGTCCAACTTCCGGTAGCAAAGGCAGTTGCGCCGCTTGTGATATTATTCAGGACTTCTTCGGCGTTGTCTCCTCTGTATAAACTCCAAGCTACCAAATCGGTATCGCCGCCCGAACCTCCGCCCGCCGTAATAGCGGTAAGGGATGTCAGTTTCGCCTCTCTTTCAGAGTCCTGGGCGATTTTCTGTAAAATGGCACAATAGCTGTTTATCGCATCAGTAGAACTTGTAGTGGCATCGTTCTCAGTGGAATTATCAAACTCTCGAATATAGCCATCGTTGCCCCCCACAAGAAATCTCTTATAGGTATCATCAGTGGCCTGATAATAAAAAGCAGAAAATACACCGCAGGAAGTCGGGTAGCTTTCTGGATAAAAGCCCTGCGTAGTCAGGTCGAACCAGTAACCGGTATTCGTACCGTCCGACAGAAGGGTTCTGGTAATTGTAATTCCGTAATTGAACGGGTCGTATCCCAATACAACCCTGTGCAGGGATTTGTCCAAGTCCAAATCCGAAATCAGGTTCGGAAGATTCAGCCTTGATATATTCTCCGGCGGCGGCATCCCTACAGCCAAAGGTAGTCGGTACAAACCATCGTTGCCGAGAAAATACAGGTTTCCTTTATCATCTATACACCACGCCTGCGAACCCCATATTCCGGTTCTCAATGATACCTCCGCCAACTGACCCCCCGCTGTCGGGTCTCCGATAATAACCCATATAGAATTGGCGCATCCGATTATAAGCAAATCGTCCTTGTACGGGATACCGGCGGTTACAATATCGCCAATTTCGCCGACGTCGGAATCGCCGCCGCTGACACCCGATAACTGGTCGGTGGAGTCATATTTGACTCTCCAAGGATTACCTACCTTAGTGAGCCACCATTGATGGGGTCTGGTCGAATCACCACTCAAAAACAGCCTGCCTCGATACAAGGCAACTATGGTCGGCTGGGTCGGCATCGTTCCGTAAGTAGTAGCATCAGCCGAATAGACAGTCCAAGAATACCAATGCGGCGGAGCGTCTTCGGCCGCCGAAAGAACAAAAGTAACATCATCTGTGGTTGTTATCGTTCCTTTTACAGTATCGTTGTCGGGAAATGTGGTCGCAGTAGTTCTGTAACCGTAGACATTACAAGTGATATCGGTAGCATCAATGTAATCAACTATCATTGAAGCTCCGGAAGTACCAGTAACGATTGTTCCGTGTAATGGGATTACTTTACCTGATGGCAAAATATCAGCGGTTGTGATTTTCGTATTTATAAAATCAGCAACTTTAAGGTTGGTTTTATTAGCGATGAATATTTTCTGATATGCCTCGGCGCAACTTAAAGGTTTAACGCAATCCATCTTGGCATTTGCATCAGTCAATTCACTCATTGTTCCAGGAGCGGATTCATACCAGAATTCGTTACCGGCGATAGCAACAAGTCTTTTGGTATAGGTCTTATCAGATGGAATGGTAGTTATATCACCGTAACAGCGAAAGATGGCATCTCTTTCAGCCGGAAGTGTCCAAGAAGAACCGGAGTCTGAACTTGTCGCAGTTCGGCCATTGGCATAAGTAGGTGAGGATGTATCATTCTCCCAACGCACCGCATTGGCTATAACGCTGTCCGCCCTTGCTACAATGGCATAAGTAGTGCCGCCAACTAATTGGTAAGATGAAGTGAATGTAAAAGTTACCCATTCTCCATTACTATTAGTGGTAATGGCAGAGCAATCCACCGCTGCCGACACGCATAAGTCTGCGCCGGTAGGCAGGTCAGCGCCGTCCGTAGCCCTTATGGAAACAGTTGCATTGCCACCGCTACCAGAGCGGTGCATTAGCAATTCGACATAGGTAATGGTATGGCTAATCGCATTAGAGAAACTCTGAGATACCCACTCGTTCCCAGGGGTGTATAGAGGGTAATTGGTATTATGGGCTTCTTCGTTAAATTCAAATTTATCCGCCATATCAATCCACGGTAGTAATGGAGCATATTGCAACTATCGGAGCAGGTTGACCGCCAATCTGCTGGCTATAAGCCTTCTTCAAACCTGGCCTTTTGCCGATTCTTATGCGCTTTTGCAGGACGTCTCTTGCGCGCACATTCAGGGCATAAGGCGTGGTAGCAACTTCCTGCGATTCTACAGGAAGGATTTCTGAAAAACCTTTAACCGGTAAGATTATGTCTAAGTATGCCATTACCTTTTATCCCTCAATCTTCGTATCTCTGCTTCCGATAGAGACCTTCGCAACTGCCTGGTTACAGCTTTTGTTCTTACCGTAGTCCCTTTTCTGGATTTCAGCCATTGGGAGTAAGTCAAAGCCTGCCGCAATTTACCCGCCGACTTCATCCGGTTGAAATACCGAATATATTTCTGCTTGGTTGCCGTTTCTCTTCTCATTTTTCTGCGAAAAAGAGCCATATTATATCCTCCTTAATAACAACCGTCTTGGCGGGCCGCTTAAAAAGACCGGAAGTTTCTCCGTACCGTTGCCCGAATTATACAATCTTATTATTTCTCTCTGCGTTAAAACACGATTGAAAATCGCTACATTGTCTATTTGGCCGTTGGCATATTCAATATCTCCCCTCCCTATCCAAACTGGGGCAGTTCCATCAGACATTGCGGTATAAACTGAATTAACATCATCTGTATCATCTTTCCTTACTGCATTTACATAAATTTTCATTCCATCTTGGGCACTTGCTCCACCCCTGCCGTCATAAGTTGTTACTACGTAATACCATTGTCCTGTGGATAGTCTTGTGTTGTAGTATCTACCTCTATAAATTGTCCCTTCTCCCAAAATATAGAACGTTGCTTTGCCAGTATATAGTTCCAAATACCATTCTTTATTACCTGTTGCCCATTTACCTACTATTGGAAAATATCCACTAATGTTATCTATATAAATCCAAGCACTGATACTAAAAGGACTATCATCTGACCCGTCGCCAAAAGAAAAATCGGCGTGGTCGGCGATTTCAACATATTCATCACCATCAAAATCCAAAGCGCCGCCTATTTTGCCGGTAGATGCGCCGGTGCTGGTATTTATATTACCGCTGCCGTCTTTGTAAGTTCCGTTATGGTCGCCCATCGCATCTACAACCGTAGCGGTTGCAGCATCGTCATTCATCTTCCAATGGCCGACGCAGGCTTCTTCTAAAGAACTCATTTCATTATCCTAACAGATAGAGAATTTCAACAATATCATTCTGCGTACCATAAAAATATAGCTGGATGATGTCGTCCACAGGAATAAATACTGGCCCGCCTTGGTCGGCATCAGGAATCTGTATTCCCAAATCGGCAGTTGCGTCAGTACCAATATTAACCCGCATTACACCGGAATTAGCGGAGCGTGGCGAGACGAAACACCCTTTGCACGGTTTCGATGTTCCACCGCCGCCCTGTCCTTTACTATCAGCGCCGATTGTTACTTTGTCAGCGCCGCCGGAATCTACGCAACGATTGAAGTCTGTATTTTTGTACTTTGTTGACATAATTCACTCCTTACGGAAGTTCAAGATTGGTAGAAAAGTAAAACACTTCCACAACTATTTCGCCAGCCGATACATCAGAAAAATCAGTGCCGCCGCCGGTAGCGACCAGCAGAATGTCATTGTCCGAGCCTTCGGCGTTCAAACCACAATCACCGTTAATAAAAGCAGCTAAAACAAGATTGTCGGCGGCGGTATAAATGTTGTGTGTACTATTACCACTGTAGGCATCTTCATTGCCGCTGTCGCCGATTATCAAAACACAGGTAGTTGAATCTCCGGTAAATCCGGTGATAACTTTAACTTTCGAGCCTATCACGAATGAACCAGCCGGAATAGCATCGTCCATTGTCAAAGTACCCGTAGTTCCGGCGTCGGTAAAGTCGTCATAGGTAATTACTTGACGAACCTTACGGAATCCCAGACCTACACTGCTTGTTTCTAATTCAAAGTTCACATTTTCGATACTCATTTTATATCCCTTTCATTATGGAAGCTCAAGTACGGTTGATAGATAGAATACTTCGACCGTCATATTACCAGCCGAAACTTCACTCCAATCATTATTGCTGTCAGTAGCAACTAACAAAATGTCATTGTCCGCACCTTCAGCGTTCATACCACAATCACTCACAATAAACGCAGCTTTAACAAGATTGGTAGCAGCAGCTACGATAGCGTGTGTACTGGCGCCACTGTAGGCATCATTATCAGTAGCATCGCCAATTTTTAAGGTACAGGCACTTCCGCCGCCGGTAAATCCCGTTTTCACAGTAATCTTTGAGCCAAGTACAAATGAACCGGCTGGAATGGAATCTGTCATTGTCAAAGTACCCGTACCGTTTGCATCGGTAAAATCACTATAAGAAATCTCTTGAGAGACCTTTCTTATTCCCATACCAACACTACCTGATTCGAGTTCAAAATTCACGTTTTCGATTGACATTTTTCATCCTTTCATATACTTTTTTACTTGTTAAATGTAAATGTTCTCATCGAGGATGTTCACATCCCAAATGTTACGTTCAGGCGGCCAACCTTCCGTATGTCTTGGGTCTGTCAGTTTGCCAATGCTCTCGGTCTTATCGCCCGTATCACTTAAAATCAAATCCTGAACCAACATCTCCGCCTTTTGAGTGTGAAAGCCAGTGGTGTCATCCTGCTGCTGCTCCGCTACGGCGAGACAGGATTCAAGAATGGCTTCGGCAGCCAGAACTCCGCCTGCTAAAACGTCCGTTGTGTTTTCCACCTTCAACGGATTCTTCAAATAGAAAAACTGCAAAAGATAGGTTTGGCTTGGCTTAGGGTACAGCCACATCTCATAAAACGTGCCGACTGTAGCCTCGTAACTTGTCGGGCTGATGGCGTAATACTCAGGGCCGCCACTACTGTCGCTGTCAACTCTGCGTTCAGTGATATACTCAGCATCCCTCTTTCTTAGTTGGTAATATCCTGTCGAAACACCAAACTGCGGATGTACGAGCATCCTGTTGAAATCCTGCGGCAAGGCGTACTTCCACTGGTTAGCTATGGTGTTTATCGTGTGGTATTGTTTCAGGAAACTCCAGAAGTGGGGCTTGCGTTTAGTCCTGTTGATGGGAAACAAATAGGTTCGGTAGCCCCTATGTACTATGTCCTTCACCAACGCCAAATCAGCAGTCCCAGTAGGCACAGAACCTATGGCGGCCATTCCTAAAAATTCGGAGACCTTAGTGTATAAATCCAAATAGGTCAAATCTAACGTAGCCATCATAACCTCGCGTTAAGCCAGGTGAGTCTCTGCCGGTATCGGCTGCCAGCAGAGGGCGTTGCCGATAGCGCTTTCACCTGACCCTATAAAGGAGACAGAACATTACCGCAATCCCTTTTAAGTAACCTGCCTCAATCACTAACTTCTTCCATTTCAACAACTCGCCTGATTAGCTCATTGTATCTCGGCCCGCCAAGAGCGATTTGTCCAGCCGCAGGGTTGTGTTCTCTTGCGATGAACTTATCGAAAACCTTTTTGATTTTCTCTTTTTCTTCGGCGGTCAAATCTATACTGTCGTCCTGACAAGCCTCGATTTTATCAGCCAACTTCAAAGCATCGTAAGCCTCGGTAAGACCCTGAAAGACACCTGGCGCTCGCAAAAGTTCCCGCATTTCTGTTTTGACATCAAACGGTTCTTTGCCAGTTTTGAGTTCTCTTTCTTTTTTATCGTTGATTTCCCATCTTTCAAAATCCACTTCGTAAGGCTTTAAGTTAAGTCTGTACTTCATTTTCTATCTCCTTTAAGTTTTTACTTTTACGTTAAACTCCAAATTGCCATCGTGGTTGACCAGCCAAGCAAGAGAGGCGGCCTGACCCTGGTTGAGATTCAAACCGGAGATAATAAGAATATCTCCATTCGTCAGGGTGGTGAACTTCGCGCCATCAGTTTTAACGATAAACTTAACTTCTTCTTCAATTTCTGGCATAATCAACCTTTCAAAAAAGGGGGTGTTTTTTGGCACACCCCTAAGCCAGTTAAAACAATACTATGCTCCACAACCAACGGTATCATAAACAGGAATCCATTTATCTGCACTTATCCCACCAAGTCGAATTTTTATAGCACCATACTGATTAGTTCCTTGAGTGCTCGTTGCAAAACCAATATCTTCGCCAGGATGCTGTGTGCCTTTTGTGATAAACCAATAATCAACAGG
>SDBT01002797.1_pt1 | contig 30549 bp, 38 predicted proteins | sample 2277101 | NCBI WGS metagenome assembly SDBT01 (sample SAMN10404973, study PRJNA504765) | marine sediment metagenome | isolation source: marine sediment core GS10_PC15, 103 cmbsf | place: Arctic Ocean: Southern Knipovich Ridge | collected 2010
CACTAAATCATTTTATTTTATGGAGGGGGTGGGTAGCACAATACAATTCAGTGCTACAGCATTTAAACTGGGCCCCCTGCCTTTAATCTGGAATAACAACGGACTATGGGGGATAATTAGTAAAGAGAAAATAGAGAATATCATCGACACTTTGAACGATAGAAAAAACCTGCCAATCCTTGACTTTAATAAAAGTGTGGGGGTTTTACACTGGGATGACACGAAGCTATTGGATTCTAAAATAGCTAAACTTCTATTGGGGGAATGAATATGCACAAGTACAAATGTATCTACGATGTAAATCCAACAGAAACATTAGGGACAGTACGTAAATGCTCTGTATGCAGAAGAACAGAGGAAAAAGTCTACGGCAGCAAGTGGGCCGAGGAGTTTGTTCATGCAGACGATTGCGAAATTGGGCAACTCCAAACCAAGAACAAGAAGTTGTGGGAAGTGGTATCAACCCTTGAACGTCGAATTGACAAAAGAGGCAAGGCGTTGTCTTTCTTGTTGCCGAGAGTAAACCCACGCCATTCTGGAACAATAAGCGAGGCGATAAATTACGATGGCAAGCAAGCCCTAAAGGAGAAATGATATGGACTGTGATAAATGTTCAATAGAAACAATTGAGAAAGAAATAGCCGCACTTAACCTTAGTGGGATAGGAGGATTGCTCATAAGCCACCGAGGTTATATGGCGCTGCTGAGAAGAGCGAAGCAACTCCAAGCCGAACTCTGCGCTGCAAAGAAAGAGACAGAACTGACAGATAAACTCTGCCCAATTGGACAAACAGCGACTTGTGGTTATTGGGCAAAGCAGCAAAGGCAGATTGACAAGTTAATGACTATATCAACATTTGAGTGGGCAGATGGTTGTTATTGTGAGAACTGCACTGTTGAAAGAATGTATGCTGAAATCCAGCAACTCCAAGCCAAGAACACTGTTCTCGCAGACCTACTAAGAAACATGCTAGTAGTGGATGCGTTTAAGTTTCAAGATTCCTGCTGTCAAGATTGTGATACGGAAGAAGAAGAAACGAGAAACAGAGTACGAACGGCTGCAAAGACGATCCTCGAAGGTGAGTGAGTATAGAAATCAACGAATTTTTAGAATCACTACGATCAGGCCAGCAATTAAAGACCCCAAAAAAACATACGTGGCAAGCCTTATTTTAAAATGCTCATGTAGGTGATCATTTAAAATAGTTCTCAGTAAACTAACCTGTGTGTCTATGCGCACAAGAAGATCACGATCATTAAAATTTGTAGTATCCTTCTGCTGGTCCATCTTCCTTCTTTCCTTCCTTTTTTCTATTCTTCTTCAATGCGTATTTACTCCAGATCAACTCACGAAAATCGTTAGTCTCCCCAGTTGCCAAGTTCCAGCCACCTTCCACAGTTTGTACTACTTGTAGCGGTGGGTATCCCCCGGACCAAGCTCCAGCGGCCCGCGCCCCGTACTTAATAGATTTGCCAACATCACCCTTCATTGCTGCGCCAGCAAATCGGTATGTCTCAGTCAGCGGTGTTTCCCATATAAAGCCTGATGTTGGCCCCCAGTCACGGGCTACGAACGTATTATAAAGGAACCTGCCCACAAAGAAATATGGTGACATCATATAAAATGCTAAGTCTTTGCCGATCTCCTTGGGGTCTTCTGGTAAACGCCCCCTGCTAACTACGCCCAAGAGCAGTGCCGGAATAATTTGCTGCATCAGTAAACGATAACCGAGCATCTTGAAACTTATGTTTCTTGCCTTTGCTTCTCCAAGTGTGTCGTACCAAAGCATATTTCCATTTTGATTAACCTGGTTCTGGAAAATAGAAAAGTTCTTTTCCAATTCGCTGCCTCTGAAAAACGCTGGTAGATCAACGGCCTTGCCCATAGGCTGTGTATCTTCTACTACGCCATCAGCGAATCGAACAGAGTCTTTTTCATTCATGTTGTGCTTCTGTGATAACTGGTATGCAGAATACCACACTGCACCTGCTGTATGACGATCAACCCAGGTAGCCATACGCATTAAAATGGGGGAGAGTTTCTTTCCAGCATAGAGTTTTTTAACGGACTTCTGATCGTAAGTCTGTCTTAAATCTCTGTCCCAGTCCCTGTGTCGCATCATTTCTGACTTGGCGTTTATCTCAGCGTGCATCGCTTTGAATTTGGATCCGAAGGGCACATGTGCCAGGTTTGCCAGGATCAAAGGTGCCATTCCAGGGTGCACACCCATTGCTGGTAGTAAAGATATGCCCTGTTTTGCTGCCGTAGTTATTTTAGCACCTAACACAAAGTGTACACTGCGTGTTCTCAGCCACCGTAAAGCTGATCCTATTGCACTAGATTCATAGGCAGACTGCCCACGGATGCTGTCCTGCAACCACTTATCAAACAGCCGTGAACCATGCCCGTAAGTAGCGTCGTTAAGATCACTCTTTAAACCCTTGTGCTTTAACATCTGTCCAACTTTATCAGCTACAGGTGCCATAGCTTTAAATCGTTCTATGGACCTAGCTGCACGAGCGTGGATCATAAATACATTTAGTTCCAGGTTGCGCTTGGCACCTGGCTTACGCTCGATGGTGTGCTGTTCACCAGGAATATGCTTGCTCTGTGTAAATTCTTGCAGCAAACCTTCCATAAATTCTGTATCAACAACATCATTTTTATTTTTAACGAAGGCAGTGATGTAGTTTTCTTCTTTAACTAAGTTAGAAATGCCATGCGCCTCTGCTATTCTCTCTAATTGATACCAACCTATCTCAAAGTATGTCTGAATCTCAGCAGCCACAAGCATTTCTTTTTCATTGCCTTCAACAGATTTTGCTATTGCGTCTATTTCCTCAGCGGTAAATTCAGAACTCAAATGGTTTTTTGTCTTTTCATTCTGTGCCAATGCCCAAACACCAATACGTTCTGCTGTAGAAAGTTTATCCTTTATGCCAATGTCTTTTACTTCAGAAAACATAGTAGGGACATCAATGTCTAAATCTTCAAAAGCCCTTAAAGCAGCGTCCATAACTGCACTGAAATTAACAGCAGCCTTTGTATCAGCATCCTTCACAGGTTGGTATACATACTTCATAAATGGGCCATCTGTTTGGTAATTATCCATAGAGCGACAAAGCCGCTTCATCCTGGACATGTGGAGAAAATAGAAACTTGTTCCCGACTTCATAGTGTAATATATCTTACGGAGCTTCTTCATGTTCCGCCTATCACGCTGAGTCAGAGCAGGTTTCTGCTGTCTCTCCGCCAGTTTGGTAAGTAGCTCATCCATAGGGGACGTATCAGGACCACTGACTTCTTCCCCAGCTTTCCTGGCTTCTTGAACCAGAGCAGTGACAACCTGTTTCCTCTGAGCAGGTGTCATGTTTTTCATAGAGCTTTGATTCGTGATTTTTTTATTGAAGTCTCTGCGCTGTTCTTCAGTCCATCCCAGACTTTCTGGTATGGAGTGCCCAAGGGCAAGAGCTTCTTTCTTACTCATCTTCTTTTCTATGGGTTTAGTATCTCGTTCCAGGATAGCTTCAATATCGGTTCTGTTGTGTTTTAAAAAGGCAAGCTCTTTCTGCTCAGACCTGGTGCGTTCACTCACTGGTTTATTTTTCAGTTCTCTGTATTGCAGTTCAGCTTTACCAAGACGCTCATTAGTCTCCACTGGGTTAAGACCATACTGTTTACCTATAGCTTCATCCGCAGTCTCGGTTGTTGTGTATCGCTCCTCCATGTGCATTTGCAGGACTTCGGCGTGTCCTTGTAGAATATTCTTTGCTTTGCTAGCAGGCAGAGAGGCAAATTCATTTTCTAATATGGTATTAAAAGTTTCTATGTCATCGTTTCTATAGGCTGCATCAAGCCACTGTTGTATATCAGCAAGTGCCTCGTCTTGAGATATTTCCTTAGTTGCGTCTATCGTAGCTGGTTCAGCGGGAGCAGCTTCCGAAGCGGGAGTCTCAGCTTCTACACTGGGCTGCTGTACGGCTGGTTCAGCAGGTGCTTCAGCCCCTACTTTTGTGTCAAAGTCAATTGGTATACTAAACTTAACTTTTTTACCAGCTATATCTACTTCACTGTAATATTCAGTTTGGTCAGCCTTGAAATTAATTTTGTCCAGATCAGCAGGATTTACTGTACCATCCTGATAGACAAGTCCCTGGGGAGTTAGCACTGATTCTTGCCCATGTTTTTTGCCAAGCTCAAGGGCTTGCTCATTGGTTAAACCAAACACCATAAAAGAGTTCTCAACGGGACCACCATAACGCCCTTCAACCGGGATAGGGGTTACACCCATAGCTTCAAGATCAGCTATTAATGCAGTATTTCTTGCAGCATTTTCCTCAGCGCTTAGCGGCTGATTCCCTGGATTCTCGGCAGTTAAAATAGCGTACTGTTGAGTTTTTAATGGGGAGTTCTTACCAGTAAATTTATTTACCATCTGTTTCTGTTTAGCTTTTCCAACGATAGCACCACCACCACCAGGAACTAAGCCCATAGTAAAACCAATATATGCTTCCTGTGCTCTACGATCTATGTGTGCCCCTAAAGGGCCAAATTCCTCATCGTAGAGTATGTTTGCAGTTACGTCCCCCCATTCTCCTTGTGCTACTTCTTCCGCAGATTCTTTAGCGGCCATCTTAATTACTTCCCAGGTAAGAGACTTTGCACCCCTGCGAGCTACCTTCTGGGCTGTACGGTTCAGTATGCTGTTATACACCCCCTTGCCTATTTTCATTAAGCCCTTTAGCTGCATACTCTCTAATGCTGCTGACACTGTACCATAAACTAAATACGCCTGATTAGCAACATCGTCTGATTCTCCAGCAGCTTTAGCACGATGACTAGCCTCTTGTCCTTCAGAAGAAAACATCATCATGGTGGCTATCTGTGGCTGTCCTGCTGCTGTCATAATACCAGCAGCGAGCAACAGTGGTGCTGATTCTGCAAGTGACACCACCAATTTATCAGGACTGGAGAGTAGATCAACAAAACTTTCAGGCGGCTCTGACTCCCATTCAGGGTGATTTTTTAGTATAACTTCTTGACCTTTTCTATGAAGTTCACCTGCTCTACCAAGGTCTTTCCTAACAACGCTAAAGAATTTTTCTACCTTAGCCATGTCTTGCAGTTTAGCTGCGCGAATCTTGGGGTCTTTTGCAGCTAGAACTTCAGCGGCTAGGCGGTCCAATATTGGTAATTTGGCCTGCCCGACTATGTGCTTCGGCAAATCTATCAGAGCTTCGCTCACGCCCATGAAACCCTTTGTAAGAGCACCACCTACACGAGTAGCAAAAGATGGATCATCTGTTTGTTCAGGTGCACTTCGTACATCAAGATCGCTGCCCGCGCCAACTGAAATTTGTTCGTCAGCAATAATAGGTGCAGCTTCTTCTACAGTTTCCCACTCATCAGTATCAGAAGGAGTCGTTACCTGGCCACTAGTATCAGGAGAAATTGTTTCCCATTCATCTGCCATTATTGTCTCATGCTCCAGGTTTTGCCACCATCATAAGAAACTCTTTCTTGTCCTGTACGCTTGTTGCGCTGAACTATCGGTGCCTGTTCTTGTCGTGGTTGAACTGCTGGTCCTTGTTCTTGTCGTGACGGTGCTGGTTGCTTGCTCTTACCAAGTGATCTACCAAGTGGGGTAGTACCTGCAACTTTACTTCGCATAGCACCAGCTATTTGACCAGTAGAACGCAAGGCCCTCACTTCAGTAGGAAGTGCGTGCTTTGTTTTGCTGCTCCACCACTTATCGTAAATGGGGCTGCTCGACATTGTTGCATCCCACTCTCTATCAAGTTGCTTACGTTCTTGTGCACTCTTAGTGTCATATAGTTCTGACTCTCTCCATCTTTGATATTGATCAACAAGACTTTGTTTTTTCTTTTTCGGGGGCCCCCACTCGAAACCGGGTGTATCGTCTGCCGCCCCAATATACCCAGTCATATTACCACGGAATCCTGTAGACCTTAGATACTGTGGGGAGAGATAATCTTTTTTAGGGAACACTAATCGTTCAGCTTCTGGGCCCAACTGCATACGCAGTGTGGCCTCTTGTCCGCGACTGCGTTCTTTTGGCTGGCTAATAAGATTTCTGACACGCTGCTGTTCGGCCTGCTGCTGTTGCCATTTTGTCATGGCGTCAAGTTCTAATCTCTGGTATTTGGCATTTAGCTGTGCTACTTTTGCTTCCCCTTGCCGCTTGTCTTTAAAAAATGTTTTACCCAGGGCATTAGCTTCAATTTGCCATTGCGAATGTAACTGCTGTTTTATTTGTTGGGCCTGTGAGTCTTGACCTGGCATAATTATATCCCTCTATATTTTACCAACTTCCAGTATAACCGCTTCCCCTGAAACTGCTGGAAGCAGGTGCAGGTGCAGGTGCAGCAGGTGCTTGAGTAGGTGCAGGCGCACTATAGCTACCTGAGTATCCACCCCCGTAAGAAGAACCCACATCAATGTAACCACCGCTATCATAGGCACCACCACTGCTGTCTGCCTGACTAGCGATTTGATCCATAGCTATTTGTCTATTAGCGTTCAGTTCTGCATAACCAAGTTGTAATTGTCCTGACGCAATGCTTTTCTGGGTGCCAGTCTGCATACCAGTTGTTTGTAAAGATGTTGTAGCTGATAATTTAGCAATATATTGTTCCATTGCTCTCGCGCGTGAAGCCTCAGTAGCCCCTTGTATCACCTGTGCTTCCAATGATTTAAGACCAGCAATTGCTGATGCTCTATTTTCTTCAACCTGTGCACGCGCGGGCATCCCAACTTCTTCTTCAAACTTTTTAGCTAAACCAGCAGGCATGGTTGTCCCCATAAGGCCAGAACTCACTAAAGCCTGTGTACCACCCGCAACTGCTTGTGTCCGTCCACGGTCTAATGCTGCCTCCACACCTTTACCATAACCGCCATCAGGTGCATATTGCGCAACTGCCTCTGCCATAGCCGCACTTGTCCCAGCGGCTACTGCTGGGCCTGATGTGGGGTCTGATACTTTACTAGAACCAGGACTCCCATAATCTCTAAATCCACGCATTGCCATTTCAATCTCCTAAACATGAAACTAAGTTTTATTTAAGTCGGCCACTGTTTTTTAAATCAATCATTAGTTGCTCAAAGCCCCATGTTTCAGCAGCCGTGGTATTCTCTAATTTTATGCCCATGTAAACCCCCTTAACCTTTCGGCGTGTGCTACCACCCCGTTGTCTGCCAGGAGCTTTTATAGTTTTTGCCATATCAGGGCTAGTATCTGCGCTTAATTTTTCAATAACATTCTCTGCTGAATCAGCCGTAAATACCCGACACTCTATATTGTCTGAATCAGATTGACTACCATCTGTTGCGCCACCTGCTGTAACGCAGTTCAACCCTGTTAATTTTCCTGTAAATTTTGGGTCATCGGACATGGGGATTGGGCCAAATGTCACATGACTACTAATTGCATCGGTTCCTACACCTGCGGCATCCGCAGAGTTGTTGTCACTCTTTAATGCACTGTTGAACTTCCGAATGTATCCATCTTTACACCCAAGCAGCAAATCTCTGTACGCGGTATCATTCGCTCCATAATGGAATAGCGCGTAGACACCACATTCATCAGTATAGGACTCTGGAAAAAACCCTTTACTTCTCAGATCAAGCCACCAATTAGAGTTTGAGCCATCTGATAATTTTGTTATGGAGATTAAAAGACCTGCTCGTATACGGTCATAGGCCATTGTAATACGGTGGGTTGTCGGATCAGCAGCCTCATCAGCGATTAAACCTGGTAACTGTATGTTGGATATACATTCTGGAGTTCCTGGAATCGTGGTCATATAAATTCCATTTGTTCCCCAGAAATATAAATTACCCTCACCATCGAAGCACCAGCTATTTGCCCCGTATATCCCAACAGTCAGGTCAAGTTCATTTAAAGAACCGCCTACAGTTGCGTCCCCCGATAAATACCACATCGAAGTAGCGCAACCAAAAATAAGGTAATCATCCTTATATGAAATTAAAGCACGAATAATATCTCCTATTTCACCAGCGTCAGAATTGCCACCGGCTACTGGTGAACCTGGATCATTAGCTACATAGGCAAAATCCCAGGGGTTAGCCTGTCTGGACATGTACCATTGGAACGGGTGTTCAGGGTCCCCGCTAAGAACATTTCGCCCACGATATAAACACCCCAAATATGCTTTATTGGGCAAAGTCCCAAAAGCATTGTCATTACTAGCACCATTAAAAGGTGTCCAGTCATACCAATGTGGGCTATCTAAATCTGGAACAGATAGATTTGCAAGAGCTATTACAGTATCTCCGTTAGTATTTTTAACATCTTTATTAGCTACAAATGCTGTAGCACTACCAGCATAATAAGCATACCCATATATAAGGTGCTTTGAACTTGCCCACGCTGATATGTAATCTACCACCATATAAGCTATGTCACCACCATTCTGAACCTGTGAAAGTATATCCCCGCGAGACGGCAAATAAGTAGTAATTTCAGCATCAGATGTCAATTTTGTATTAATAAAATCTGCCACTCTCAAATTTGCACCATTAACTACGAACACTTTCTGATATGCCTCGAACATATTAAGCTGATCAGAAGTATCTATTGCTCCACTCGATTGTCCTGCAACAGTGCTTGTGTCCAACTCCGTCATTGTTCCTGCGCTCATCTCGTACCACACCTCATCATTTCCGGCGGCTACAAGTTTCTTAATCGTAACAGAATCTGATACGCTTACCGCCATTATATGTCCTCGTACCAGATTTTATTATTGCTTGCGGCTACAAGCCGCTTAATAATTATCATATTACTTTCACCAGACCAATTCCAATCCACACCTTGAGTCCCCCCATCATAGGGTCCATTACCACTCCCGCCAGTTATAAGATCATAGCTCACCTGTATCTGATCAAATTTTAAACAGGTAAAAGTCCAAGTATCCCCTGTTATGGTATTTCCATCAGTTGTGGCATCTACCCTCCACTCATAAACTGTATCATAATCCAGCCTTCTAAAAGGAATCGACAAAGAAAGTCCTGCTTGGGCCTCTCCCATTAATTCCCAATCATCCCCCGATTCACGAAAATAAATTTCATAAGTATCAGCAGCGGGGTCCTGGTCAGGAGCATCCCAGCTTAGCGGAGTTTTACTGCGGGATACATCCGTTTCATCATCAGCAGGATCAGGGTTCGTCGGTTTAGGTAAACCCTCCACATCCCTGATGCTAACTGTTATAGGCCCTGGCTTTTCCCCATCATAACGAGCCATAAGTAATTTAACACTTGTGATTGTATATGTAGAACTTGCAGTAAATGTTTGTCCAATCCACAAAGTACCAGACGCGCCCCAAGCACTACTGCCGCTACTGTATGTGAAACTATCTTTTACAACTCCAGTCGCCAATGTTTGAAAGTAGGCATCTCGCGTGCTTGGACTCCAGGTAGCACCACTATCCCCACTCTGGGTAATATTGCCGCCACCATAAGAACCAGTAGGGGATTCAACATGCCATATCGCTGTATCAAAGCCAGGAGCACTTGGAGCCCTCACAATAATTGCATATTGTTTGCCGCTCGTTAATACGGCCCCTGCACCAAAAGTTATCTCCACTACCCCATGATTATGTGATGGATAACCTTCCTGTATTAAACCATCCCCGTCAAATCCGCCAGTTGCTAAATCAGGTCCGCTAGTTGGGTCCCCTGCTGCCATCTTATTCCGCCAAACTAAAGAATTATTGAACTGAATTAACTATGCAAATAGCCACGACTGGTTGTTCTGCTGCACCTATTTGCGTACCAGCGCCCCATTTATCTAATGCCGGGCGCTGTCCGCCACGTTTACGATTATCAAGTGTGTCATACGCCCGCATATTATTCATATCAGGTGATGTATCAGGTTCCTGTTGATGCGTTGCAGAACCTTTATCCACGCCTTTTATTGGGAATGGTATTAGCATCTCTGTTCTCCGCTAGTTGAAGTCGTGAATACGATATGCTATATCGACTATTAATATGCTGTTTCCTGTAACAGGGTTTCCTGTAGCACACCTCAACTCCAACGCCTCATTAGCTTTCAGAACTACATCAGTGTGCAATGCCCGACAGATATTATAAGCATCAGCAGATGCCTGTACAAGATCACCCGCAGCTACAGTGGCACTTACAGCCGTTCCAGTAGTGGCAAGATTGACAGTTAAGTCACCACGAGTAGCATAGTCTGTGCCACCATGATCAAGGAACGATGTCATTGATATAAATTCAAGAACTTTACTCGATCCTGGTGCAGCTACAAGTTCTTTAGCTGTAGTAAATAGAGCTAAAATCTCGGCGCTTGTTACCCGGACTCTGGTATACTGGATTGGCCTTACACCAGGCCACACACGTTTGAACCATTTTTTTTCTGCCATTGTTTTTCTCCTACAATGTGTTTATTTTATATGTCGTTGTCTGTTGTAACGTCAGTTCTTGCACCTTGTCTACCTATAGAGGGCATCCTATTCATGTTCCCTAATTTGCGTGGTGCGGCCCTCATATCAATCCTATGTGCCATTGGCAATGCTTTCTTTACATACTTCTCTACAAAACCAGCAGTCACATCTTCTACGTCTATTTCTGCTTGAGCCAAACATGCAGCCAGTATAACCTGGTCAAATCTTAACCCGGCAGGGTGTAAATTAGCTCGTGGTTCCAAGTAATAGGCATCGCCGCTGGTCGCATCAGTCGCAGAAGCTGTACTGTCGTCAATGGCTAACCAATCGGCAACTGCTACTGTAAATGAGCTTCCAGTAAAACCAGTGACTACCCCTCTAGCATTTCTACCAGTCCCACTTATAACATAACATTTCCAGTCATCCTTGAAATAATCAAGAGGATAATAGTTAGCGAAGCTCGAATCCACAAGAGTAGTCGCACTTCCGCCAGTAGCTAAACCAGCAACCATCCTCAACTCATCAAAAGAAAGTGTGTAAGGAAACTCCACCACTTCAGAAGTAGATGGCTCTTTATCAAGGATTAACTCGAACCTACGCTTAGGCCCAAAACTGTTACTCTTATATTCGAGTGGTCTTATTGCAGCACGTTTGGGATAGCCAGTGAGTGTGTCAACAGCTTGCCTTGCTCGTATGCTTGACTCATCACACCATTGAATTTGTGTGCCATGATTCGAGTCAGCCTCAAAATGTATAGGCCCGTCTACCTCGCCGCCGAAATTTTCTGGTAAGACGTAACGGGTTATGTTCCCACCCACTGTTTCTACAGGAGTTATGGCGAATGTGTCAGTTGCTACTGGGTCAGTTCCACCAGGATTACCATATTGATCTAGCCAATCAGCAACTGTTATTGTGCCGCCAGATGCCACATAGTTTGTGATCTGGGCGTAACTGCCAGCACCTGTCCCGGTAAGAATATAGCACCAGTAACCATTCAAATCATCGTCAGTGTCATAGGCAGTTTCAAGCGTGGCATCAGTCAGTTGGTTTGTGGTTGGTATCGAGTCAACTGTCCCGGTAGTTCTTACAGCCGTTAAAGTCACGCTCATAATTCTACGCATCCAACGCCAACCTTTAAGTGGTGCGTCAGCTATAAACATCCTAATGCCGTCATTCACTATCCGCTTACACAGTTCAAAGTTGTGATAGTCAACTGGAATCATGGCTGGTTCTTGACCAGACGAACCATAATATGCAATCCCAGCCTCACGAGCAACCCGAAGGATCAAACCATAAAAGTTAAGTGCTGAAGTCGGTTCTGCCATGATTAACTCTCCGCTATCTTTATTTCCACTATCAAACGCTCAGGTTGATTTACCAGATAAGCTAATGCGGCAGCCTGTTCAGCACCCAAATCAAGGCCAGTTATCGTCACGCTGTCACCATTAGTCCGTGTAACAAACACTGCTTGATCTGCACCTATTGTAAATTCTACGTTCTCAAACATAGGTTATTCCTCATCAACTTCTTCAACTTGTGTCCCCGCCGTCGCTGTAATGTTATCAGGGTCTACCGTTTCAGAACCTGCCTCTGGTAATACAATACCCCCACCGCCACCACCGTCTTCGACAGCAACTTCAGCAGCGTCAACTTTAGCAGCTTTGGCTTCTGCTTCAGCAACAGCAATAGCTTCTACTTCAACAGCTTCAATCCTGACTTCTTCAGCTTCAATAGTTTCTACAGCTTCTATATATCTTGCTTCATGTACTATTTGCCATGCGTGTTTTAGTAACATTTCTGTTCTCCAAAAAAGTCATCTTAGGGGACACGATGCCCCCTAAGATAACAGTTGATCATTTTACTTCAACATAAACAAGGGGCCGTTGCCGGAATAACTTCCTATTACACGATGCCCTGCGTATTGAGAAGAATTGTTCGCGGCCACTGTCGCACCAAGTGCTGTGTCTGTACCCTGTAAACTGCCATCATGCCGGTAATAAGCACCAACCTGACGGCCAGTAACGTCACTCTGGGGGGCAACCCAGCCTATGCCCGCTACTTGAACCCAGAAATATGTGTCAGACGCACCAATATAGGTAGCAGCAACACCAGCTTTACCAAGCGATGCGTTAGCACTGGCACTTGATAGAGACGCATAAGGATTCTCGTACACTTCCAGACCTGTAGACCCAGCTACAAGTGCATAGGTCAGCGGGCCATCAAGATAAATTGTGAACTCTGCGTTCTCATCAGCAGCATCATTGCCTATAATGCCCCTAAACTGATCTTTTAAAGCAGCAGGCCATGATACAAAATACCCACCACGAAGCTCGTCCTTGGCTACTGCATCATGGGTGCCAGCGGTCACTACTACTTTTGTATCCCCAACAGCAGCAGCTTCAGCAGGTGTTGAGTAGCTCTGAAAACCAGTTGCTACAAAATCACACCCAAACCCGGATGCGCATACCCCACTGGATTTTGAATAAACAAATTCACGACGATCAGGAAGTGTTACATGATCGCCTATATTCCAGTTAGCATCTTGAGTCAGGGATGTAGAATAAATAAACCCCCAATCAGGGGCAGTTTTATGACCAATAAGTCCCTGGATGCCTAAAAGTGTTGACTTTGCTTTTCCTCTTGTTGACATTTTACTTTTCTCCTTCAAAAGGGGGCCAAAAGGCCAGATTGCCTGGCCCCCCGAAAGTTAATATTAAGCTGGTTTGTGCAATACAAAACCAGCAGTTCGCCTATTAAGGCACAGGTTGTTGTGAGCACCATCAAGGTACACAGTAAACGTGGTATGCTGACCACGGTCTGTCTCAGGCTCACCTTCCTTCATCCAATAACCATCATGGACATAAGGGATAAACTTACTAAAGTCAACACAGTAAATAGGAGTGTAAGCCGCGCCGTTTAGCTGCGGGATCGGAACTACTGGGAGCCTATTAACAAAGGCCAAACCAGTATCGTCCATTTTCAAATTGCTCATAATGTCCTTGCCAGTATGCCTGTCATCTTTCTGATCGGCCAGGTCCATTATCTGTGCTGTAGAATCAAAGTCAGTGTAGATGCGCTTTGCAGCAGTTCGCTTGTTCTGTGGGTCATTGAGGATAAGCGGAGCTTTGAAACGTGTGTACATAAATGCCAAACGGAAGGCTTTCAAAAACGCACTATCAATAGAAGTATACACAGCACAGAAGTTACGCCACTTGGCCTCATTAGCTGCATTAATATTGGCTATACTAGCTGAGTAAGTAGCATCCTGGAATTTTGTAGCCACACCATTAAAAGCGCCGGAGCTAGTATTAAGGGTACCACTATCATCTGTGTAGTAAGTCAGGTAGTACGGCACGCCGTAAGGATAGAGATCATCCGTCGAGCTTTCGGGCGTTTTCCAAAAACGATCTTCAATAAGTTCAGCCAGCGACCAAAGGCCGTCAGTCCTACGAACTTTCATCAGCTCAATAAAGCCCTTGGCATTGTTCTTATTCTGGAGCAACTCAAAGTCATCCCACGAATAATTTGTGCCAATCCTGGTCCACGGAACTTTAATGGTGTGCATAACATCGCCCACCGTGGGTTCATCTGTATCATAGGCTCTGCGGTATCTTGCATTGCCAGACTCGTCTAACATAATCTTTCGTTCTATCTGAGTACCACCATCGATTACCATACGCTCATTCTGGTAGATTCTACAGGCTTCAAAATCCTGACTATCCCACCCTACCTCGAACTCCTGTTTTGGTAAATCATTTATAGTGATGGAAATAAGATCAGCTAGATCACTATTTTTTACGCTCATCTTGCAGTCCTTTCTGTGCTATTACCCAAACACTTTGTTAAGTCTTTCCTGAGTTGTTTCCACCAATTCCTCATCTGTCTTTGGCGCTCCTGATGCTTCAGATTTAGCAGCGCCAGAAGGTTTCAGTGTTATACCCTTGTTTCTTTTGACCACATCAGTTTGGAGCTTTGCACGTATTACTTTTTCTCTTTCACTTTCAGATATGTTGAGATGGGCCAAATTCATAGCCTCGTCTATAGACATATCACGATTATTCATGTGCACACCAACCAGTAAATTATCCATCATTTCAATAACGGCCCAACGATTTGCCTTCTGTCCGGGACTAAGCGTGTCCCAGGTAGCGGCATCTTTTGGCAAAGTGCCATAAAAATCACTGTACAGTTTAAGCTCATCTGCTCTAAAGAAATTGCCTATCTGCTGTTGTATTGCAGCACTTTCCTGGGTCAATGCACGAGACTCTTGCAATGTCTGACCAACAGGTGCTGTCTGTTTAATGCTCTGAATCTCATCATACATTGCTCTGTTCTGCTGGTCCATAGCTTTAATGACAGCCATACCATCAGGATCAATGTCAGCTTTCTCAAGCGCTGCAAAATCTACACCCTTGTATCCAGATTCTACATTGCCGCCACCCTCAGTTCCAGACGGGGTAGCTTTCGCTGCCGCCTCCTGTGCCTTGCGCTCTTTATGGGCACGACCGAGTGTGGCAAATTCTTCGTTTGACCTTTTTACTGCTTCATAGATATTACCAAGTGTGTTGACGCACAACTGAGGATTAGCCTTATAAAAATCTTCAATTTCTTCAGGCTTCATTCCTCTATGGATGGCCGCACGATAATAGGCATCTGAAAGTTGCGGGACATCTTTCTCACCTTTATCAGCTTCCTCATCCTTGGCCTCTGCTTTTACCTCCACCTCCTTGTTTTTATCATCCGCATCATCCTTAGCAACCAGGGTAGTTTCATCTTCTTCATCAGATTTTTCTTCCAGTTCACCCTTCTCACTTTCTGGTGTAGAATCATCTGACTCTTTAGATTCTTCTGCTGATTCCTCTTTAATCCCCCCACCTTCAAATACTTCTTGTAACCTTCTTTCAGTATCACCCTCCAACTTAGTTTCGGCAGCTTTTTCTGCCACAACATCTGTTTTTTCATTGTTAATATCAGCATCTGCACTCACAGATTCGATACCATTAACTTCTTTTTCTGTTTCTGAACCTAACATTTTATTCTCCTATATTCTTACAGCCCAGCTACGCACTGGGGGTTGGTAGACGTTTGGAGTTCTTTATCTTTTTTGGTATTTTCACTAGGTTGCACTTTTTAAGATAGTCCCTGTGAGCTACAAAATTATCAAAAATTGGCCTGTTCTGTCCATCCAATCTTATATTCGGAAATGTGCGTTCGTGTTCAGCACGTTGATCAGGATGCACAGCTAAAGCGTCAGAATGAATGGGGTGCTTATAATTACCATGGATCGCTATGCAAACATCCCATCGCATATCCAAACCACATTTCGGGCACCTGTGTATTCTTCTAGTGGTGTGGTCTTCAACCTCAGTACCACAATCATCGCATACAAAACTATGTGTAACCATATTATTTTTTCCCAAAAGTCTGCACTAATTTAGCTGAAACTTTTTTCTCCAACGCAGCAGCAGTAGCTAGTTTAGCTTGCTTCAGAGCCTCTTTTTTAGCAAGAGAAAACAACTTTGGTTTCTTGCGAATCTCAACAGATTCGATCAAAGTGCGCGCTGCTTCTCTTATATCATACTCATCGTAACCGTCTATCTTTTTAGATTTACCTAACATGTCTACACCCTCGTCCATTATTAATATGTCCCCTGGTTAGCTGATTGACCCTCAGCAGCAGTTTCCTGAGCAAACTGATTATTCTCCTGTTGTGGTGTAGCTACATTACGAGCTACTGGAGAACCACCGTTTTGTACGACCCCTTCAATGCTATTTGTCTGTGCTTTGCCAGCATTTTGTGGACCAATATTAGCCATTAAAGCCATTTTCCGTTCAAATTCTGGGTCCTGGAACCAATCCTGCACTGTATCCAGCACATCAAGCTCATTGGCAAGATCAGTAATAGCTCTCTGAACATTAAATGGCACACCCATTTGTGTAGCTTGAGACGCTGCTGCCATCAATGCAGGTATTAAACTGGTAGCAAATTCCACGATCCGCTTAGATTTAATAGCAGGGTCCAAACGCGACATAGACCTTGCTACAAGTTTAAACGTGAATCTCAAAAAGTCACCTTGTCTCTGTTCCGGTGTCAGCCACAATTGTATCTGTTCTCCGCCAGTTTCTCGTTTTGTCAGTGGTAGTTTAATCATAGGATCAGTGTGAAGATACCACCCTATTTTCTCGCTTATCTTTGCAGCTTTATCGTATAAAATATTACGAGCGTCTTCTATATTAATCTGTGCATTGCCTTGTAAAATCTGGGACCTGGTTGCAGTTTCCTTACCTTTTGCTGCCCGTGGAACATTTCCAGCCATTTGGTCAGGATTGCCAGATATATAATTATACCACATTTGCAACTCTTGCAGCATCAGTGTGTTTCCTTGATTTTGGCCACCAAAAGATATAACCTGTGCTCCTTTGGGATCGGTACTAGCAACAGAGTCACCATCTTGAGCATCAATTATGTCTTGGGCCTCATCTGCCTGTGCAGGGTTGTACAGTAATACATCTTTCTGGCGGTCAGCCTGGTTCATAACTTTCTTGAATATCCTGTTTGCTATCCTGTGTATATCATACCACAAACTGACTGGAGCAACTGGGTACGGGTTATCCTCCACAGGTGGAGTAAACGACAGGTCTACGTAAGGCCCTTCCTTTGGGCCATTGTAATCAGTCAAACGCAAATACTTACTTAATGTAACCTGCGTAGGGTCTGAGATAGTTACCAAAGCATCTGCTTCTGGAACCCAGAGTTCTACTACATTAACCAGGTCTTGCATTGTGTTCATTTCCATAGTAGATATTCCCTGCTTGCTTATGTCTGAAACTCTATTCCCGTCAGATGTATATCTAGCAAGTGGTAACTTCGCAACTAAATCGTGGTCGTAACCATCAGTGTCCAAAAGAAGTTGTCTTGGCACCTGTATCCTACTGCCCATAAAAGTTGCTTTTCTAAGTTTAGTACAAATAGGATCAATAACAAAATCATCACTGCTCACGAGTTCAACATAAACTTGTCCGGGGTCTATCTTTACGTCACCGAACTGTAGCATCTCTCCACTAGCAGAAAGACCAACTTTAACAATGCCCCAACCAAACATAGCAGACACAATCCATGCCCGCAAAATTTCTTTTAGATCAATATCACGCTCTACTTGATTAATAGCTAATCCTAAAAGTTCGCCGTATTCTCGCTGTGCTACTATGTCAGTCTCAAGTTTATTTATAGGATTCTGCATAACTAAATTTGGAACTATTGCTCTTATCGTGTGGAAGATCAGATTAATTGGTTCATCCCCGGTAAGCCCAAACTGCTTCGTGTAATACTGCCCAACAAATTCTTTAACAAACATGGCCCTTGCTCTACAGTAGCGTCTGCCCCTATCGAACCCACGTTTTACCTGTGTTTGTAATTTTATTGGTGTTATAATTTCAGCCATCTTATTCCTTTTCTATAATGCATATCAATAAAGCCAAGCACTCTGGGCAATATGCATCAGGGATCGAAAAATATCCATGTTCATTAACGTCTAGTTCATGCATGGTTCTAAATTTTTCACACACATCACAATGTATTTTAATTATAACTGTTTTCATTCTAAAAACGGAACGGCCGTCTCCAAGATTTTGTTTTCTCAGCCTTTTTTAACTCCATGGCTTTCTCAAATCGTCCACCAAATGAATTGTGCGGAGCTTTCGGCCCAGCGTGTCTAGCCTTTGGCAATTCCTTATCATCGAGAGTTAAAGCATCAGCCATTACTCTGTCACCGTGTGTTTTCTTTGCAGACGAGCTTTCCTCAATTAAAAACGCTGGGCCTATCCCGCCATCATTGTAATGAATGTAATATTTTGCTTCCTCTAACGCTTTCTGACTATGGTTTATGTACCCTCCATGAGCCAAGGTCCTGTCATAAAGTGACAGTAACTCGAATTTACTCTGCGTATTAGTGTGGAACCCATAACTCTGGGTTTTCTTGTCCACAGTTTGCCCAGGCTTTACTTTCTTATGGAAATATGAATATTTAAATTCTCTAACAATCAACCTTCCAAGGTCCCAGCCAGGACCATTATTTTCCCATTTCAAAAAAGGTAGTCTTCGTGGTGCTCGACCCCCGCACCATATAGCCAAGGCTATAACAATACGGGCCATATCATAAGGAGGTGTGTTCGCGTCGCACCATTCTGCTATTTTTTCTCCAGTCTCTTTACACTTAATAGAGATTACTGAGTTTGATGCTCCCTGCCCCTTACCCACATCAATACCAAAAATATATGTGTTGGACTGGTCCGGGCGATCAGCCATTAATTGACACCACACTTTCAATGGTCCATTTTTTCCGCGCTTTATAGACACCCTGTTGAAGTCTCTTTTTTTAATGATCCCTTGTATAGCGTCATTTGGTGTATTGGGTTTAAAATGAATGTGGTAGCATGTTCTTGGTTCTCTAGCAAACAGAGCTATGTGTTTATCAATGTTGGGTATTGTAAAGAACACGCTGCCAGATTCAATGTCTTGGCGCAATATTTCTCGTGCCATTTCCTGTGGGGATCGGACAGTTTCTTCGTGGTCAAACCACGGCGAACGGATTTCATAATTACCTAATTCTGTTTTACGGACATATCGATCACGGCCTTTTTCTGGATGCTCGTGGAATGGCAGAACAAACACTTTGATTTGTCCACTATTTTTCCACCGGCTATATTCAGTCCCAGCACCAGCGGGTGTGGAGTTTATAATACGAACAAAGCAGGCGTCTCTTGTGGCTGATCGCATTAATTGCCCGTGCTCAACTTTGGCAAACTCGTCAAGCAAGCCAGCCAAACGCCTATCACCAGACGCCGCATGTTCAGTGGTAGACTCGCCATCGATAACACTGCCGTTTATGATGTTTTTCATGTGCATCTTAGTGCGTTGCTTTTCCCCAAATTTAACATTTGGGGGCAACATCCACTCTGGCAACCAGCCATTTATATAATCATGCTTTTGGAACAACGCTTTCATGTTACCAGTTTGGTCAACATAATCTTGAGTACGCGACATTTCAAGAAGCTGACTGTCTGGCCTAAACAACCACAGCCAGTGCATGAACACCACACAAATCCAACTTGCGCCCATATCACGGCATTTATCAATCAGTATATCTTCACCCACCTTCAAGCAATTAATAAAAGCATCAAGCAGTTCGTCTTGAATCTCCCAAGTTATAAACGGGTTGTGCGGTTGTCTTGCTTCAATACGCTCCCCAGTATCAGGATTCACATCAAACTGATGGTAAGTTGTGACGAAGGCGTTGACCCAAAAATGTAGAGACTGCTTAGAAGCAGTGAGCAAATCTCTACGCAGAATTAAATCAGTCTCAGCTTCTTTGAATAAATCTGTTCGCCATTCAAGATTCTCGATTTCATACTTGGGAACCATTAACCCTGTCATAGGGTCTTTCCAGTACCGAGGGACATTCGGAAATGGTGTTTTTAAAGTAGGTTTTAATTCTTCTATGGCTGTAAGTGTCATTTCTCTAATTTTCCAGCTTTTGTAATACGCTTTGCGCACTGTTCGCTCATCTTGTCTGCTGCTGTCAGCTTACTGTCACCTTCACCAACACTGGCAGGTGCTCTGCCCTCTATGCGATCAAAAAGCAGGCACTGTGCTGCTCTATTCGATGCATGTACAATATCAATCAATGATCCATCTTTAGCCTGCACTTTTTCTGTATATCCAAGAGCGTCCTGCCACATTTTACGAGCCAGTGCTTCGGCTTTAGTAGCCATTCTATCCTCGCCAGTTTTAGGATCGCGCACCATTTCAGTTACTTCAGAGGATATTTCCCTCAAATATTGGGACAACAGTTGCCCTGCTCTGGTGCGAGTTCCGTGGTCTGGTTTAACCCCTTTATTGTCCATCTTCTTCCCTCAACTGCTTTAGTTCCCTACGAGTGGCTTCAACATCAAACCGCCCGTAAATAATTAATGTTCTTAAAAGACTAAGCATGTCCTTAATGGAGTGCTCTTTTGAGTGGTCCAGACTTCCACCAGCGACGTACACCAGTTCTTCCAATTCAAACTGAGTGTCCTTTTTGGATATTTCCTTTCCGCGTGCCAATGGTGTGTCCTTTTTCCTTTCGCGCACTTATCGCGCCTCCGCCATATCACGTTCTGAATTATATTTATCAACCAGCAATTTAACAATGTTGCTAGGCGCGCACAAGCTCATATTATCATAGCGGTACATGTTGCCAACAAGTATACCTACAAGTTCACCACCTGAATTAAACAATCCACCACCGCTATTCCCTGGCCAAGCTGAACTATCCACCTGTATCATCAACTTTTCGCCAAAGAAAGCTATATCTCGTTTAAGTCCAGACACTATTCCAGCAGTTACTGTATTAAAATAAGTTTTACCGAACGGGGACCCAATTATAAAAACTGAATTTCCTAAAAACTCATTATCAGAATTACCAACCTGTGCCGCTGACAAACCCCTAACGTCAATCTTAATCAGACCCAGATCAACGCTATCTTCTTTGCTGAAATCAGTGGCCACAAATTTCCTGCCATCATTTAATATGACAGTTATCTTTGTTGCTCTATCAACCATGTGCCCAGCAGTTACTATTAAACCGTCTTCAGAAACTATAACCCCTGAACCAGAGCGCTTTCTAGTTATTGTTTCTCCATTCCAATCATTATAATCTTCCTCAGTCTCCACATAGACACAACTGGGCAGAACTTTGTAAATCTGTTCTTGCAGTGATCTGTTCTTCGCTGTTATAACAACCAGCTTTACTTCAGGTTCTTTCGCATAATTGCTAAATGGCAGTATCTGTGTCATGCCAAACAGAACTAACACAAGCAATATTCTCAATGCTGATTTTACAATTTTCATGTTGCCCTTCTTTTATTACGCCAATTCTCTTATACGAATGGCTTTGCTACCAGTGTCACCTTCAAGATATAATGTGGTAATATTAATTGGTATTTTAATAATAATAGTCACACCAGCAGCAGCAATCCATTCAACATTTGCCGCCGTAGATGTAACGCCTGTTATACTTGCTAACACATTTGCTCCAATGCAAGTAAGAGCATAAGTAGTACCGGCAACAACTGTAATTGTTACATCATCACCAGCGGTACCAGTATCTACTGTCAGTCCAGATGCAGCTACTGGAGCAGCTTCATTAGGATGAGGTGGAACTCTATTTCCAGCGTTATCACTTAAATATACTTCTGCCATTTTAATTATTCTCCAAATAGTTAATTGCTCTTATTAATATTTCAACATTGTCTTTGGCATTGCCTACAGGCTGTTCACTTTTGCATTTTGAACAAACTCTAAATTCAAGTTCACTAATCTTAATCTTCCTTTTCTTTTTGCTCAAGTAATTCGTGTGCTTGCCCGACAATTAATGGCTGCACATACGCTACGTTAATACTAGCTTTAAGGAGAACAATTTCCTCCGCCGTGAATTCTGCTTCTTCTTTACCAACTATACTCATAGCAAGCATGTACTTTTTTATTTTTCTATCAGCCTTATTTTCTTTTACATCAGGTGCCAGCAAACCATTGCAACACACCAGGCCCAGTGTGACTTCTTTCCCCTCATCTTTGAGTGCCACACCGTCCAAACCAACGATAACAGTATCAAGTCTTATTTTCATTTTTGATTCTCCTACTCAAATACCTTTTCTAACGTAACAGATTCACCAGCTATCTTTTCCAGCCCATGTCTCGATTCTTGGTAATACCAAGTTTGAAGTTGTTTCTTAACCCATTGTGCAATACCATATTGAGGAATATCTGGCAGCGGGTTTTCCATGGTGCTATTAGGATCGGGCATCATGGGTATCGGATGCTGGTTCAAAAAGCCTGGTATCGATTCATTGTAATTAGCATCTGTTGCTGTCAATGTTATGCTTTTCAAGTGCTTTCTCCCAATTTATCCGTTTGATCATTTATAGTTCAAGCCAATTAGGGCCATGTTTCATAAATATTAAATGCTGCTTAGTGTCACTTAGATAAGAAAAGGCCGGTTGTGTATGAACCCAAATAACTCCCGACATAGATTCCACCGCCTTTGCTGAACTGGTATCAAGTCTAAAGACAACGCCTTCGCCGTTATTTCCAGCAACGTCTGTATTAAGGTCGGTTCTTTTCCATGCAAATGGTTCCCCATCGGATAAATTTATTTCCGTGTCGTGGTCGCTATTCATATTGGCGAGTTGCGTTCCGCCCGGCACAAAACCACTACCAGCATAAGTCCATCCCGTAGGGCTATGATGAAATAAAATCATATTGAACCCAGTATCGTTTGCTCCTGCTTCCCCAACAACTTGTAAGCCGGTTACAGTAAAAGACTGATTCCCGAAATCTTCATATTTAGAAAGACCATAATTAAAACTAATCGTATATGCGGTCGGGTCGTCTACCGTTTCAGTTAAGGTGAAAGTAACTGTACCAATCCATTTCTTAGTTGTTTCGTGATAACCGTTACTTCCTGCGGCAGTAATATCGGCAAGAACAGTTTCAGAATCGCCCGTGCTACGATTCCCTTCATCATCTATACTTGTTCCACTTACCACAATTGAAACCGTTCCTGTGTCTACCGTTCCGTTCGCAAGGGAAACAATGCTGGCATGAGCAGCATAGGAAACATTGGCTGTGCCAAAGGTCTGGGTTAATGAACCCTCGTCAAGCGTTACACTTGTAGTGGCAAAATCATAAAAACCGCCACCAGCATATCTTGTAGCAGTGCCAATTCCTTGCGGGGATGAAAACGAAAGATGGCTTGAGTCTACTTGATGCTTCAAGAATATATTCCCCACACCGTTACGCAAACGAACCGTGTGAGTATCAACGGAGGGTAAAAGGAAAAGTATCTCGCCGGATTGTGTACTGTTGATTGTATCTAAATCATCATTATCAGCACCGCCTTCGGTTTCTACTTTAATATGTCCTTCTGTTATGGTAATTGCACCACTGGATATTGTGGCCTCAACAGAAGATTTCATCGCTATCTGGCTAAAATTAGTAATGGCTTTTTCATTCATGTTGATGTCGTCACCGAATAGAAAATAATCCTCGTCTTCCATCCAAGTAACAACACCGTCGCTCGTTTCGCCATCGAATACAAGCTGGTAATCTACACCTGCCGCACCGCGCCCTATGGTCAACGCTGCCGCTGTACCTGTGTTTATAGTAACAGCACCCAAGTTGTCTATTTTTGTATAGTTTGTCCAGACACCATCGCCATGCTTCAGATTACCGTCATGGTCGATAGAAGTTCTAAGGGTAGTGCCATGATCAGTAGTCCCTGGATTAGTGCGAATTTGAAAACCACCACTCCAACTATGTCCAGCTTCAAAGATACCACCGATTTCACATAGCTTCCAATCAGGATACAAGCCAGCAGTACCATAATTAGAACTAAAAGCTATTGAAGGACCACTATCAACTGCATCCAGTCCACCGGAAAGAACCAGAATCTCATTCAATCCAGCCTGAAGATTATTTGTTCTCTCGATGCGCCCAACGCGTTCCCAATGTATCTGAGTAACAGTATTTGCATAAACACTAAAAGCTCCAGTTGAACCAATAGCAAAATTACCCACAGCAAAACTGGCACTTCCGTCAGTAAAGTCTATATGAGCATTACCTGTACCAGTATCAGAAGCCTGTCTTGATGTGTCAAAAACCAATTGACTATTGGTATTCATAAACAACCATCCATCACCAGTGGTATTGACTCGGCTATCCCATCTCATTGAACCTCCAGTCGAATTGATGCCGTACCCGCGTAAGACTAAATCATGCCCTTCACCATCAGGGTCACCCCCAATAAAAAAGTGACCTGGGGTTCCAGTTCCATCACCACTGCCACCTAAAATAAAACGAGCATCACCACCTTCTCCAGTTACACCGGTTAGGGTACTGCCCCCATCTCCAGTAGTTACTAACCAACCCCCACCTTTCCCACCATCACCAGTACCTCCACCGCCTATATTGCCGCCAGCTCCTGTTGTTATAATGCTACCAGAACCCTGCTTGCCATCTGATGAGCCTGATACCACTCCGCCCTTGCCACCTGTTGCTGTAAAAAAGTTAGGAGGAGCAACGCCAGCAGCGGCATTAACCTGTGGGATAGCAATCCTGTCAAATGTTCCTAAACCTGTTGTGGTGATATTCTCATTATCAAAATCAACAGTACCGCCAACAGCCGTTATTATCAGAGTACCAGAGGTGCAGTTTATGGTATTGGTGTTAATGTTTATATTGTCAACAGTTAAGCCAGCAAATACGGGTTGGGCGCCTGTATTTATGTCCTGTGGAAGTGATAGCGTTATTGAGCCAGCACCATTGGTAACAATCACCTGGTTCGCAGTTCCAGTCAATGCAGCGATTACTGGGTCTGTCCCTGAACTGCCTATTGGCAATTGTCCATTTGTCGCTACACCAAGCGGGGTAATACTCCCAGTCCCGGCGCCAAGTAAAAGTCCATGATCGGTAAGTGCAGCCACTGAAGCCAACGCCTTATTCGCATCTGAAGCTACTAATCTGGATGCTGTAAGTCCTGTTATAGTCACCCCTGCAAATGTCGGAGTAGATGTAGGACCCACGCCAGCCTTCAGCTTATTGATAGCGACACGAACACTCGTCCAGTCACCATGTTTAATTGGTGGGGTTGGTGTTGCCATTCCTGTGTAACCTATCTATATTAATCTTTGCCGATCTCTCTCTTGCTCTGCGCAGTTCTATTTCTCCAAGGTCCCTCTGGATACCCTCTTGGTTCGTCAGAGAGTGTATCTGTTTATGAAACTCGGCCCTGGTCATGTTCCTACCTTCAGGGGGAAACCTATTATAGATTTTATTTATCTGCTCTGGGGTCAATCCACTATCCCCTTAAGAATAACTTTCGCCACGTTAGGTTGCTCTGGTAAAAAAGCAACAGCTGCTTCAACGTCTTCTTTGAGTTTCTTATTCTCAGCTTTCAAAGCCCCAACTTCTGACTCAAGAATGGTGGTGTCTATTAACAATGTGTTGACAGCCCCATTTGCTGCTCCAAGAGCAAAAGTCAATTTTTCTTCTTCTGTCATTCTAGATTTTCTCCCCCATCCCCACGATCCTGTATGTGTCAGCCTTACAGAAGTCTGTTATGAATACCCGGACCACTTTCAATCCAAAGCCGGATGCGACCTCGCGCGTTCCCTTAAGCAGTACATCCTCCAAGTCTGATATATCCCTACAATCGTCATAATTCTTATTACTCACATAAGTGCTGATAGTACCAATAACCAGCGTTTGTAGAGCACTGTCGAAATCCATGACATTCAGTAGAGCTTTGCGAACATCAGTTATCCGGTACTGAACTGCCCCACCCACTATGACGTTCTTACCGTCTTTCGTGGTTAGGCTTTGCTCCCTGATGTCCTTTATCTGCGTCGATACCGTAATTTTGGCACAAGACTGCAACAGAGGCAAGAAAACGTACCAGCCAGGCGACAGTGAACGCACGTGCCTACCGAGAGAGATTCTTAGACCCCCCTCATCTGGCTCGATCAGAACGATCTTGGGTACCCAGCTTGATAAAAACTCGAATATGCGATTAAGCCAGTTGATTGTACAATCCCCCTTAATAAATCGGAGAGTCCTTCTGTATTCACTGCCCACTTACTACGAATACGAAGGATATTTCATAATATTTTTTTATTTCCTGAATAACGGTAGATTCCCAAATAGGAAACCACCCACAAACAGGAAACCCCTGTCATTCACGCCCAGCGGCGGAAGCCCCGGCTGCGCTGGCGGCAGCGGCGGCAGAGGCGATTGCATCGCCAAAGTCTACATGCGCTGGTGCGCCGCGCCAGAGGATCGATCCCTGGTGACCCACTACAAACACAGTCGGATAGCCTTGAACCTCGAATAGATCAACAGTGCCAGCATCAATCGCCACGTGATAGTTGATCTCATGCTTTCGCACGAACTGCCGGAGCTTCACTGCATCCGCATCCTGGGACAGAGCAATGAACCGGACATCAGGGTACCTATCTGTCAGTTCAATCAGGTGTGGTATGCTCCTGACGCAGGGAACGCACCACATAGCCCAGAACTCGATCACGTACACAGACCCGGTTAAGCTATTGACGTCCGGCGGATCGGGAGTGATCCATTCGCGCAGTGTAATCCTGGGCGCGGGGTTGTTGATTAGAGCACCAGCGACGACCAGGGCAAGCAACAGCCATATTATCATAGTGAACTTCATATTATGATCTCCTTCCACATACCCGGCCCACTTACTACATATACGAAGTAATCCTGTGGATTTTTACTACATATATGTGGACAGACACACCTGTTTTGTCTACGGCAGATATGTGGGTGTATAATCTGTCAAGATTGTAAAGGTAGGTATTTTTTTTAGAGATTTTGGGGGTCCTAGAAAGGGTGTCACGGGACTCCAGGTCCGATAAGTCAAGGGTGGTACCCCCGGTCCTATAATAGCGACTCTGAGCCTCCAATAATCCTTGCACCATCTGATCATATAAGCACAGCTTATACTACGTGTTGATTTAAATCAACATGAGTGTTGCAAAAAAACAACACACCCCCATTCTAAGCACGTGAGAGGGGATAATCAGGATGCAAGTGGCTGGCTGGCTGGTCATAGACTATTAGCATATCTAATAAACAGCCCTTCCATCCGTTACAATCCCACCCCCTTATGGACAATGGTCGCTGTCCCAATACATAACCAACACTTAAACCCTTACTACTACAGGGTTTATGTCAGTTTGTCCCAATACATAATGTATTTGCCCCTACCTTCCTTCTATATATATACTACTATACCCTTATATTGTCCATACTTATGTATTATTCTCTTTTCTTACGTACAATAGATAGGAAATACCCTTATGTATAGGGACAAACTGCTATAAACCTTTGCTGCACAAAGGTATAAGTGTCCACTATGTAAAATTTTGTCCATAGTTTATACATACCTATACGCATTCATGGTATGTCAGCGGTATATACAGACCAGACCACTTATGGACAATATTATATAATTGTGCATAATCTATTTGGCATTTGTCCATTCATGGGTTATACTTTACATATAAAGTGCAACTGTAGTATTTACAAGTTAAAAAGGGTGGACCAGAATGAGACACGTATAAATATGCATGGTTCGCCGGGACCAGAGTTAAAACCCGGCATGTCATTATATATCTCTTGCGGTTTGCCGGTACCGCACACAAACCGGCCAGCTATAATATCAATCTGATTAAGGGGGTATCAAAATGAACGAGAACATTATGCGAAAACTCGGCTTGGGCGACCATGTTGACAGAGTAAAACAGGGATTATGTCCAACATGCGGAAAAGCAATTGGTGAATTTCGGAACGACCTTTCAACAAAGGAATTCAAAATCTCCGGGATGTGCCAACAATGTCAAGACGATGTTTTTGGTGTTGATTGACGGTAGAGTAAATGAATCTTATTAAGGGGGCACGAAAATGGATGACAAAAAACGAGTAACAATCACCAAAGCAAAAGTTTGTGAAGATTATTGCCCAAAATGCGGCAGTGAGGACATTGATTGGGGGCAAAAAGAAATTGGAGATATTCTTTCCCAGTCTGCAACATGTAATACTTGCGGGTGCAAATTCATAGAATACTACGCATACAGTGAAACAAATTGGCAAGAATAAACATCCTCTGGGCCCAACTGGTGAACCCGGTTCGAATCCGGGAATGGGCCTTAATCGAAACGAGTTTTATTAAGGGGACAAAAAAAATGATGATCCTAAACTACAAAAGCAAAAAACAGTTAAAAGAGAACATCGGCAAGGAATTGGACTACACCGAAACGTCGATGTTTGGTATTGAGTATGATCCGGACGGGACATTTTGTGGCTGCAACCGTCCGACACTGACAGAATACCCAAAGATCGAACAACGCAAGGGACGAGAGTTTTTCGCAAGCGTTACTATGATCGATGGAGTTATTGCGAAAATCTCTTAAACATCCTCTGGGCCCAACTGGTGAACCCGGTTCGAATCCGGGAATGGGCCTTAATCGAAACGAACACTTATTAAGGGGACACAAAATGCGTGACGTGGATTATGACAAAAAGAAGTTTACCAAAGACGCTTATGGCAACCTGATACCGAAAAAACAAAAAAGAAAAGCAAAAAAATAACAACCCCCGTCGCGGTACCCGTCACACAAGGCGGGTATCGTACCAGTTGTTGTTATTGGAGATTGAATTATGCAAAATGTACTAAAAAAAGCGATGCTAAAAAAGACCTTAAAAAATGTTGATTCAGGTGTGTCTTTAAAGTTTAGCAACCGGGGAAAACGCTTATTAGGTACGGCAAATATGCTTACAAGAAGCATTACACTATACAAACCGCTATTTGCCAAAACGCTTGACAGTTGTTTACATTGCTTATTCCATGAATTGGCACATATTTTTCAGTACGAAATGTCCGGTCGTATGGGGCATGATAAACAGTTTGTGGAAATTAAGGACATGCTCATTGAAGATTATGGGACGCTGGCTATAGCAAAATCCAACCATAGTACGAAAGCGAGTCTCTCGCAATATGACATTGATTCTAATAGTGACGGAGCCAAATTATGACTATACAAGAACAAAAAACAGAATGGAAAAAGATCAGGTTTTTAGTGTTACTTGTTTATTTAGCGTTACTGTAGGGGGTGACAAAATGGGGAAAAAGCAAAAACTTATTAGACCACCAAAAGGGACAACACCGACGTACTATTGGAATAGGGCGATGGAATGCAAAGCAAAAATGAAAACTATCGGCAAGAAAATAGCAGAATTGAAAATAGCCGAACGATACCTACAGCAGGACTACAATAGCAATATGTCAGCGTATAAGAACGGCATAAAATGGGACGAACAGAATAAGTAAATAAGGGGACAAGAAAATGATAGTTTTCAAAATGGGCAAAATAACCATTGAATGCGAATATGGCTCAAATAGCAGAAGCGGCGGGTTTTTCCATCGGGCCAAACTGTATATCAACGGTGAATATGAATCAAAAGCTATTTCTCAATACCTTAATAGGACTTGGGAACGGTACCCGTTTCAAACGGTTATGAGTAAACTGGTCGATCAGAGCAAAACAATGACTCAAAGAGCAAAAACGCTCTGTCGCAAAAAATGGGGGCTATAATGAATAACAACTGGTATGCCAAAACAGCAAAATGGATCAACAATAATTTCGATGATCCGGCCCTGTTTGCTGCTCTATTGGCCGCAACGTCACCGCGTAAACAAGTCCGGGCAAACTTGAGACTTGCAGCCAGATTATACAGACAGTTCAGATCGGGGCAGGAATTGGACCTGACAGGTCTTATGCCCTGTCATAAGGGTAATATTGACCGGGCCATAGCCGGGGAGCCCCTATCAGGTCCAAAGGTCCGAGCGTTCTATTTTAACCTGATAGGTGATTATGACCATGTTACAATTGACATTTGGGTATTAAGATCAGTAGGTGAAAAGCGAACACGCTTGTCACCTAAACAGTATAAGAGACTGGAGAAAAAGATCAAACGCCGGGCCCGGTATCATAAAATGAGCCCGGCAGAGTACCAAGCGTTATTGTGGGAACGTGAACGGGCGAAAGCTGGCAAGGCTCCAGTATCGTTTGTGAGCGTGGCCGAAGAAAATCAGTTGTTACTGGAATTTAAATAAGGGGACTAATTATGGGACGCAGTGTAGAAACGATAGGTGATAATGTGTTATACTTTCAATCGTACGAAATGGAGGAACCGGGTGATTGGGAGGATGTAATTGAATGCCTACAGCAGGTATTGACTGATAAGTATACCTCGTTTGTAGCGGTCACTGATAAATGGGCCCCCTATCCGTACCGGGAAAATAGGATCATCCTCGAAAATTATCACGTTCAAGTATCAATATCAGAATACTGTGGTTGTGGGGCAGTGAGTTTTTTTATTCTGGGGGACAATGATTACCCGGAACTGGCCGAACACTGGCTGGCCCAAAATTTCGATAAGATCAAGGAACTGGTCAGCGGGTATATACCGCTATTAAGACGAATCGGGAC
>SDBT01002798.1_pt1 | contig 30530 bp, 26 predicted proteins | sample 2277101 | NCBI WGS metagenome assembly SDBT01 (sample SAMN10404973, study PRJNA504765) | marine sediment metagenome | isolation source: marine sediment core GS10_PC15, 103 cmbsf | place: Arctic Ocean: Southern Knipovich Ridge | collected 2010
ATAGGATTAGTTAATGAAAAAAGAGAGACAAAAAACGGAAATCTTATCTTGACCTTAGAAGATCCAACAGGAACAATAAAGGTTTTGGTAAATAAAAACAAACCAGAGATTTTTAATGAAGCAAGATCAATAGTTTTAGATGAAGTTTTAGGGATAAATGGAGTTAATGGGCAGAATATTGTTTTTGCAAACAAGATAGTCTGGCCAGAAACATCATTCAAAGAGCTCAAGAAAATCCCGGAAGAGAAATATGCCGTATTTCTTTCTGATTTGCATGTTGGTTCAAAAAATTTCTTGCCAGACGCCTTTAAGAAGTTTTTGGCATGGATAAACCAACAGACAGGAAACGAAAAACAAAAAGAGATAGCAGAAAAGGTGGATTATATATTCATTGTTGGTGATTTAGTAGATGGTTGTGGTGTCTACCCAGAACAAGACAAAGAATTAGAGATTAAGGATATTTACAAGCAATACGAAGAATGCGCAAAACTATTAAGTCAAATCCCCAAAAGAATATCTGTAATTGTGTGCCCAGGAAACCATGATGCTATGAGGATAGCAGAGCCACAGCCCCCACTCTACAGAGATTTTGCAAAACCAATCTACGAATTACCCAACATAGTATCTGTCTCCAATCCAGCTTTAGTTAATATTGCATCATCAGAAAAATCTACTGGTTTTGATGTTTTGTTGTATCATGGGTATAGCTTTGATTATTTTGTGGCTAATGTTGACTCAATAAGAAATAAAGGGGGCTATGATAGAGCAGACCTCATTATGAAGTTTCTATTAAAAAGAAGGCATTTAGCTCCTACACACACATCTACATTATATATCCCAGACACAAAACAAGACCCTTTGCTGATAAGCAGGATACCTGATTTTTTTATAACAGGACACATACACAAATCAATAGCTGCAAATTACAAGAACATCACACTTATAAGCGGGAGCTGTTGGCAATCAAAAACATCTTTTCAGGAAAAAGTAGGGCATAATCCCGAGCCAGGAAGGGTGCCAATAGTAAATTTAAAAACAAGGGAGATAAAGATATTGAAATTTATATGAAAGAGAAAAGTATTGAGCGAAGCTCAATACTTTGATCCTCCCCATTAGAGCACAACTAATAAAGAAGCCATAAATTGTTAAGGTCGCCATAAATTCCTTTGGAATTTAATGTCGGCGCAAATTTAAAAGTCGGTGTGTCCCACCCCTAACAAAATAAGATATTGTAAAACAACTAAATATATATTAAAATGGAAGTTGCAGCAAGCAAGGAAATGAAAAAATATTTTCAGGATATAGACAAAAAGATTAAGTTAGCTTATAATCTAGCAGGAAAAGCCAGAAAGAAAGGCTACGACCCTGAAGACAAAGTAGCAATTCCCTTGGCAAAGAACATGGCTGAAAGGGTAGAAGGTTTAATTTCTACTATTTCTCCTGAAATAACAAAGTCAGGTCTTTCAAAAAGGATTAAAGAGCTGGAAAAGAAGTTTGGCGAGCTAGACTGGAGAGTCGCTTTGACAATTTCTTTGGAGATCGCAAAAGAAAAACTCTGTAAGTTTGAGGATAAATTAAAAGCGATGGAGGTAGGAATCCGTGTGGGGCTGGCTTATATCACCTTAGGAATAGTTGCTTCCCCTCTAGAGGGGTTTGTTGAGTTAAAGATTAAAAAAAGAAACGATGGCAAAGAATATTTTTGTTTGATGTATTCTGGCCCAATAAGGTCTGCAGGAGGAACAGGGGCTGCTGTTTCTGTTATTGTTGCTGATTATATAAGGAAGAATATGGGGTATATGGCTTATGATCCTACAGAAGAAGAGATAAAAAGAATGTCTAAGGAGCTTTATGATTATCATGAAAGAGTTACCAATTTACAATACCTGCCTACTGTGGAAGAAATAGAGTTTTTGATAAAGAACCTGCCAGTGCAGATAGATGGAGATCCTTCAGAAGAAATAGAGGTTTCCCAGTATAAGGATTTGAAAAGAATAGAAACAAACAGGATTAGGTCAGGACCCTGTCTGGTTATTGGAGAGGGCATAGCACAAAAAGCACCTAAATTATGGAAACAGATTTCTGAATGGGGAAAGGATTTTGGCTTGGATGAATGGTTCTTTATAGAGAAATTTCTCGAGATTCAAAAAAAGGTTAAATCGAAAAGCCAAGAAAAAACAGAAAAGGTAATGCCAATTTATACATATATAGATGATTTGGTTGCAGGAAGACCCATCTTAACACATCCTTTGAGGGAGGGAGGGTTTAGATTGAGGTATGGAAGGTCAAGAGCATCTGGTTATTCTTCAGCAGCTATACATCCTGCTTTAACGTACGCCTTGGATGGTTATATTGCAATAGGTACACAATTAAAAGTAGAAAGGCCTGGCAAAGCTACAGCTTTGACCTGTTGCGATTCTATAGAAGGCCCAATTGTGAAATTAATAAATGGAGATGTTGTAAGACTTGAAACAGTAGCTCAGGCAAAAAAACACGTAAATGAAATAAAAGAGATTCTATTTTTAGGCGACATATTGTTTAGTTATGGTGATTTCTTTAACAGAGCGCATCAGCTACTTCCTGCAGGCTATTGCGAGGAGTGGTGGATCCAGGAATTAGAGAAAGCAGCTGTTGATTTCTTTGGAACTTTGGACTTAGATAAGCTTTCAGATCTTGCAGGCATATCTCTAGAAGCATTAGAATTGCTGCTTAAGGAACCATTAACAAGAAGATTAACCACCAAAGCAGCAATACAGATTTCTAGGAAACTAAATATTCCTCTCTACCCTTATTATACCTACCATTGGAAGTTAATCTCCCCAAAACAACTTTTAGAACTTATCAATTGGTTCGATAAGATGAAGATTATTGTAGAAAATAACATCACACAAAGGATGGTGCTCCCTTTAGAAGATAACAAAAAAAGGATTTTGGAATTAATAGGAACACCCCATAAAGTCGTTAATAAGGAGTATGTTGTAATAGAAAAAGACGAGGCATTAATACTCACAGAAATTTTTGGTTTATTGGAAAATAAGGATACTGAGAAATTAAGGAATTTAATAAAGGAAAACAAAGAAAAAAGCACTTTAGAAATTATTAATATTATTTCACCAATAAAGATCAGGGATAAATCAGGTTATTTCATAGGCGCAAGAATGGGAAGGCCTGAAAAAGCAAAGATGAGGAAATTAACTGGAAGCCCGCATTCTTTGTTTCCTGTTGGTACAGAGGGGGGAAAGCTTCGATGTTTCCAGTCTGCATTGGAAGCAGGCAAAATAACCGCGGAATTTTCTATATACAAATGCCCGCATTGCAATAAAGAAACAGTTTTTAGTGTTTGTGAAGATTGTGATAAAAAGACAAAAAAACAATACTTCTGCAAGACCTGTGGTGTTATAGAAACAGATGAGTGCAAACACGGCAAAGCAAGAACCTATAACCAAATAGAAGCAGAAGTAGTTCACATTTTTGAAAAACTAAAAGAAAAACTAAAAGAAAAAACATTACCAGACCTTATAAAGGGGGTTAGGGGGACATCCAATAAAGACCATATACCTGAACATTTAGCGAAAGGAATTTTAAGGGCAAAACATGATGTTTACGTTAATAAAGATGGCACAACAAGATATGATATGACGCAACTAGCCATTACTCATTTCAAACCAAAAGAGATAGGAGCAAGCATAGAGAAATTAAAAGAACTTGGGTACGAGAAGGACATTCATGGCAAGGATTTGACAGATAACAATCAAATTCTCGAATTGAAGCCTCAGGATTTGATACTTCCATCCTGTGATGAATCTCCTGAAGAAGGGGCAGATAAGATATTATCCAAGGTAACTAGGTTTATTGATGAGTTATTGGTAAAGCTTTATGGGCTTAAACCTTTTTATAATCTAAAATCAGAAAGTGACTTAGCAGGAAATCTTGTCATTGTTTTAGCACCCCACACATCTGCAGCAATTGTTGGCAGAATAATAGGGTTTTCCAAAACGCAGGGTTTTTTTGCACACCCAATGCTTCATGCTGCTACACGCCGAGATTGCGATGGCGATGAAGCGAGCGTGACTTTATTAATGGATGTTTTACTAAATTTTTCAAGAGAATTCTTGCCCAATAAACGGGGCGCAACCCAAGATGCTCCTTTAGTTTTGACATCTTGCTTAGTTCCTGCAGAGGTAGATGATATGGTATTTGATCTGGATATCAGTAAAAGATATCCTTTAGAGTTTTACGAAGCATGTTTAGAATATAAGCAGCCATGGGACGTCGAAGTAGAGCAGCTAGGCAAAAGGCTGAATAAAGAAGGACAATATGAAGGATTTGGGTTTACTCATGATATAGAAGATATAAATTCAGGAGTAAGATGTTCTGCTTATAAAACCCTGCCATCTATGGAAGAGAAATTAAAGGGGCAGATGGGATTGGCAGAGAAAATAAGGGCGGTAGATACATCAGATGTTGCAAGACTAGTTATAGAAAAACATTTTATAAGAGATATTAAAGGAAATTTAAGGAAATTCTCCCAGCAGCAGTTTAGATGTGTTAATTGCAATGCAAAATACAGGAGGCCCCCTTTAATTGGTAAATGCACTACTTGTGGAGGGAAAATTATATTCACAATCTCAGAAGGCTCTATAGTAAAATATCTAGAGCCAGCAATAAGCTTAGCTGAGAAGTATGATCTGCCTCCTTATTTAAAGCAGAGCCTTGAATTGACAAAAAGAAGGGTTGAAGGTGTGTTTGGTAAGGAGAAGGAAAAGCAGATAGCTTTAGGGCAATGGTTTAAGTAACCTACCCCCTAATTGCCTGTACATGAGGTATGTTTTTTATTTTTATGATTTTATCTTTATCTATAATACCTAGCTTTATTGCAAGGTTAATACTTTTTTCTCCAACTATATTTACAAGGCAAGAACCTTTCATACAATCAACTATCTCTTTTTCATTTTTTTCTTCGCCTTTATAGAAATTAGATGTTAAGTCAAGCTGAAGATTATTTTCTTCAAATTTTTTCCCTATCAAATCAGAGTCGCATATTGCTATTATCTTTCTTCCGTCTTGTGTACTTTTATTATCATTCTATATCTTTGATTTTATTGGGTGTCTTGCACCGCATGCCTGGCATTTTAAAAAACTGAAGTTGTTTTCTTTTTCCATTTTTGTATCTGGTTTGCCGCATTCCTGACAAAGAACAAATTCATTTGCGTATTGCTTTATCTTTTCGTTGATTCTTGAGGCGCTTGCTTTAGCACCTATAATAACAGAACCGCTTTTTTTAATTTCTCCCGGAGTTGCAAGTTCTTTTAGAATATATTTTAATAGGTGCTCTGGTTTTCTTCTTAGTATATCGGCTATCTGAAGAAAGTTGCTTAGGACAGTTCTAGTGCCTTGTACGTGGCCCCTTATTTTAGGTATTTCAAAACGTTCCTTCTCAAAAACCGATTTAGGCAATTTTTCTCTTGCTTTTTTTAGCAATTCCTTATATTCCATTTTTATAATCAGGAATTTTAAGCTATATATAAACTTAGTTATTTTTACTTATATTTAAATTAAAGCAAAAAATATATAAACTATTTGAACAGAATAATGGATTATTATGGTTGTAGAGTCATTAATAAATCCTTTTAAGGCAGAAAGAAGGCCATGGGAGCTGTTTTTTGTTGGCGCTTTTTATTCTTCTTTAGCTATTTTAATGAGCCTCTGGGTTTTTAAGCCTCACTCCAGCCTTGTGATGGTTTTTTTGACTGTTATAGCGTGTGTTCCTTTGATGTATGGCACAGTTAAGCTTGAGGAGAAAAAGGATTTGGAAATAGATGATGAGAAAACTCTTTTAAAAGAACATGGGAGGGCGCTTTCATTTTTTGTCTTTTTATTTTTAGGGATTACAATCTCTTTTACGCTTTGGTACATTTTTCTGCCTGCTGATTTAACACAGACTATTTTTTCTGTGCAGACCAAAACAATCAGCGATATCAATACACAGATTACCGGCCAAAGTGTTAACCAATACAGTTTATTTTCAAAAATCTTTTTGAATAATGTGAAGGTTTTAATCTTTTGTTTGATCTTCGCATTTATCTATGGGGCAGGTGCTATTTTTATCCTTACATGGAATGCTTCAGTTATTGGAACTGCAATAGGGAATTTTGTTAGAAGCAACATTTCTAATATGGCTACTATTCCGCATTACTTTCAGATTACTTCTTTGGGCATTTTGAGATACATGATTCATGGTGTGCCAGAGATACTGGCCTATTTTATGGGGGGGTTAGCGGCAGGAATTATCTCTATAGCAGTAATCAAACACGATTTTAGGTCAGAGAAATTTAGGCACGTTTTGTTGGATTCTGCGGACTTATTGTTATTAAGTTTGGTTGTATTGCTGTTTGCTGCTTTGATAGAAGTGTTTATAACTCCCCTTTTATTCTAGAACTTTTAATTTTCCAGGCTTAATCTCAAAAACTTCTCCTTGTTCCAGTAATTTTGTTATGATTTCTTCTGCTTTTTCGAGATTTGATTTTTTTATTATATCTTCAGTATCTGCACCTTCACCATTGTCTGATTCTTTTATTAGATTGAATATTTTTGTATTTATATCGTCTTCTATTTTCTCCTCTTTTACTTCTTCTTTCTTCACATCTGATTTATTATTATCCGTATGATCTTCTTCTACTGCTTTTTTATCACTCAACTCCAATTTTCTCAATTCAACCCAAAGCGGATCATTTATTTTCTTTAAAATCTCAGAAACAATATATTTTTCATTTAGATACTCTCTTGGTCTTCCAATAACCAGAATAATATCTCCAACTTCAATATTATTAAAATTATTGTTTTCATCAAAACTTCTTATAGAGATTCTACCGGAACCATCGTCTATCATCAGGTTTTGGTAATTTGTGTTTTCTAGATTTTGTTTTGCAACAGCAACAGCCATTAGATTGACTCTGGAGATTTTTTTATCCCCTAACATGATGTAGTTGGGAGTCCATTCTCCTTCTTCTTTTACATATTCCCCTTTTAGGATGTGATTAATTTTTACTTTGTATGCTACCTGTCTTTTTTTTATTTCCATTTAAAAAATAACCCCTTTATAGAAATAGTAAATGTTGGTGTTTAAATAATTTTTGGGTTAAATCGAAAAAATGTTTTGATTATGAACCAAGGTAAGGATTTAAATCTTACTTAAGAAGCCGTGACGAGGCTCAAACAAATCACCCGTTCTCTTCAACTTTTCAATTGCTTCTTCTACTTTGTCTTCCTCAACCCCTTTCTCTTTTGCTCCGGCAACTACGTCATCTATTGGTATTGTTTTTCCGATTTTTGCTTCTAGTTCATTTATTATTTCTTTTACAATTAGAATATGGCTTCTTGCTGATGCTGAAACGCCTGTTGCTATTCTGTCGATATCTATCTTTCCTGTTTCTTTATCAAAGCCAACGTCCATTAAGGAATACTCCAGCAGGTTTATTCCTTTTTTCGCATCCTTTCTTGTAACTTCATTAGATAGCCTTATTCTGGCATTTGCTTCACTTAATCTTACCAGGGCTTCCAGCTGTCTAGGGGATATTGGGATTGTTTTTATGCCTTCTTCTGTTCCCCCAGAAGCACGCATTTTTAGATAATATTTCTTTATCTCTTCTATTGCTCCGTCACTAAGTTTTGGATTTATTTTTCTTTTTGCATATCCTATATATTTTTTTAGTAGTTTAGTGTCGATTTCAGGATCTTTTAAATCAGGACTTTGATGGAGACTTAGGATATGGGAAGCGAGCATACCATCTTTTTTTTCGTCTGGCAAATCCTTAATTGTAAAGATTAAGTCAAACCTGTTTATTAGTGTTGGGGGCAAGTTTATCTGCTCTGCTATAATGCCATATGGATCAAATCTTCCGAATTTTGGGTTAGCTGCTGCTAAAACAGTAGTTCTTGCCACTAATGTTGCTTGTATGTTTGCTTTCGAAATGCTAACTGTTTGGTTCTCCATTGCTTCATGCATTGCTGACCTGTCTTCTGGGCTGATCTTATCCAGTTCATCTATTGCACATAACCCATCAGAAGCAAGCACCATAGCTCCTGCTTCCAGGCTCCATCCTTGTAAGAATTCATCCTTTACAACAGAAGCTGTTAGGCCAGCTGCAGAAACACCTTTCCCAGAAATATATCTTGATTTTGGTGCTATTATGTTTGCTCGTTTGAGCATAGCACTTTTGCCCGCGCCAGGATCCCCTACTAATAAGACATGCATATCTCCTCTGCTCATGATGCCGTCTTTTCTTGTTTTATGGACTCCACCCACCATTTGTAAAAGTATAGCCTCTTTTACCCTCTCGTAACCGTATATTGAGGGTGCTATTGAGTCGATTAGCCTTTGGTATACTTTTGGGTCTTCTGCTATCTCCCTAATCTGCCTTTCATCTTCTTCTGTGATATCAACTTCATAGAATGTTTCTTCAACAGCATCAACATGGTTGGCTTCTATTAATAAATCAAACCTTGTTGATTTTGTTCCTGTTCTTAGTATTATTGGGACTTCTTTTATGCTGCCTACAATTCTTATCTTAGCCCCAGGAGATGTCTTTTTTTCTGAAAAAGGACTTACTAGATCATCTTTTAAGAAGACGTTCATTCTTTTTGGTTGTTGGCCACCCTCCAGTTTTTCTGGATCTTCTTCTAAAACAATGCCTTGTGCATCTATAAGCTCTTTACTTATTAGACGGAATTTTCCTTTTCTTCCACAACCACATCTGGATGGCTCTTTAAATGATACATCTAGTTGCAAAACATTTATTATATTGCCGCAGGAAGGGCATTCAAATTTTGCAGCAGTTACTTGGGGCCTAACATCTGATTTTTGCCTTACAATTCCCTCAATCTGGAATAGTTTGTTTAGATGCTTGCTTCTTATGTCTCTTATTAGAATATTCTGGGATTGAGGAAGATTCTGAAATCTTATTTTGGTGCTTTCAGAGTTTTCCAAATCAAATTGTTCTATGGCTATTTCGGCTGCTTTTATTGTATCTTCTGGCTGTTCCAGAAGGATATCAGCAAGTTCAGGATTGAATTTACTCAATTCGTTAAAATCTATAATAAGAAATTTTTTATCTTTTCTTAAGTTATCAGTCAATACTGTCAAATAATTTTTTTCTATAAAATTCTTAAATTGAGCAATCTGTTTTTCAGGCTCCATTTTTTTTGAATTATTATGAATAGCAAGTTACTGCCATCACTAGAAACTAAAATAAAGAGTTACCTGACTTTTTTTAGGTTCACTATTTAACTTATCTAAAGCTGAATGAACTTCTTCCTCACTTTTTCTTCTTAATCTTCTTCAAGTTAACTATTAACATGTCTAAAGCCGCATGCACTTCTTTTTCGCTTTTTGTTCCTGTACAAACTATTTTTCCATTACTAAATAAGAGGAATGTAGCTTTTGCTTCTGCTAGTTTATAGACAAGGCCAGGGAATTGCTCTGGTTCGTATTCTGTGTTTTCAAGCTTCATTGCTAGAACATTTAGGTTAAGAGGCATTCCTACAGATCCGGATGCAACTATGTTTTGAATTTTTACCTCTGGTTTTATAGTTATTTTAATATTGATTTTTTCCAGACTTTTAATGATTTTTTTGATACTTTCATGGACCTTTTCTATTGTTCTAGCACCTGTACAGACAACCTTTCCCGAGCTGAATATTAAAGCAGACGTTTTCGGTTCTTTGATTCTTATAACAAGACCAGGGAATTGCTCTGGATTATATTCAGTGTTAGATAGAGTAGCTGCCATCTTTTCAAGCGGAATATCGTGCTCTAGAGAGGTAGAAACTACTATATTCACTATTTTTATATCTCTTTTTGTAGATTCTTTCTTTTTAGCCATAAATACACCCCAAATAACCTCTTTTTTTTAAATAAAGCTTAATTTAAGCTTAAAAAGCTGTTTTATTTATAAACATTTAAAAAGAGGGAAAGTATTTAAATACTTTTATTTATAAATGCCTAAGCAAGAAATATCTAAGACCTTTTTCTATTGCTTCCAGAGATGCCTCTAGTATATTTGTAGAGGCGCCTACAGTACCCCATTCTTCTCCATTATTCTTAAATTCAATATAAACCCTTACACTACTTTCTGCACCCAGGTCTTCTGCTATCATAACCTTGTAGTTTACAAGCTGTACTTTTTCTATCTCTTTATGCAGTGAACCCACCATCTTCCTCAAAGCATGATAAACAGCATCTACTGGACCCCCTTTAACTGGTGCAACAACCTCTATTTCCTTACCATTGACCTTTCCTGTAAGGATACATTCTGAGAATTCGCCATTTTTTTGCTCAGATGCTATCTTCCAGGTGGCTATATTAAAGACACCCCCTCTTTTCCCAAAAAATTCCTCTTTAAGCAGGAACTGTTCGGCTGGCAGAGAGCCTATGTCATACCCTTTTCTTTCTAACAACTCCACTTTTTTCAGCATTTTTTCTACTTTTACATCATCTTTTTTTACTTTAATATTAAATTTCTTTAATACTTCTATGATATTTGCTTTTCCAGATAAATCACTTAATACAATGCCTCTTTTATTACCAACTAATTCAGGGTTTATGTGCTCATAAGATGCTCCTTTCATTAATGCATCTACATGAATGCCTCCTTTATGCAGGAAGGCGTGTTTTCCTACGAAAGGTTGTATCTTGTTTGGCTTTATGTTTGCTAGTGTATAGACTAGGTCACTCAACGCTGTTAATTTCTCTAGCTTTATTTTATTCAATTTTATTTTCTTCTTCAGTACTAAATTAGGGATTATCTGGATTAGATCTGCGTTTCCTGTACGTTCTCCAAAACCATTAATAGTTCCTTGTATCATCTCAATATCATAATCTACGCTAACCAGAGAATTAGCAACCCCTATACCTGAGTCATTATGGAAATGAACACCCAATTTAACATCTAATTTTTCTTTTTTTAGAAATTCATTTACTTGTTTTAAAATATCTTCTACTTCTTTAAGTAGTGTGCCTCCGTTTGTATCACATAGAACTAGGTAATCTGATTTAGCTAATGCAGCTTCTTTTATACATGCTAATGCGTATTTCTTATCATCCTTGAAACCATCAAAGAAATGTTCAAGATCATATATGACCTCTAGATTATTCTTTTTAAGGAATTCAACACTTTCTTTTATTGCTTCTAAATTTTCTTTTGGGCTTGCTTTTAGCTGCTTTTTAACATGCTTTAGCCACGTTTTACCAAAGATGCATGCAACCTTTGCTTTGCTTTTTAGTATTGCTTGTAGGTTAACATCTTTAGATGCTTCTACATTTAGTCTTTTAGTACTACCAAAAGCTACAATTTTGGATTTACTTAATTTTAGTTTATTTGCTTTTAGAAAAACCTCCATCTCTTTTTGATTAGAGCCAGGCCATCCTAACTCAATATAATCAACCCCAAAATTATCTAGAGCTTTAACTATTTCAAGCTTGTCCCTAATTGAAAAGTTCACGTTTGCACTTTGGCAACCGTCCCTTAGTGTTGTATCGAATATCTTCATTTTGAGTTTAAGAAACTGGCTACACTTTCCTTAGGTAGGAGAGGTAGCTTAGGCTATAATAATGATTCCTATAATTAAGAAAATCCTGCTTATGTTTTTTATTATTTTGGAATCTTTCATATTCCTAATGATGTTCGGAGCATATATATAAATGTTTTCCTTTGTTTTATTTTTGTCACTTTAGAATGGTTAAAGAATAGAAAGCTTTAAATACAGGGTGAATATCCTACAGTATGAAAAGGGGTTCTAAAGGTGGTACAATGGTATTAGTACAAAAGGATTTTTTGAACAAACTGAGGGATTTTGGTCTGAATACTTATGAAAGCAAGATATGGGCTGCTTTATTGTCAAGAGGAGTTTCTACAGCTGGAGAACTTTCAGATATAGCAGATGTTCCTCGTTCTAGGAGCTATGATGTTTTAGAGAGTTTAGAGAAGAAAGGATTCATAATAGTGAAACTAGGGAAACCAATTAAGTATATTGCTGTAAAGCCAGAAGAGGTTATTGAAAGAGTAAAAAAGAAGGTGAAGAATGAAGCAGAGGAGCAATTAGAGCTTATTGAAGGTTTGAAGTCAGCAAAGGTTCTTGATGAATTAAATTTATTGCATAATCAGGGCCTGGATTTAGTTGAGCCAATGGATCTGACAGGTGCAATAAAGGGAAGAAAGAATATTTATAATCATTTAGCAACTATGATTAAAAATGCCAAAAAAACTATCACAATTGTAACGAGTTATGAAGGCATTATAAGAAAAAAAGACGCGTTGTTAAGATACTTGACAAAAGCAAAACAGGGGGGGGTTAAGATAAGAATAGCTGCTCCAATTGAAAATCAGGATAAAGAGTTAAAGGAATTGGGCAAGATAGCAGAGATCAAGAATATTAATATTAAATCAAGGTTCTGTATTATTGATAAGAAAGAAATATTATTCATGCTTATGGATGATGAAAAGGTTCATCCAAGCTATGATATAGCAATATGGGCCAATACAGAGTTTTTTGCTGATCTTTTGGAAAGATCATTTAATGGTTTTTTGGCTGGTAAATAGTTTTTTACATCTAAATTAACACAAAGATTTATATATTACCTCTTTCTATACAGTTATATAAATTATTTTTAAAAAGAGGTGGATAAAATGGTATTAGGCATTCAGGAAATTACTTTGGCTATAATTGTGGGCACATTAGCAGCAATAGTTTATTCATTAAGGGTTCTTGTTCTGATGGAGAGGAGGATTGCCAGAATAGAGATGCATGTAGAGAATGTTATTGGCAAGATAATGAAAGAGGAGTTAAAGATAGAAAAGAAGCTGAAGAAGAGAAGATAATTATTTTATCAATTCTTCAAATAATATTCCTTTCATTTCTGCTTTTTTTATGTTTATCATAAAATTTTTGTTAGTTTCTTCTAAATCATCTAATGTTAGGAATAACCATTCTTTTTTACTGAACTTTATTGCTATGTAAGGCTCTGCATTGAATAATTCCGAGAATATTTTTAATTGCTTGATATCTTCTTTTTCAATGTATTTCCATGGTTTTTTTGCTGTTTTACATTCTATTGCTAATTTTCTTAATTTGTTTGTTGCTAAGAGGTCTGCAGAAGGGTATCTCATTGAACCGGAGCCTGCAATCCTGACTGCAGCCCATTCACTACCCCAGAATTTATGGATTAAATCTCTTTCTGCGTTTATGCCTTTTGATTTTCTACTCATCTTAAATCTCTTGCAAAGTAAGAGTTTGAGATACAACGAAAACGAAGTTTTCGTGTACAAAAAATGCTTTGCATTTTTACGTACAGAAAATCCGTTAGGATTTTCTTTATAATCTCACAACCATAAAATCCTTTGCAGCTTGCGAGTTATTAAAAACATTTCTTGCGTCTTCTTCTACTTCTGATGTTGTTATGTATCTTGCAGAGAAATGTGTTAACATCAATTTCTTTGCATTTGCTTGATTGGCTATTAACCCTGCTTGCTTGCCGGTCATATGGCCATATGCTTCTCCTTTTTCTTCTAGTTTAGAGCTGTATGTAGATTCACAGATTAGTAAATCTGCATCTTTTGCAAGGGTTACAGCATTTTTACAGGGTACGGTATCTGATATTACAGAAATCTTTCTGCCTTTTTCAATGTAGGTTACATCCTTTGGAGCTATTTTCTTTCCTTTAAAGGTTATTGTTTCGTTATCCTGTAATTTTCCTAATAAAGGGCCATGGGGGATTCCTAATTTCTTTGTTTTTTTGATGTCAACATGCCTTATGTCTTTTTCAATAAAATTATAACCTAGTGTTGTGACTCCATGTTCTAATGGCAATGCTTCCAGGTAAAAGTTCTTATTTTCAAAGAATTTTCCTTGTTTGATTTCATTAATTGTGAATTTTATTCTTTTGTCAAAAACAAACGCTTTGAACATTGCTTCAAGATGTTTTTTTGTTTCTTTTGGGCCGTATATTTCTAATGTTTTTTGGTACTCATTTGTGCCTAGGGTTGAGATTATTCCAGGCAGACCAAAAACATGATCACCATGCCAATGGCTGATAAGAATTTTGGTTATTTTTGTTAGTGGAATGCCTTTTTGTTTGAATTGACGCTGCATACCTTCTCCACAGTCTATTAAGATGCCTTCGTTCTTGTAACTAATAAAAACTCCTGATTGGTTCCTATCTTTTGTCGGCACCATAGAAGATGTGCCTAAAAATGTTACTTCCATTTTATATTTTAGAATATATGTTCATATTTAAATCTATTTGAAAATTCAAAGAATTTTCAAAGATATTTCTTAGAAATGTCAGAAACTTTCCACCAGTTTGTTTTTCAAATCAAAGATTTGTAAACCTTCAAGCAGAGCTTGAAGTAACTGGTGGCTGAAAGCCAATCGCACTTCCAATGTGAAAAGTTTCTGAGCATGCTCAAGAACCACTGGTCCTTCGATGTGTGGATGCAGCCTGCGCCTCATGCCACCGGTCTGTGACCGGTGGTTCTTGACATTTTAATAAAATTTCTAAGAAATCTAGTGAAAAAAACATTTTTAAGTGACTCAAATTTGAAAAATTTAGGATTTTAAAAAACAAAGTTTTTTAAATGGATTACCAATAATGAAGTAATATGGCAAAGAAGAAGAAAGAAGTAAAGGAAGAGAAAACACAAGAAAAGAAAACAGTAGTTAAATCTATATTTGCCGATGAGAGAGTTATAACAGAAAACTCAGATGATGCAAGAGAACTTTACAATCAAAGCAGATATGGAACTATGCTGGATAATGGAAAAGTACAGATTTCTTTATTAGAAGCATTTTACTTACTCGAAAAAGGAAGATTGAAGATATTGGATGGAAGAAGCAAGCAAATAAAGTTTGAGAACTTTTTAAAAAAAGCAAAAAAACTAGAGCCAAATTTCTGGATAAGGTATTGTGTTTTTAAGGATATGAGAAATAGGGGGTATATAGTAAAAACTGCTTTGAAGTTTGGAGCAGATTTCAGGGTATATGACAGAGGAGTTAAGCCAGGGGAGGATCATGCTAAGTGGATTATTTATCCTGTTCATGAGGCAAGTACCCTGACATGGTATGAGTTTGCTGCTAAAAACAGGGTTGCACATTCTACAAGGAAAAAATTATTATTAGGCATAGTTGATGAAGAGAATTCAGTGACATATTACGAGATTGCCTGGAAAAGGCCTTAGTCCTTGATTGGAGATAAAAACTTACAGAAAAATTAAATTAAATTTTGTTTATAAAGTATAAACCCCAGTTTATACTTTACTAAACTAGGAAAAAGCGCTAGCTTTTTTCGTTCCTACTTTAGTAAGATAAAAATTTTATCTTATAAAGTACAACAAAATATATATACTTCTTTGACTTATTATTTCTTTATGGAAGATAATAAAGAGAAAATTCTTGGATTTATAAAAGAAAAAGGGCCTGTGTTGCCTGTTGAGGTTGCCAAGCATATAGGGTCAAACATTTTGATGGCTTCTGCACATTTATCTGAGTTAAGCTCTAATGGGAAAGTAAAGATATCTAATGTTAAGGTGGGGGGCTCTCCTCTTTATTACATACCGGGACAAGAAGCGCAGCTACAGGGATTTGCAGATAATTTACATGAGAAAGAAAAAAGGGCTTATGATTTATTGCTTCAAAAGAAGGTATTAAAAGATAGTGAGGTAGAACCAGTTATAAGGGTTGCTTTAAGAGCTATAAAGGATTATGCTGTTCCTTTAGAGGTTAATTTCAAGGGATCTTCTACACTATTCTGGAAGTGGTATTTATTGAGTAATAAAGATGCTGAAGAGATGATAAGGTCTTTTTTTAGGGGGCAAGATAAAGAAACAGAGAAGAAACCAATTGAGAAGGAAACCCAGAAAAGGATAGGAGAAGCACTAGAGAAGAAAAAGGTTATAAAAAAGGAGAGCGCAGATAAAAATGCATTTTCAGATTTGATTTCCAATTATTTCAATAAAAATAAAATAAATGTGCTAAGCAAGGAGGTAATAAGGAAAAGTGAGATTGACCTTATTGTTCAGATTCCATCTGCAGTTGGGAATTTGGAATATTATTGCAAAGCAAAAAACAAGAAAAAGATAAATGATAATGATCTGGCATCTGCTTTTGCCCAGGGGCAGCTTAGAAAATTGCCTGTATTGTTTTTAACGAATGGTGAGCTTACGAAAAGAGCAAAAGAAATGTTACAAAAAGATTTTAAAGGGATGGGTGTTATGAAAGTATAGAATGGGAGTTGCAATAACTGAATTATTGGTAAAAAAAGAGGTTGATGTTGATTCCCTGGCTGGAAAAACATTGGTTGTAGATGGACCCCTCTGGTTATACCAGTTCCTTAGCTCAATAAGGAGCCCAGACGGCTCTCTTCTATCGGATTCAAAAGGCAACATTACATCTCATCTTATTGGATTATCCTCAAGAGTACCTAAGCTGATGACCTTGGGAATTAAACTTATGTTCTGTTTTGATGGAAAGGTTCCAGAACTAAAAAATAAAGAGAGGGAAAGGAGAAAAGAGCTAAAAATAGAAGCAGAGAAGAAATATCAGGAAGCAGCAAAAAAGAAAGATTTGGTTGAAATGAAGAAATATGCTTCCAGAACTACGAGATTAACAAAAGACATGATAGAAGAGGCAAAGGAACTTTTAGGGGCATTTGGTATACCTGTTATTGAAGCGCCGTCTGAAGCAGAGGCTCAGGCTTCACATATAGTTAGAAACAAAGATGCCTTTGCAGTTGCCACAAATGATGCAGATTGCCTCATTTTTGGGGCCCCTAAAATAATACGCAATTTGAATCTAACTGGGAAGAGGAAAAAGACAAGCAAACTAGCTTATGAAACAATAAAGCCAGAGCTTGTTGATTTGGCAGAGAATCTTAACCATCTAGGTATAGACAATGATCAGCTGATAGTTTTGTGTATGCTGGTTGGTACTGATTATAATATCGGGGGGATTAAAGGTATAGGACCAAAGAATGCATTGAAGTTTGTTAAGAAGTACAAATCTGATTTTGATGGGCTGTTTAAAGAGTCAAAATGGGATGAAAATTTTAAATTTCCATGGACAGATGTTTTTTATCTGATTAAGAAAATGCCTGTTACAGATAAATACAAATTAAAATGGAAGAACATAGATCCAGATAAGGTAGTGAAGATTTTAGTTGATAAACATGATTTTTCCGAGGAAAGGGTTAATAATACATTAAAGAAGTTGGTTAAAGAGAAAGAAAAGAAGCAACAGAAATCCCTAGGGGATTTCTGAGCATCGAAAATGGCATTTTCAATACAACAGAAATCCTTGGGGGATTTCTGAGCATTAAAAATGAGATTTTTAATAAAACAGCAAAAGGGCTTAGGAGATTTTATCTAAAATGACTACATTAAAAGAGGCCTTAAAGGATAAATTAACAAAAAAACAGCTTGATTTGGTTCCATCCTCTTTTGATATTGTTGGAGATTTAGCTATTTTTTCTGATTTTCCCAAAGAATTAAAGAATAAGGAGAAATTAATTGGAGAGACTTTACTGGAGTTGCATAAGAACATAAAAGTTGTTTTAAAAAAGACAAAGAAATATTCTGGTAAATTCAGAACGCCAAAATTGAAGATAATTGTTGGGGAGAAAAGAAAGGAAACAGAGTTAAGGGAAAATAATGTAAGGTTAAAACTAAATCCTGAAAAGGCATATTTTTCTGCAAGGCTGGCAACAGAAAGGAAAAGAATAATGGAACAGGTTAGGGATAATGAAGAAATACTTGTGCTTTTTTCAGGTATTGGTCCATATTCTATTGTTATTGCTAAAAATAGAACCCCCCGGGAAATATATTCAATAGAAATTAATCCAGCAGCTTGCGAATACCAGAAAGATAATATAATTTCTAATAAGATAAGTAATACCAGATTGTTTAAGGGGGATGTTAGAAAGATTGTTCCTAAACTAAAGAAAAAGTTTGATAGGATTCTAATGCCTTTGCCAAGGGGTGCTGAAGGTTACTTAGATGTTGCTTTGAAAGTATCAAAGAAAAATTCAATAATACATTTTTATGATTTCTTGCATGAGGATGAATTTAGTAAGGCAAAGGCAAAGATAGATTCTGCTTGTAAAAAGTTGCGCAAGAAATATAAAATTCTAAAGCTCGTTAAATGTGGGCACTTTGGGCCAGGGATTTATAGGATATGCGTTGATTTTAAGATAGTTAATAAAGTTTGAACGTTAGTGAGAACTTTACTGAACTAGAGAAAATTTTTAATTTTCTCGTATTGTAAAATGTGTACGCTCAGCAGTTACTTTCCGTATATCACAGGCTTTCGCCTCAACGGGTGTTCACTTAATCATCGCGCACACATAGTTAAGAAATTAAGTCTATATTTAAGATTTTTCTTTTAGATTGTTGCCTTTACCCAACTCCCATTGTAAGTGGTAAAGATCCAGCAGTGCTACCTACGAAAATAGAAGCTATTAGTGTAACCACGAGAATCAAAATTAATGTTGGTATTATGGCAACAATAATCGCTTTAATATAGCTTATCTCTTGCAGTTTTGTTAACGCAATTACGAATAGTATAATCCCCCATAGCAGACCAATACTCCAAGAGACGTAGACAATTACCTCTTTTGGAGCCATTAGGGTCAGTATTGGAGTTACCATTGATAATATGGACCCCGGAATTGTGCAGTAGACGATTGCCTTGAAGGTCATATTAAATGGTTTCTCACCTTTAACTATTTTGACTAAACCATGATACATTAATACCAATAAGAATATCAATGGAATAAGCAGTATTAATATCAATGGGAGAAGCAACATACTTAAGAGTGATCCTAGAACACCAAATGCTCCCCCAATCAATCCCCCTTTAACGAAAGACATGATTAATCCAATAATTATTTGTATAGCTGAAGTTAAGAGAATCCACAGGATGTAGAACACTAGTGCTTTCTTTATTCCAGGTTCATTTTTTATATTATTAAAAAACTGATTTGGGTCTTTTATGATAAGTACTACTTTCTCAAAAAACTTCATTTCTTCTACCTTTCCTTGCGGTTGAGCTTGTTGAGGTGGATAAATACCTCTTGTATTTGCATATTTTATTGCTTCATCAACTTCGGCAGAATTATAACCTTGTTGTATTAAGTAATTCCTTAATTGTTGAGGGGTATAGCCTTGTGCCTCTTCTGTTTTGATATAATTTATTAGCTGTTGATTTACCATTGATACTTAATTTTAGAAACTCTCTTTATATAATTTTCTTTTTTATTGATTGGAAAATACAAGAAAGATTCTATCCGAAATACCTTAGGTAATCTTCTCCTTCTCTTTTCTCTTCCTGCTTAACTTTGCTTATGCCTTTTAATAAATCTTCTTTTGTAACTTTAATCCTATTATCCCTTATAGCAAAATAACCTGCTTCTGTGCATACTGCATGGATTTCTGCTCCTGAGAAGTTTTCCATTCTTTCAATTATATTTTTTACATTTAATCCTTTATCTAATGTCATATTTTTACTGTGAATCTTGAATATTTCAATCTTACCTTCTTTATTTGGTATATCTACTTTGATTAACCTATCTAATCTTCCTGGCCTTATAATAGCAGGATCTAGGATGTCTTTTCTATTGGTAGCCCCAATCACCTTTACATTATCCAGTGCATCGAAACCATCCAGTTCTGCTAATAGCTGCATAAAGGTTCTGTTGACTTCTCTTTCACCTGATGTTCCTATTTCCATTCTTTTTGAAGCTAATGCGTCTAATTCATCGATAAATATAATTGCAGGTGCTTTTTTTCTTGCCATTTCGAAGATTTCTTTGACTAGTTTTGCACCTTCCCCTATGAATTTTTGCACTAATTCAGCAGCTACTATCTCAATAAATGTTGAGTCAGTGGAATTAGCAACAGCTTTAGCCAGTAATGTTTTACCTGTTCCAGGAGAACCATAAAGCAAGATCCCTTTTGGAGGCTTAATGCCTACTTTCTTGAATAATTCTGGCTTTTTTAATGGCAGTTCAACAACTTCCTTTATCTCATTTACTTGATTGTCTAGACCACCAACATCATTCCAGGTTATTGTTGGCTTCTCAATTATAACAAATTTTTCAACATTAAATTTCCTTGCTACAGACATCTTTTTTATTATTGTTAGGTTTTTTTGCTCTGCTAAGACCATATCACCTGGTTTTAGTTTTTCACAAGAATCAGAAATATTAACGCAGAATTGATTGCCATTTGGAATGGATATAACTGCTGTTTTTTTATTAACATCCCTGATTTCACAGACCATTAATGGCGGTGACTTTAGCCTGTCTATTTCATCTCTTAGTTTGTTGACAGTCTCTTTTAGTATCTTATTTTCTTCTTCTAGTTGTGGTGAGCTGCTTGTATACCTATAAATAACACTATCTAGAATATCCTTATTGTTTGTTTCTGACGGTGCCATGACTTATATAATTGATTAGTCATTTAAAAAACTTTGTGTTTTTTTGCTTTTATAGAATTAGTTTTCCTTCCTGCATTATTTTTTTATTATCTATCAAAATGGTGGGGTTTTTTATCAGCCCATCTATATGTAAGGGAATCTCTATTTTACCTCCAAAAGAGGTATTATTACCTAAAGCAATATGGCATGTCCCCATTACTTTTTCATCTTCAAGCATATTCCCACTTATAATCGCTTTGTTGTTTGCTCCTATACCAAACTCTGCAATATTTCTTGATTTCTTGCCAACCTTATTTAGTGATTTTTGTAGTTGTTTGGCTGTTTTTCCCCCAGTTATCTTTTTTACATAGCCTTTTTCAACAAGGATTTTAATTGGTTTGTCTACTTTTCCAATGCTTCCTACAGAACCATCTATTATGTAAATCCCTTTTGCTGTTCCCTCAACCGGGGCAATAAAGGATTCACCATCTGGCAAGTTGCCATATTTCCCTTTTTTAGTAAAAATACCGCTGGTTCTTCCATGCGCTTTTCTTCCTTTGATGTTTAATGTTAAATTTGTGCCTAGTTCAGTTGATATATTGACAATTTTTCCTTTATCTAGTGCATTACTTATTCTTGCTATTCTTTTGTGCATTCTTTTGTAATCAACATTTAGGGCTCTTTTTAGTGTCGCTTCAGTTATATTGGGTAATGTTACAATTCTTGCACCTTTTTTGGATGCATTTTTTCTTGCTTTTGTGTGCGTTAAGGATTTGGTTGTTACCAATAACTCTACATTATAGGTTAGCATTTTTTTTGTTATTTCTTTAGGTGGTTCACCACCATTTACTTTGCCTACTGGAATCTCTATTAAATCAATATTTTTTGTGAATTCATTTCCTATTTTGAGAAATATTTTTCCTAATCTTCTTTTATTTTTATCTATGACAATCAGAACTTTTTCTTTTTTTTTAACAGCAAGATTGACTTTAAATATATTTTTAATTACTTTTTCTAATGTGTTCATACAACAAACTCCCCTTTTTTAAGAACCCAATAAATTTTTTTGTTTTTATCAACACCATAGATATCTAATTTTTGTTTTGGGGCATTAACAACAATATCCCAATGATACATTGTTTTTCTATCAGGTTCAAAACCTAATCCCAGGGCAACATGAATCATTCTTGCAATTTTTTCATTTACGATAAGATAATTGCAAAGTTTTGCTTTTGGATTTGTGTTAAGGGCAAATTCCCCAATATTCCAGAAATTTTTCTTGTATATTTTTATAACTTCTTTAGGAAGGCTTTCATTCTTTTCTATGTCGTTGAGCTTTTGCCTTGCTTCATTTCTTTGCTTTGTCATTGCCTCCTTTATTTTTTTTGGAGCTTTGATTACTTTATACCTATTTCCTTTAAATTCTACAATTATGGGTGATTTTTCAGGTATGACATAGCTTCTGTCAATGTTAATCACAACATCTCCAACCATCATACCATGCATATCTTCCGGAGTGACAAATGTTTCTCCAGAAGGGAAATTGGCATATGCTCCTGCTTTTATTTTAGTTCTTTTATAATACTCTTTGTCAATGATTGTTCGGACATCAGAATCCTGGGCAGTAAATAATCTCTTTTTTCCATCTTTTGATACAAGGTTAACAGTGAAGTCTGTTTTATAATTATTTACTACATTTCCTATAACTCTTATATTCTCGCATTTGTTGAAAATATCCCTTATCTTCATACTTCTTTTTCTTAATCTGTTATAGTTGAGATTGCATGTTTCAATAAAAATATCTATTGGCAGTGTTTCTGTTACAGCATACCTCATCATTGGGTCGCGTTTTTCTAAAGCTGTTTGAGGTTCATACCTGTCTTTGAGCATTATCTGTCCAGGAGAACTCCATCTTGTTTTTTTGTCTAGTGAAGGATAACCTATAGCATCTCCAAAAAAGTGTTTTCCGTAATATCCTTTAGCGTGTATGCCAAAGCCTGCCTGGGTGTGGTCCATTGTGTCAATTTTTAGCAGTTTAGAGAATTCTTTGTATTTTTTGAATACTTCCTCATCAACATCCTTACTCAATTCACACCCCCTTAATGTTGTAATTAAGTCAGCTGTTCTTACTGGTTTTGCCAGCAGAGAAAATCTATCTGATGAGGAGCCCACTCTTAGGTTGACTTTGAACTTTTTTGCAGCAAGGGCCATAGCCATAGCTATATTATAAGAATCAAGATAATCCTCTAATGGCAATTCCATATGTTTTTCAGAAGGCACTAGAACAAAAGATATACCTGCCTTTTCCCCTTTTTTTAGGTCGTAACCTTGTTTCCATATCTTAGAAGAAGTTTCTAATAATTCATTCCACCTATATCTTTTATACCACTTATACTTGTACTCTAATTCCTCTGTTCCGGAAAAACCATTTTCTTCTGCTTTAAGAATTATATCAGGACCATTGAAAATTTCTTTGAAGGTCTTTGTTTTTGTTCTTTTGTTAACAGATCTGATAAATGATTTTAGCGTCTTTACTTTTTTTGTATTTAATCTCTTTTTTGTCCAATCATCATAAACATACCATATGTCTTTTAGGATCTCTAAATTAGTGCTGCTTTCATCTATGACCATGGCATGCATATCCCCTTCTAAATTATGAATGGCTCTTGATAGGGGAGCTAAGGAGTAGAATGCTTTGTTCTGTTTTAGATTTAGAATTACAAAAGTAACCTTATCTTTTACTTTATTTTTTAATTTTTTTGTATAGTAATCTACTTCTGCATTGAATGTCTGTAAGTTGTATTTCATCTTTTATTTTTTTAAATCGATGGTTAATAAATTTTTTGGTAGTTTTGTTAAAATCTCAATTTTATTTTTTGCAGCCAATACACTATCTTCTATTCTTATTCCATAATTTTTAAAATAAATCCCAGGTTCGATAGTAAAAACAGTGTTTTCTTTTATTTTATCTTTTGATTTTTCAGTCAAATTTGGCAGTTCATGAATTTTAATACCTAAACCATGACCTAATCCATGGGTAAAATATTTACCGTATTTACCCAGGTTTTTGCTGACTTCTTTGAAAAGCTCAGAACATTTTTCGTTTAATTCTATTTTTTTAATAATTTCTTTTTGTGTATCCAATAAAAGATTATAAATTTCTATTTCATTTTTTGATGGTTTTCCAATATATATTGTTCTTGTTGTGTCGCTGCAATAATTTTTATACCTTATACCAAAGTCAATTACACAGAATCCATTTTTAAGTTTAATATCTTGTGTTTGATGATGAACTTCTGACGAATTTTTTCCTGAAGCTACAATTGTAGGGAAGGCTAACTCGCAGCCTTTCTTTTTTGCTTCATATTCCAGGAATGCTTTAACTTCTGCTTCTGTTTTGAATTTTTTGAATATTTTAAAACATTTTTTTAGGATTTCATCTGAAATTCTGCATCCTTTCTTTATTATTTTTATTTCTTCCTTTGTTTTTTGTTCTCTTAAATTGTAGAGTTCTTTTCTCAGGTCTATTAGTATTGATTTTTTGAAGTTCTTTTTTATGGCATCTTTTAATAATAAGGTGAGTGCTTCTTTGTTCATGCCTATTTTTCTGTTTTTTATCTTATTTTGTTTAATTTTTTCCTTGATTGATTCAAGTAGTTTCTTACCTTTTTTTGGAGAATAAACCTTTATTCCTCGTTGTTTTATTTTTTTTGCTTCTATTTTAGGTACTACAAGAAATGGTTTCTTGTTTTTTGGGATTATTAAAACTCCGATATTACTATATCCTGAGAAATATGCCATATCATGATCGAATCTTTCAAAGTCTATATTGCAGAAGATAGCAAAATCAATTCCTTTTTTCTTCAAGATTTGTTGTAACTCCCTTATTTTAGACATAAATAATAAAATATATAAACTTGCTATTTAAATGTTTTTAGTTGATATGAAAAAGGCAAAATTAGCAAACGGATTAACACTAATATTAGAAAAAAAGTCTACAGAGACAATAACTATACAGGCAACAGTCAATGTTGGCTCTAATAACGAAAATAATAGAATTAATGGGATTTCTCATTTTATTGAGCATATGTTGTTTGAGGGCACCAAGAAAAGGCCTAATTCAAGGGTTATATCTAATGAAATAGAAAGTTTAGGAGGAGAGTTAAATGCATATACCTCTAATGAGAGGACATGTTTTTATGTTAAGGTTCCTAAAAAGCATTTTGATAAGGCTCTAGATATAATTTCAGATATAACTCAAAATCCTTTGTTTACTGAGAAGAATATAGAGAAGGAAAGAAGAATAATTCTAAAGGAGATAAACTTACACAAGGATGATCCCAGGTTTCATCAATGGATTTTATTCTCTAAAACATTGTTTGAGAGACATCCTGCGAGATTAGCTGCTTACGGAACTGTCGAGACTGTTAATAAGATGACAAGAAAAGATATTCTTGATTATTACCACAAATATTATGTTCCAAATAATGTTATTATATCTATAGTTGGAGATTTCAACAAAGACATAATAAATAAGATTAAAAATCAATTTAAGGATTTCAAAACCACACAATTACCAAAAATAAAAAGAATAATTGAACCAAAACAAAAAAAAATTGTAAAAAAAGAGAAAAGAAAAATATTAAGCTCTTATATTGTTTTAGGATATAAATCAGTTGATAGGCTTAATAAGGATTCTTATGTGCTGGATGTGGTTAAAGCAATTTTAGGGCGAGGGCAGTCAGGAAAGATATTTGATGAAATAAGAAATAAAAGAGGATTAGCGTATGAGGTTGGGGTTCATAATGAACCTTGCATAGATTATGGCTTTTTTGCTGTTTATTTTAATACTGATAAAAAGAATATTAAGAGAATTATTGGTTTAGTCTTAAAGGAGTTTGATAACTTAAGGAATTTAACTGTTAAGGACCTTAAGGAGGCAAAAGGATTTCTTGTAGGGCAGCATATTCTCGATAATGAGGATACCAGGGAGGTAGCTGATGAATTAGGTTATTGGGAGAGTATTAAGGATGCTGAGTTGCTGAATAGTTATGTTAAGGAGGTAAGTAAGGTTACTAAAAAAGATATTTCTAGGGTGGCTAGGAAGTATTTGACAAAGAATTATGCTTTGGCTGTTATTGAGCAGAGTTAACGTGTAACTTCAAACTCAAGGGGGTTTGTGTGGGAAAGTTTATATAATCTTATTCTTCACGATGTTAATAGGGGTGTTTTAGATTACAACAAGAGTTCATACTGGTGGAAGAAAATCTTTTGTTTATACTGGAAAAGAGAACTATGAAGATACAGAACATACTAGAGAATTTAAAAAAAGATATAATGAATGGATGAGTAGACCAAGGTTTATTAGGAAGTTTACAAAACCTCCAAGACATCCTGGGGCTAGTAAACATAGAAGACCGATAAGAGAAACTTCTGACATTGTTTCGATTCCACAACCAAAAGAAGCTAAACCTACAAAAAAGAAGAAAAATAATATTATTCCTGTTATTTTGGCTATTCTCATTATTCTCTTTATTGCAGCATTGGTCAATAAAAAAGACTCGGAAAAAGTGGAAGGCAAGTTGATAATGGTTGAAGAGAATGTTACCTTAACGAGATACATTCCTAAATCAATTTCTTTAGAAAAAGAGCTAGAGGAAATAGAAGAATACAAATTTCGAAGCATTACTTTGATTGGTCGTGTCATTTCACAATTAGAAGGAACAAAAGGAGCAGGTACTATTGAATATTATCTTATAGATGATTCCAAAAATAAGATTAGACTTACAACATTAAACAAAGAAACATATCTCGAAATTAAGAATGCTGTTTTTAATTCTGGCTCAAATCCTAATTTAGTATTTAATGTAACAGGTACTGTTAAGAGAACATTTGGGGATTATTATATTGAGGTTAAAAAAATAGTAGAAAGTGAAAGACCAATGAAATTGGTTAGAATTAAAACAGAAAAGAAACCTGAAGTTGAAGATGAAAAAAGTTATTTTGATGTTAAAATTGATAGTCTTAAAAAAGAATTTTCTGAAGTTATTGAAAAGATTAAAGGAGAATCAAAAGATTTGTACGAGAAGGCAAGAGAAGAATCTAAGGAAAAATATGGGGAAGTTATATCTGAGGTTGATGAATTCTTTGAGGTAGAAGAAGTAATCGATGTTAGTTATGCGGAGGTAAAAGAACGCCCCGCAATAAAAATAGCATACACCCCTTACTCTTCGGAAGAAGATTCAAAAGAGGCTATTGGATATGTAAACGAACTGAGAAAAAGTAATGGAAAAAAGTCAATAAAATTTGATGAAAGAGTATATAAATTGGCACTTGCTAGGGCCAAAGATATGAGTGAAAACAAATATTTAGATCATACTAATCCACAGACTGGAGAATGCCCGGATAATATGAAAAAGGAATTTGGTTTATCTCCTAATGAGTATGTCGCAGAAAATGCCTATGGAGACCCAAATTTTCAATTATGGTCATCCTCTGAGATTGAAGCTATTGACAGTTGGATGGGTAGTAGGGGGCATAGATATAACTTAATGTACAATACTCACATTGGAGGTGCTGTTGCTTGTTATAGAAGCATGTGCACTTTCTTGGGATTAAATCATGATATGTTTGGAATGGGTTGCCATACAGGAGAGGAAGGGATGGCTTATTGGGCTACGGCCCCTATACAGCCAGGAGAGATTTGAGAATGTCACACTACTTAATCGAATTCAGATTCTTTGGAAAAGCCAAAGGGGAAATAAAGAGTTTAATATGGGAAGTTAATAAAAGATTTCATATTAGGCCAAAGCATAGACCTGTACCTCATGTTAGTCTTGCTGGTCCTTTTCAGACTAGAGACCAAAGGAGATTGGTAAGGGATTTCAAAGAAGTTTGTAGAAAATATGGGAGGTTTTCTTTCGAAGTTGAAGGAGATGGAATTTTTGAAGAAAGTAGAGTAGTTTTCATTAATATTAAACCAAGCAGGGAATTAGAGGATCTAAGATGGGAATTATCAAGAAAAATTAGACCTTTTTGTAATCTTAGACCTTTTGACCTTAAGGAGAAATTCTATTTTCACGCAACTATTACTATGAAACTAAATCCTAGAAAATTTGAAATGGTTAAAAATTATATTTCTAAAAAGCCAAAATCTAATTATAGGCATACTCTTTTGAGAGTTGCTATAATAAAAAATCAAAAAATCCTTTATGAGTATGATTTTATTTTAAAGAAACTCCTTAATAGATGGGAAGCAAAAAGCAGGGAAACACTGGCAAAGACATTTGATACCTTAAAAGGAACAATTGAACCTGCTCAAATAGAAGAAATTGATTTAGATAGAACAGAAAGAGGATTCTTTAGTAGATTTTTTAATCTCGGCAAAAAAAGAAACATTTTCTTTATATCAGATACTCATTTTGACCACACCAACATAATAAGATATTGTAAAAGGCCATTCAAATCAACTTCTGAGATGAACAATGCTATGTTATCTAATTGGAATAATACAATTAAAAAAGAAGATATTGTTTTTTTCTTAGGAGATTTAATTTTTGGAAGAGGTAGCAGAGAAGTTGACTATTGGTTAAAACAACTTAATGGTAAAATATATTTTGTTTCGGGAAACCACGAGAAAAAATCTAAGATTATAGAGTATTATGATAAACTGATAATTAAATACAAAGGAAAGAAGTTTTTATTAGTGCACGACCCAGAGAATACCTCAAAAGATTGGAATGATTGGGTGATAGCTGGTCATCATCATAACAATAAGCCGAAAGAGTTTCCTTTAGTTAATAAGAAAAATAAAACAGTCAATGTAAGTGTAGAATTAATTGATTATAAACCATTGTTGTTTGATGATTTGTTGAGGATGGTTGGGTGAGGGGTTAGAATATATTTATATAGGTCGTTACCTTCCTATTTTGAATATGAAAACTTTAACAAAGATATTTTTTGGAATTTTGGTCATTTTATTAGTTCTTGGTGGATTGTATGTTTATTCATTATCCCAAGTTGAGGTAAGAGAAGTAACTATCAATGAACTTCAAGATATTAGTTTAAGTGGTTTTACATTAGGGGGAAATATAAAGTTATACAATGGGGGGCTATTGCCTGTTGGTGTTGACCATATAACTTATGAAATTGTATTAGAAAGCTCTGGAAATCAATTAACTGGAGGTTATATTCAAGGTAAAACTATTTCTCCTAAACAAATAGCTAATTTTCCTTTCTCAAAGAAAATTAACTGGATACCTACTTCCCAAGTTGCATGGGGATTAATAACACCAGGAGAGACTTACGCAAAGATTTCAGGAAATGTATATGTTGCAGATTTAAAATTTGTAGATTTTAAGATTCCCTTTGAAACAAGAGTTGATTTAGAAAGATATATAAGACAATTTGCAAAAAGGAAGATTGAGCAAGCAGTTGATACAATAACTGATACAACAAAAGATATAGTGGATGCTGTTGGAGAAGGTATTAAGTCTATTACAGGAAAAGTTGTTGATGGATTGGGGAAGTTGTTTGGTTAAGATGAATAAAGAAAAGAAGATTTTACTGAAAATAGAAAAATTGAAGGATGAGAAAGAAAATATAAAGTTTGGATATGATAAATTCTCAAATTTTTTCTTATCATTCATCATCTTTTTCGCAACAACAGCAATCATCCTAGCGACGACATTAGATTGGATAGTATTAAAAATAACATCTCTAGTTTCTTTCTTAGTGATTATTCTTCTTTCCTATTTTTTATTCTTTAAACCTGCTTTGTCTGAAAGAGTGAATTGGTTAAATGATAAAGCAGAGCAAATTAAAAGGGAATATTCTAAACTTAAAATAGAATAGATTCACAGCCAGCTTCTTATTATAGCTTGCCGTTCAACTTTGAAATCCGTTCCTTGTGTCACTCTCACATTTCAAAGTTTCACTAGGATTGCACAACCAAGCGAGAAGAGGCATGTCTACTAATAAATTAAGGCTGGGGAAGGGGGTTGGTTAGTAATAACCCATGTAGCGATTTCTGCTTCACAAGCCCTGTATCGCCAGAATTCCTCCTATCCTTGTCTGGAATTCGTTTGGTAAGAACTCAAATTCAAAGCACAAAAACCACCAGATGATTAATTATTTTCTATATTGAAAATAAATAGACAAAGGAAGTGTATAATGCAATATATATTTCAAAGCAGCACTTGCCAACTCAAATGGCAAGTGACAGAGAGAGCCTGTAGAGGCAAAATTTTGGGGTTTCAGACGGTGATTTTCACTTGCCACTTGCCAACCACCCGCGTAGGGTATTTAAATGAGAACATCTTATAAAAATAGTAAAATGGAAAATATAAAATTACTAACTGAAATAAAAGAAAACAATAACTGTATTCATGGCTTTAAGTATATATGCCCCATTTGTAAACTAAACAGATTAAATGAGGGAATGATACCTGTTCCACTTAATTTTATTACACATAGGCGTGGGAAGAGATTTATTTATCATGATTATTGGCTCGAGCTATACAATCTTATTAGAGATCATACGAGCTATGACCTATCTCTATCATATTTAAGTAAATTCTCGGATATATGTAGGAGAAGTTTAAGAAATTGGAAGCACGATAGAGGTACCCCAAAAATATTTAACAATGATGAATGTAAGTTTAATTCACAAAATTCATATTTCATAGGTTTATTTTTATCAGACGGCCATATAAGAAATAATGGAGCAAAATTTTCTTATACCTACCAAGTTGGAAGTTCAAATATTTTTCAAGGTTATTGGCATCCTCAACTTATACAAAGGTTTTTGCCAATATTCAAACATAAAAAGAAAATAAGCAATACTTATATAGAATTAGACCGTTGCTCAAAACATCATTACTTTAAGACAAATCTTTCTTCTCTATCTCCTATTTTTGCACAGCTTTTATTGCAACATAAGATTATAAAACCAAAAAAATGCACTAAAACAACTAGTTTCCATAAAGAGATACCCTTTGATTTCTTGAACTCTCTTTCTTGTAAGGAAGAATTATTTCAGGGCATCTTTGATGGGGATGGAGGTGTTAGTGTTT